>Ga0183096_1001272_pt1 | contig 22671 bp, 15 predicted proteins | sample Biomet5_FD_127791 | JGI IMG/M metagenome (GOLD analysis project Ga0183096, IMG submission 127791) | Microbial communities from bioreactor (seeded with sewage sludge) at LBNL, California, USA - Biofuel metagenome 5 (version 2) (version 3) | ecosystem: Engineered > Bioreactor > Anaerobic >... | reverse complement strand
TACCGAGTGGATGGCAGAGGACGCTTTGCCCCTGCGTGTGGAGGGGCTGACACTGGACGCGGTATACGAGGGTTTTGTGTGGCAGGTGGCCCGGGAACGGTTGGCAGAGGCAGGCGCGACGGAAAGCCTGCGGGAAGCCGTGGAAAAGGCGGACAGGCGACGCAAGCTGGAGAAGCAGATTGCGGCGCTGGAGAAGAAAATGCTGGCGGAGAAGCAGTTTAATCGAAAAATTAACCTAAGTAGTAGCTGTAATGATCTCAAGAGAAAGCTAGAGGATATTTAGATGAATGCTGAGATGGCAAAATTCGTGGTATCGTATATTGACAAGATTAACAACGCTTATTCCTCGTTTCGGTCATGCCCAGAAAGTGACAAAAAGTTGAGAGAAGATGAACTGTTTGATGTCATTGTCGAAACATGTAATGTGTTTCATGATGAAATAATAGGCTTACAAACAATACCGATCTTATCCCAAGGTACTGGCGATCGAGATGCAAATGCTGTTCTTGGAAAGTTAAGGCTTTATCTAATTAAATCAGGTTATAGTGAACCTGCACAGTATAACGATAATGCTAATTCTTCACTAATTTTTCTTAGTCATAGTGGTAAAGACAAAAAGTATGGGAACGCCATCGCAGAATATTTACTTGGGATAGGGATTAAGAAGGAACAGCTTATATACACATCACATGCGTCATATAAAGTGCCTGAGGGAAAGAATATATTTGATTATCTTAGAAAACATATTTCAACGCAACTTTTCATGATTATTCTTTGGTCTGAGTCATATTTAGAAAGTTCCGCGTGCATGAATGAATTAGGTGCTGCCTGGGTTGTTAGGTGTGATTACTCAAACATTTTCTTACCGAAATTTGATTTTCACAACCCTAGGTTTACTGATTGTGCTATTGACACGAAACAAATGGGGATAGACTTGGGGTCTCAATCTATGTATTATCAAGGGTTAATCGAGTTAAAGGATAGACTGAGTACCCGATTTACACTAGAAACGGACGAAAAGAATACAGTGCAACAACTGCGCCAATTTTCCAAGAAGATAGAGGAGGCCGCAAAGCCATGACCCACCTCCCCCAGCATTCCCCCGACCTAACCACCCGCAACATCGAAGCCCTTGCCGCCCTGTTCCCCAGCGTAATCACCGAAAGCCGCGATGAGCACGGCAAGCTTCGCCGCGCTATCAATTTTGAGCAGCTTCGCCAACTGTTAAGCCCCGATGTGCTCACGGGCGATGAAGCCTACGAGTTTACGTGGGTGGGCAAAAAGGCCGCCATGGTGGAGGCCAACCGCCCCATTCGCAAAACCCTGCGCCCCTGCAAGGAAGAAAGCAAGGCGTGGGACACCACCAAAAACCTGTACATTGAGGGCGATAATCTGGATGTGCTCAAGCTGCTTCAGGAAAGCTATCTGGGCAAGGTGAAGATGATCTACATCGACCCGCCCTACAACACCGGCAACGACTTTATTTACCGCGACGATTTTTCGCGCTCGCGGGATGAAGAAGAAGAGCAGATGGGCATGTATGACGAGGAGGATAACCGCCTGTTCCGCAACACGGACAGCAACGGGCGGTTTCATTCGGATTGGTGCTCGATGATATACTCGCGGCTATCCTTATCAAGAAGCTTATTACAAGATAATGGTGTTATCTTCATTAGCATAGATGATAACGAGGTAGACAATCTAAGAAAATGCTGCGATGAAGTGTTTGGTGAACGGAATTTCATCGCACAACTTGTCTGGGAGCGAGCGTATGCACCAAAAAACGATGCGAGATTCATTTCAAATAGTCATGACTATGTTTTAGTGTACGCAAGAGAAATAGACAGCTTTGTTATTGGGCGTTTAGACCGTACCGAAGAAGCAAATGCGAGGTATCAGAATCCAGATAACGATCCACGCGGTGTTTGGAAAGCTAGTGATTTATCTGTAAAAACGTACAACAAAGCAAGTGATTATCCCATTACAACCCCTTCTGGAAGAGTTATAGAGCCTCCAGCAGGGCGCTGCTGGAGTCTCTCCAAAAACGCATTTTTGGAGAGACTCCATGATAATAGAATATACTTTGGTGCAGATGGAAATAGTGTTCCCAGTATGAAGCGATTTCTTACAGAGTTGAAATTTGATGGTATGGCACCAACATCAATCCTATTCTATAAAGATGTCGGGCATAGTCAAGAAGGCGCGAAGGAAGTAACTAGATTGTTGGATGCTGGTGCTTTTGATGGGCCAAAACCCGTCAGGTTACTTCAACGTTTACTTACATTGGCAAATACAGACGATGATTCGTTCATCCTCGACTTCTTCTCCGGCTCCGCGACCACCGCACACGCTGTCATGAAGCTCAACGCCGAAGATGGCGGCCACCGCAAGTTTATCATGGTGCAGTTGCCCGAACCCTGCGATGAAGCTAGCGAAGCGTACAAGGCGGGCTACAGGAACATCTGCGAAATCGGCAAGGAGCGCATACGCCGTGCCGGGGAAAAGATCAAAGTCGAAATAGACGAAGCCAATAGGCAGGTGAAGCTGGGCGAAGAACCCAAGCCCGTGCCGGATATCGGCTTCCGTGTGCTGAAGCTTGCCGACACCAACATGAAGGATGTGTATTACAGCGCGGGCGAATACACGCAGGATATGCTGGCCACGCTGGAAAGCAACATCAAGGAAGACCGCACCGACCTTGACCTGCTGTTTGGTTGCCTGCTGGATTGGGGCGTGCCCCTTTCTATGCCCTACGTAAGCGAAACACTGGAAGGGTGCGCCATACACACCTACGGCAACGGTACCCCGCCGGATTTGATTGCCTGCTTTGCCCAGCATGTGCCCGAGGCTGTTGTGCGCGCGATTGCGGAAAGGCAGCCCCTGCGCGTAGTGTTCCGGGATAGCAGCTTTGCGGGCAGCCCGCAGAAGATTAACGTGGAAGAGATTTTCAAGGTATTGGCACCGAATACTAGTGTGAAGGTGATATGATATGCTTCGTAGGATTCTTATAGTAGCATTGCTACAGTTGCTTCTTATTTCATTGTTATCCGTCTCCTTGGCGCAGACACAATCCGTCGATTACATGACTGAGATAAATTCGATGAAAACTATCATCGCAAATCAGCAGGATACTATTGATCAATTAAGCCTGAAGGTTTCTCAGTTTTCGACTGATGCCCTTGTTGAGTCTGCAAAAAACAGAGAAACATTCTGGGAGATTATTATTGTAATCCTTAGTATTCTTATAGCTATTGGCGGCATTGTGATACCATTTTATACAGACATCAAAACGCGGGTATTAATGTCAAAAAGTAAAGAGATTAATCGAGCTCTTAAACAACAGAAGCAAGAAATCATAAATATGTATCGTGGCATGGCTTCACTTGCTCAAGATAATACATGGGCATCAAAACATGAGTATGCTATCAACTTTTATAGAAAAATAATTGAAATCTTGCCAAATGATGATATTTCATATTACCAAGCTACGCAGTGCTATTTATGCAAAAAGCCAAGTCAACCGAACGATATTGATGATGCACTCTTTCTACTGAGAAAAGGATTAGAGAAAAATAAAAAATCAGCCTTGATAAATGCAGCGATTTCACAAGTCGCAGCCAAGAAACCAGATGCTGAAAGCTATTTTGTTCACTTTTATGAGTATTATAGGTATAGGAATGATGAAACCCCATTGAGGTTCGAGATAGAAACAAGCTTCTTTGATTGTATGGAAAATCCCGACAGTAAACTGTATCATGATATGATGACAAAACAGCATATAGTTCAGCCATTAGTAAAGCAATTAGAGAAATACTATACTGAAGATAAATATCCGACATACTTTTCATCATTACAAAAATGTCTGTATAGTAGTGATGAACAAAAACCGGATGGAGAGAAGAACTGTGAAACTCCAATTTAAGCACCAGAAATTCCAAGCTGACGCGGCCAAGGCTGTTTGCGATGTGTTCGCGGGGCAACCATACCTGACCCCAACCTACCGAATCGATCAGGGGTTGCAAAGCCGCAACGAGCAAACCACCCTCACCGAGGATGTACGCTTTACGGGTTGGGCAAACCAGCGCCTTGTGCCGCAGCTGACCGATGATATCATACTGGAACACATCCAGCGCATCCAGCGCGGCCAGCAGATTGCGCCCTCCCAAACATTGGAGGGGCGCTTTAACCTGACCGTGGAAATGGAAACCGGCGTGGGCAAAACCTACACCTACATCAAAACCATGTATGAGCTGAACCAGCGCTACGGCTGGTGTAAGTTTATCGTGGTTGTGCCCAGCGTGGCCATCCGCGAAGGCGTGTACAAATCCTTCCAGATCACGCAGGAGCACTTCGCTGAGGAGTATGGCAAAAAGATCCGCTTCTTCATCTACAACAGCGCGCAGTTGACCGAGATTGATCGCTTCGCGTCGGATAGTGCCATCAATGTGATGATTATCAACAGTCAGGCGTTCAACGCGCGTGGCAAGGATGCACGCCGCATCTACATGAAGCTGGATGAGTTCCGCAGCCGCAGGCCGATTGATATCATCGCTAAAACCAACCCCATCGTGATCATCGACGAGCCGCAATCGGTAGAGGGCAAGCAAACCAAGGAACGGCTCAAGGAGTTTTGCCCGCTGTTTACCCTGCGCTATTCCGCCACCCCGCGCGAGCAGTATAACCTCATCTATCGGCTGGATGCCATGGAGGCGTATAACAAGCGGCTGGTCAAGAAGATTGACGTGATCGGTATTGCCGAAAGCGGTTCCACCGCCACCGAAGGCTACCTATACCTGCAAAGTGTGAACCTGAGCAGCGGCAACCCCACCGCGACCATCCAGTATGATGTCAAGGGAGCAAGCGGCATCCGCAAGACCGTGCGAACGGTCGACGAAGGGTTTCGCATCCATGAAAACTCCGGCGGGCTGGATGAGTACCAAAATGGCTATACCGTGAAAACCATTGATGGTCGCGACAACTCTGTGGAGCTGGTCAACGGCATTAAACTGTATGCGGGGGATGTGATCGGCCGCGTCAATGAGGATCAGCTTCGCCGCATCCAGATTCGGGAAACCATCCAGACCCACCTGGAGCGGGAGCGGCTGCTGTTTCGCCGGGGCATCAAAGTGCTGTCGCTGTTCTTCATCGACGAGGTTGCCAACTACCGCCAGTATAACACGGCCGGGCAGGCGGTGAACGGCCCTTACGCCACCATGTTTGAGGAAGAGTATGCCGATCTGCTGGCGACATGGCAGACCGCCATTGGCGATGAGGCGTACCTGCAATACCTGCAGGGCATCAAACCCGCCGATACTCACGCGGGCTATTTCTCCGTGGATAAAAAGAGTAACCGCATGGTGGATAGCAAGGTGGGCGACCGTCAGGAGCGCACCTCGGACGATATGGACGCCTACGACCTGATCATGAAAAACAAGGAGCGCCTGCTGGATCGTAGGGAGCCGGTGCGGTTTATCTTCTCGCACTCCGCCCTGCGTGAAGGCTGGGACAACCCCAACGTGTTCCAAATCTGCACCCTCAAGCAGAGTGGCAGCGATGTGCGCAAGCGGCAGGAGGTAGGCCGCGGCCTGCGCCTGTGCGTCAATCAAGAGGGCGAGCGTATGGATGCTTCCATATTGGGGGAGGATGTGCAACACATTAACATCCTGACCGTGATCGCCAGCGAGAGCTACGATAGCTTTGCCCGTGGCCTGCAAAGCGAGCTTGCGGAGGCCGTGGCGGATCGCCCGCGCATCGTCAGCGCCGCGCTGTTCACCGATAAAGTGGTTAAGGATTCTAACGGCACAGAGCAGGTAATTGAACCCGAACTGGCCGAGGTTATCTTCGAAGGGCTAATTGTGAATGGCTATGTGAAACGCGGCGTGCTCACCGATAAGTTCTTCGAGGACAAGAAAAACGGCGCTGTAGAGGTTGCTGAAGAGGTGAAAACCTGCGCGCCGGATGTGATCGCCATTATCGAATCCATCTACGATCCGCGCGCCTTTGAAATCGGCAATGCCCGCAAGAACAACGTGGAGCTCAAGGTGAGTGCCGATAAACTTGCCATGCCAGAGTTTAAACGACTGTGGGCAAATATCAACCGCAAATCCGCCTATATGGTGGATTTCGATACAGATGAACTGGTGGGAAAATGTATTCGCGCACTCGACGAACACCTGATTGTATCGAAAGTCTATTTTGAGATTGTGGACGGCGTGCTGGAAAGCATCAAATCCAAGGAAGCGCTAGTTTCAGGAACGGCCTTCACCAAAAAGCATGGCGAGGCGCGGCAGGCGAAAATATCCGTCAATGCAAGCGTGAAATATGATCTGATTGGAAAGATCGTTGCCGAAACAGGACTTACACGAAAATCGGTCGTTGCCATCCTGCGCGGTATCCAGCCGTATGTGTTTGACCAGTTCAAGGATAACCCCGAAGAGTTCATCCTGAAGGCGGCGCAGCTCATCAACGAGCAGAAGGCCACCGTTATCATCCAACACATTGCCTACAACAAACTGACAGCCGCGTTTGATACCGACATTTTTACCGAACCGACCCTCAAGGGGCAGCTTGGCACAAACGCCATGGCCGCAAAGCATCACCTGTACGATTATATCCTGTACGATTCTTCCAACGAGCAGAAATTCGCCGCCGAGTTGGACACCCGCAGCGAGGTTGCCGTGTATGTTAAGCTGCCCAAGGGATTCTATATCTCCACCCCGGTGGGCAGATACAACCCCGACTGGGCTATTGCGTTTCATCAAAACGAGGTCAAACATGTTTACTTTGTAGCTGAAACCAAGGGAAGCATGTCCACCTTGCAGCTCCGAGATATTGAGCAGGCAAAAATCCACTGCGCGAAGGAGCACTTCCGTACAATCAGCGACGCCAACGTTGTCTTTGATGTGATTGATAGTTACAAAGCGCTGTTGCAGGTTGTGAATCAATAGTATATGAACTTGGCGCTATGCTTGAGGAGGGAGACAGGTGAAGCTCTTTATTGGGCAGACCGATTTCGATTGGTATAGTGAACTTCGAGATCAAAACTTCGATGAAGTCAATTTTTGGCGTCCTGGCATGAGCCCCTTTAGAGCACTGCAGCCTAACGATCTGTTCTTATTCAAACTCAAGAAGCCGTTTTACGCTATTGTTGGCGGAGGTTTTTTTGTCAGCTACTCCCTTGTGCCCCTTGATTTGGCATGGCAGGCTTTCGGAAGAAAGAACGGAACCAAAACGCAAGGTGAGTTTGTAAGTCGTATAACGAAGTATCGGGAAAAGAATCATATTGAAAGTGCCTTGCCCTCTGTCGGATGTATTATTCTCACACAGCCGTTTTTCTTTCATGAGGATTCGTGGATAAAGCAACCTGCTGATTGGCCTATTAATGCGGTTGGCGGAGCTGGGTATAACACCAATGACAGTACGGAAGCGCGCCGGATTTACCAACAGGTGTCGGAACGTTTGTCACAAGTTCATTTCAATCTGGCATCCAATCCAAACACAGAGGCACGGTATAGTGAGAGTATAACCAAACATCGATTGGGGCAAGGAGCTTTTAGAATTGTTGTCACTGACATGTATCAGCGGCGGTGTGCGATCAGTGGCGAGAAAACGCTGCCAGTTCTTGAGGCCGCGCATGTAAAGCCTTTCTCCATGAACGGTGAAAATGCACCAGAAAATGGGGTTCTATTGCGTTCGGACATTCATACGCTCTTTGATGCTGGATATCTTACTATAACGGATAAACATGTTGTGGAAGTCAGCCATCGTCTAAATCAGGACTTCGGTAACGGCAAGGACTATTATCGGTTCCATGGTCAAACCCTGACTGTAGAACCAAATAGGACACTACTCCTACCCTCAAAGGAGAACCTGAACTGGCATAATGAGCATATATATCTGGGCTAATGTGTATTCAGATTTAGTGCAATACTGGCAGGGAGCGAAAGCAAAGCAATGAGAAATTTGGATAATCAACGAGAACAGGACTACGGTCTCTCAGCAAATTCTACACCCTTGGCGGTTTTCTCGGCTACGCTCATGTCGGATATTCAAATAGCAACCTCAAATGGTCGCGAAGATGAACGAGAAGAACTTGTTTGCAGACTGCTAGCCAGTGGTATGCCCGTTGAAGAAATTTCAATCGTGCTCAACCTTCGCAAACGAGAAGTCGATATGATCCAGAAGAATAATGCAAACAATAAGATACCGGCTTATGAGAAGAAATTGAAGTTGCGTCGAGAAAGACACCTAAAGAAAGATAAACAGCAGAATGAATGAACTTTGTCTCAAACAAGTGAGGCCATTCTGTCATACCCAACTCAGAACTGGAGGTTGCAAACGTGGCACAGCATCTCTCTATCCGTGTTCCGTGGAAAGATAACGGCTATGAAGGACTGGTTTGCGAGAAACCAAGTTACAACAACGCTTGTATGCGGTTGAAGAACATCGCAGAGAATAAAGATGATGAACTCGAAGAACAGTGCAAGGGTTGCCCTATCGCAGGGCACGAAAAGGAAATCCCTTGTATCTCAGAGGGTGGCGTTTTCCTGTCTGCAGTGCAGCATGCAAGAACTGTCATTCATCCATATAAAGAATCAAACCCAGCAACCCACGCACATTTCAGAGAAACTGAACTTGTTTATCCTCCGTTTTCTCTGCCGGCTCGTCCATTTGCTTGGACAATGCTGCGTAAGGGCGACGATCAAGATGATCAGAATATCCGGAGGCTTGCTGCTACATTCAATATCAATTATCAGCCTCAAAGGGAACCTTCATTACGCTTTACTACAAACTGGTTACAAGATGCCGTGAATCAACGGGCGGTTTTCAAGACCTTTTATCAAGACGTGATCCCGAGACGTTCGTTAGTGGTTACCTATGCTAAACAAGTGCCCTTCATTGATGATCCCAGACGAGTCATTATGGGAATCGGCTTTGTAGACTCAGTCATTGAACCACCCGAGCATAACCATACCAACGAAGGTGAACTGCGTTCCATCCTTTGGGAAACTATGATCGGCCATTCCATTCGCAGTGACCGCAAAGACGGGTTTCTCCTACCATATCGTGATATGATGGCATATTCGGCAACGCATCCCGATTTTGACATGCGGTCTATCACTGTTTTTTCTGATGATGAGTACTTCGAAGAATTTTCATACGCCACCGAGCATTTGTCCTATGATGCTGTCATTAGCGTTTTGCTTCAAACGCTGAAATCACTCGAGATTATCAAGAATTGTATCTCTGGCAATTGGCAGGAGTGCATAGATTGGATCAATGCGCGTCTTAAAGAGGTCTGGCGTGACCGTGGGTCCTATCCTGGCTTGGGTGCTATGTTATGTGCTATTGGGTTTAAGTACGGCATTGTGATCGCAAATGAGCTAAAAAATCAAATGGTTGAAGGGAATGCATTTGAGGAGTATGTCAATAATGCTTTGCAGAATCCAAAGGACTTCTTCCGGTCTGATATCGCTTCTTCTATTGGGAGAACCGAGCAAGGTGCGTTTGCTGCACTCAAGGGCGAAAGAAAGACTCTGTTTTGGCTGCTTTCACGTCTGTCGCTGAGTGTTGAGCAGGGAAATACCCTGTTTAACTCTGAATATCGTCAAAAGGCAAAGATACTTTGTACGGACCAGGAGATTATCGAGAACCCCTATATCCTTTATGAGCGTACCAGGGCGTGTTCCGACAGCCTAAAAGTATCGGTGCGAAAAGTCGATATGGCCGTATTCCCTCCGCCGGAGATACGTACTGTTTCGCCGCTTGCTGCGCCTACAGCGCTTCAAACAGAAAATGACGAGCGACGCATTCGAGCTATTGCTATAAGCGTATTAGAGGATCAGGCTGAGAATGGGCATACCATGTATCCACGTAATAACCTTATCATTGAGATGAACGCACTGCCGATCGAGCCGAAATGTACGGTTACGAGTGATATTTTCAATAGTATTCAGGGATTCTTATCTGATGAGTTTGTATCGGTTGAATGCGCCGACGGCAGTGTTGCATACCAGTTAAGTCGGCTTGCGGCCTTTGACGATCTCATCAGAAGTTCTGTCCAAAAACGCGTAAATGCTAAGCGCCATGAGGTATCGGAAGACTGGAAGAAACTCGTTGACAGCGCATTCACCGATTCATGTGTGAACGACACAGAAAAGCGTGCAAGAGAGGAAAAGGTTGCTATCCTCAAGGAACTGGCGGAAGCGCGCCTCTCCGTACTTGTAGGTGGTGCTGGAACTGGGAAAACCACTTTGCTCTCGTTGCTCTGTAAATCATCACAAATCAGTGATGGTGGAATACTCCTGCTTGCTCCAACAGGTAAAGCCAGGGTTAGAATGAGCCAAGCGATGAAAAAGCAGGGTGTTTCAAGCAATGCAAAGACTGTGGCACAGTTCCTGATCCAGAATAATCGGTTTGATTATAATACAATGCGTTATCAGTTATCGGAAACAGAAGCGAAAGATGTGCCTTTCACTGTCATCATTGATGAATCCTCAATGCTGACAGAGGAAATGTTTGGTTCTTTGCTTCAAGCGCTGAGAAAGGCGCAACGGATTATCTTTGTTGGGGATCCCAACCAACTCCCACCTATCGGTGCGGGCAGGCCTTTTGTTGATCTGGTTCGTCACTTACGAAAAGATATCCCTTCATTTCCTCGTGTTGGGAAGAGCTATGGGGAATTGACTGTTACCCGACGTCAGCAAAACGGAAATGGTAAGGAACGCACAGATACTGCGCTTGCCGAGTGGTATGCCAATACATCAGCAACACTTGATGACAACATTTTTACTCAACTCCAAGGCAATCACTGTGGAGATAACATCTCTTTCAAGACATGGTCAACGCCGGAAGAACTAGAAAACCTCATCCTTGAGACTATCAAGGATGAGGTTGGGATGAAGAGCATCGATGATGTCAGCGGTTTTGACATAAGCCTTGGTGGAACAGTAGGCCAATACACCTACTTCAATCTTGGCTGCGCAAAATCATCTGAGAACTGGCAAATACTGGCGCCTATTAGAAACATGCCACATGGGGCGGTGAACATTAACCATATCATTCATTCGAAGTACCGCCACAATTTCATTGAGATTGCAAAGCGAAAACAGAGAAAACAAATTTCAAGCCCTCTTGGAGCCGAAGGGATTGTCTATGGGGATAAGGTTATCAACATCAGAAATGGGAAGCGTAAAGCATACCCTGATAATGCTGATGCAATACACTATGTTGCCAATGGTGAAATCGGAATCGCCGGGATCTCTTTCGGCAAGCAATCAAGGTACTTGAATGTTGAATTCTCATCTCAACCGTCTTACTCCTATTCCTATGATGGCAAAGACTTTGGTGAGGAATCAGATGCAGCACTTGAACTGGCTTATGCCCTGACTGTTCACAAGGCGCAGGGCAGCGAGTTTGAGAAAGTCATCCTTGTGATTAGTGAACCCTGCGGCTTATTGTCCAAAGAATTACTCTATACAGCGATAACGCGGCAATCGAAGCGCCTTGTCATCCTGTATAATACTGAGGCCTACCATCTGCGTAATTACGCATCAAAAGAATTCTCTGATATTGCACGCCGTTTCACTTGTTTGTTTGAAAAACCTGAAATTGTCGAGTTTAAACAACGATATTATGAAGCATCGCTAATCCATAAGACGCTGAAAGGGGAGCTGGTGCGCTCAAAGTCAGAAGTGATCATTGCCAACATGCTTTTTGAAGCTGGAATCGTGTACGAATATGAGAAAGAGCTTTCTCTTGGTAAGGATGGAATACGTATACCCGATTTTACAATCGATGATGCTGAGAGCGGAATGCTTTTCTACTGGGAGCATTGTGGAATGATGTCGGATATACATTATCGGAAACGTTGGGAAGACAAGAAAGCCTTGTATGAGCAACATGACATCATAGAGGGCGAAAACCTCATCGTTTCTTATGATAACGCCGACGGTAGTATCGATTCCGTTGCTATCAAGCGGCTCATTGATCAGTACCTGCGCTGATTACTCAGTTTACTTGCGGAGGCACGCTAATCAATCTACCGAATCGTAATAATTGGAGGGAGTCCCATGCTCGGAGCTATCATCGGCGACATCGTAGGGTCGCGCTTTGAATTCGATAATCACCGAAGCAAAGACTTCGACCTCTTCGCAGAGGGTTGCTTTGCCACGGACGACAGCATCATGTCTCTCGCCGTCGCCAAGGCGATAATGGAAGCAAGAAAAATCCATACGCCCGGCAGTCTCGGCTTTGGCCACGACTTCCACGCCACGCTGTCCGAACTGACCGTTAAGTATATGCAGGAAATAGGCCGCAAGTATCCAAATTGCGGCTTTGGCGGTAAGTTCTATCAGTGGGTTTTTAGCAACAACCCCCAACCCTATAGCAGCTTTGGCAACGGGGCCGCAATGCGTGTCAGCCCCGCCGGATTTGCGGCATCTGATGTAGCAGATGCAGAACGCCTTGCGGAAACGATCACGGCAGTAACTCATAACCACGAGGAGGGTATCAAGGGCGCGAAAGCCACAGCGGTCGCTATTGCCATGGCTCGACAAGGCGCATTGAAAAGTGAGATCCGCCAGCGCATCACCGCTGAGTACTACCCTTTGGATTTCAGCATTGATGACATCAGGGCGACATACAGCTTCAATGAGACTTGCCAAGAGACCGTGCCGCAGGCGATCGAGTGTTTTCTCGAATCCACTTCATTTGAGGACGCTATTCGTACGGCAATCTCGCTCGGCGGAGATAGCGACACCGTTGGGGCAATCACCGGTGCGATCGCCGAGGCGTATTATGGCTTTCCCGATGATATCAAAGAAAAAGCACTTGCTTATCTTGATGAGGAACTGCGCTCGATCTACGATGCATGGGCGCAATTTGCACCACCCAACCATGAGAGATTCAAAGTACTTACGAAGTATATTGGGAGAATAAACGCTGGCGTTTCCCAAAGCAAGTGGGTTATTGACACCGAGAACGATGGAACGTCAGAACATCCAACCCATTTTCCTTTTGTAAACTATAGTAGGTTGATTATCGAATTTGAGCAAGAGTTCTATCAGTTCTCCGAAGCTCACCCCGAATATGAATTAACCTGTTACGGTCGAATTCTTGAAAAGAACGGTTTGAAATGGGATTACGAAGTGATGCGCTCAGCTGACCCGAACAGCCTTGATGAGCAAGGCATACTTGCACTGATTATAGGTGCGATCCGTGCGGAGCGGTTTTGCGACGGCGCGTTGTTGGGATTCCTTGAAGATGGCAATCTGACGGCTTGGCTGAATCGTCTGAAGGATATTGATTGGCAATGGAATAAGCGATAATCTTATCATATATGCTACAGTATGATTTTTGTCCAGCGGATACTGAAATTATTAAGAGGATACAAGGAGAACGTCATGAACTCTAATTCACACAATCCACAGATCGGCAGAGGTTTCCAAGCACGCGTAAAAGCGGTCGCCGAAGAACACCTTGGCACAAGGTTCATTGACGAGAAAGCCGTTTTAGTTGGACGGCCCTCCAAAGAGCACAGGTTTGATCTTGTATCCGAGGACAGTAAAATCGTGATTGAGTGTAAATGCTATACCTGGACCAATGGTAACAATGTGCCCAGTGCTAAGATGTCAACCCTTAATGAGGCAGTCTTATATATGCGTAGTTTGCCAGAAGGCGCGCGCAAAATACTCGCGATTAAGAAAGATGCCCGGACGAGCAATTCCGAAACCCTGGCCTCATACTATTGCCGGATTTATGGACATCTGCTGGAAGATATCAGCATTTGGGAAATCGACAACGACGGCAATATGCACGTGGTGAGATAACTGGGTGAAACGTTATGGCTACAGTAAATATGCTATAATTGGATCAGAATAGGCAAAGGAGGCGTTCCAATGTCACCCGCCCGTGAGAAGAAGTGCTCAAAGGTGGACCGTTCGATCCTCCATTGTGACTGTAACGGCTTTTTCGCCTCTGTCGAATGCCTCGATCATCCGGAGTATTGGGATGTTCCATTAGCTGTGGCGGGTGATCCGAAGGACCGCTGCGGTATTATTCTTGCCAAGAATGAGCTAGCCAAGAAATATGGCATTATTACTACCGAAACCATATATTCTGCGAAGCGAAAATGTCAACAGCTGGTGCTGGTGCCGCCGCGACATTGGCGGTATGAGGAAATTTCAAAGCAGGTCAACCAGATTTATCTGCAGTATACCGATCAGGTGGAGCCTTTTAGTATTGATGAGTCCTTTCTGGATGTAACCGGTTCACTTTCCTATTTTCATGCCATCGCTCATGAGCTGGCGGATCGCATCCGGGAACAGGTGAAGAACGACATAGGCATCACGATCTCGGTCGGTGTAAGTTTTAACAAGACTTTTGCTAAACTTGGCTCAGACATGAAGAAGCCGAATGCTACTACTGAAATTACACGGGATAACTATGAAACGTTGGTTTGGCCACTGCCTATCCGTGACATGCTGTTAATTGGCAAAGCAAGCGTCGAAATTCTTCAAAAGAACTACATCTACACCATCGGCGATCTGGCCAGAAAGCCAAAAGAGGAAGCTCTGCGTCTACTTGGCAAGACTGGCGAAGCGCTATGGAATAACACCAATGGACTGGATAGCGATCCCGTCAGATCATACGGCGAACGCGAAATCGTTAAGTCAGTAGGAAATGGCATGACATTCCGGCGTGATCTGATCAGCGAGGATGAAATCCGCCAAGGCGTAATCGCATTATCCGATGAGGTAGCTGTTCGCCTTCGTGAGAACGGGTTAAAAGCACGCACGTTGCAAGTTACTATTAAGGATCCTTCGCTTAAGACGATCTCCCGACAAGCACCGCTGAACATACCGACATATCTTCATAAGGAACTGATAGACGCCACTATGACTATTATCCGTGCTAACTGGCGTATCATGCCAAATGGACAGTGTGCGCCGATCCGTGCTCTCACTATCACCGGGCAAAACCTGGTTCGGGACAATGAGGTCGTAGAACAGATGAACTTCTTCGATTTCGGAGGTGGAGTCATGACATCCTTGCATCATGCGAAGCGTGAGAAGCTCGAGAACGCTGTGGAAAAATTGAGAATTAAACATGGTTCAAATAGCATATCCATGGGTTATGTAGAGAACGAAGAACTGGGAATTCGGCAGTTCGGGAAACATGGTAATCGTCACGGCGGTGATCAAAACAACGTATAGAGTGGTAGGATGGCAGTGGTGTGCAACTCTTTAAATCGTTGAATTTGAACCCCTTTTAAACTCTGAGCGGTGCATTTTATCAATTCATCGTACCCGCACCACGCCGTATACCACCTATTGATAAAGGGTACTTTATCGGTAGGTGGTTTTTTCATGCATAAATGGTTCATTATCTTATGAAGACAAATCAAATCAGGCCGCTTAACAAGAAAGGTAATTGAAGAATTCCTGAATGGAATTTCTTCTTGACTGTTAATAATACGAATGCGAGGGTGTCTTTATTGACAGAAAAAAGTCAAACGAATACAATTGATAAGAAAATACTGGCAAATGCGATGCCAAACCATGCCATACGCTATAACTTTTTCGTAAAGGATTAGGATCATCAAAACATGGAAGGGATATTCCTTAAAAATCAAAGGGGGTTTAGCGTGGAAACCATAATGATAGTTTGAATATATTACAGAATTCCCATGTTCTCCTGTTCCGCCTTTGAGTGAACGCTAAGTGAATATTGAATACAGAAAGGGGGCCGCGAATGCTAAAGTTTCAAGTGTTCTTATCGTGTATCCATATCAAGCGTCAGCTCCCCAAAAATATTCTGGTGTTCGTCGTGTGTGCCGCAATGGTTTTCTTCCTCTGCTCGTATGCGAGTAGTATACAGTCCAATCAGGAGCAGCTGAACTCGCTGCCTGAAATTCTTCCGGTTTCAGGCTTCATCAGCAATCTGAACGGTTCCAGAAACCTGGGGCTGCTCATCAGCGGTTCCATGGTGGATTCTCTCGAAGCCTCTGGCTTCCTGAAAGATATGCTTTACACGACCCGGATGGCTGCGACCTATGCCGCTAAGGAAACAGAAAAACCAAAAATTGTCTATCTGATGGGGTATAACACACTCACACCCTATCCTTCCATTCGGCCGGACAACCTGAAAGACAGCGAGGTGTTTTTTAAAGGCCAGAACGCGCAGTGCATTGCCAGCAGGCGCTTTTTAGCCCAATATCACCTGTCCATTGGCGATCCGGTCAAATTGGATTTGTACTGGTACCAGTTTGGAGAGGTCCCCGGTCAGATGACCTATGAGCATTTGGCCCAAAGAACGCTGATAATTGCAGACAGTTTTGATTCCAGCGTTGTCACAACCGATCTGATCCAGTTGCCGGATATCCTTTTCCCGATTGGCTGGGCCAAAAAGACTTTTGCAGAATGCGACTCCCCATTCTATTATGATTCGGTTTCCTTCCGTATCAAAGATCCAATGAAGATGAACGATGCCAAAGCATTGATGAAGGCGCAAGGCCTGTTGTCCGTCAACCCGCAGGCGTCGGATTCCATATCGGGAAGCACGGTCGTGATCAATGATGAAACCTTCATTCGCTCTGCCACCAGTATTCAGAATAATCTGACGCTGTTATGGATGTTTTTACCGGCGCTGACCACAGCGATCCTTCTGGCAAGCGCGGTCATGGCCCACCTGATGATGCACAGCCGCCGTGGCGAGTTTGCCGTGATGCGCTCTTTGGGCATGCCAAAGCAAGCCTGCTTAAGGGTCTATCTAATGGAGAGCATGCTGGTGGCATTTCCCGGCGGCATCGTCGGCATGGTGGCGGCGCTGCTCTTTACCGCGCTGCCGTTTTCCGCTTCCATGGCGGTATTGGCCGTGTTTTATCTTTTCTATCTGCTGGGTGCCTTCATCGCGGTGCGGATGCTGAGCCGCGTGAGCGTAGCGGCGATGCTGTTCGCTGTGGACTAAGGAGGAGTACGATGCTGGAAGTTCAAAACGTAAGCTATACCTACGCCAATCGCTATCAGACCAACGAGGTGCTGCATGAAGTATCCTGCACGTTTGAACAGGGGCAGATGTATGCGATCATTGGTCCGTCTGGGAGCGGTAAAACGACGCTGCTATCCCTTTTAGCCGGGTTGGACTTGCCCACAAAAGGCGAGATCCTGGTGGATGGGAAATTGATGACCTCCATGGATCGAGATACCTACCGGCGAGACACGGCGAGCGTAATCTACCAGTCCTTCAACCTTTTCCCGCTGCTGACCGCCATGGAAAACGTGATGTTTCCCCTGCAATTGCGGGGGAAACCGATGGCTGAAGCGAAAACGGAGGCGATGAAATGCATTGAGTCAGTCAACTTAAAAGAAAGCGTTCTGAACCAGCGTCCCCAGAGGATGAGCGGCGGAGAGCAGCAAAGGGTCGCCATTGCGCGGGCGCTGGCAGCGGGAGGCGGAATTTTGCTGGCGGATGAACCGACCGGCAATCTGGACGCGGCTAATGGCGAAGCGGTTGTCGCGATCCTGAAAAAGCTGGCTCATGAAAAAGACTATATCGTCGTGGTGATCACCCACAACACAAGCATAGCGGAACAGGCAGATGTTGTTTACCGAATCGTGGACGGCCGTTTGAGCACAGGCGCGGCTGAATAAGGGAGGCGCAAAAGCAATGGTTGTTAAAAACAGTTTGCGCCAGATGCTGCGAACCCCTGTTAAAACCGTGTCCTTTCTTCTCCTGATTACGCTTACGGCCCTGTTTTTATCGGTTGGCGCCAACCTGTTGCTTTTTACTCGAAAAAGCCTTGAAACTTATGAGAAGAGCTTTAAAACGATAGGAACCGTGCAGCAACAGCCGAAAATGCTCAAGGAATACGCCATGTGGGATCAATCTCAACAAACCTACAGTTATGGGACCCAATCGGTATACGATCGCCTTATCCCTCTCTCTGTTCTGGATTTTGCGGACGCGAATTACATCCATCCGCCGGAAAAACGTCCTTTTTACGGCGCGTATGATGAAAATTATAATATAGGGAACTTTTATCAAAGCAATGATACGCAATGGATCATTCTGGAGTTATCGCCTACGGAAGACTGCATACCGTCCAATCCTGTTCCTATGAAAGTGAAGCGTGTTCTGTATGGAAAGATCGGCGAGTACACAAAAGATGTGCTGTTTTGTGATCCCGATGTCGAGAAACCCCAGCCTATGTTTGCGGATAAAACGTACATCCTGTCCGTTAATGTCGTAGCGCTGTCCTCCTTTTACGGTTATGAGGATCAAAACGCATTTGATACGGTGCTTGTGCCCGCTGCGGGGGTGGAATCCACCCAGTACGATCAAACCGGGGCGCAAGTGCCTGACCTGTATGGAGCTGAGGCGGATGGTTGGGAGGAAGTAACCGAAGGCTATTTTGATACGCCGAGAGGACAGCGCTGGGAAGAGCTGATCAAATCGATCAAACGGCTTCCCAAAACGATACCCGTCATCCCCACGAACGCGACCCAGCTGTTAATGGCGTTCTATTCCGGCAGTGCGAATATTACCGAAGGACGGGATATCAGCCCGGAGGAATATGCGAAAGGGGTCAAGGTCTGCCTTGTTGAGAGGCAATTTGCGCAATACAACCGCATCGCGCCGGGCGACACGCTTCCGCTTCCCCTGTACTTTGCGGATTATCTGCACACCCCGATGGTAACCGGGAATCTATACTACGGCGGGTTGCTCAACGCACAGGGAAAGGCTTACCCTGTATTTGAGGACAGCGCTTATACGGTCGTCGGCATCTACGATATCTACGGGTCGTCCTATGAGTCGACTGACTTTGACCTGGTTGGAAACACCGTGATCATACCGGCAGCATCGGTCAAGAACAGTGATGAACAGAATATCATCGCATGGGGGCCAATGAGGGCGGCCACGACATCGTTCGAAATCCCAAACGGAACCATTGATCAGTTTGAGGAAGCATGGAACCGGCAGGGCATCGACGGTTTAAAGTTCACCTTTTACGATAAAGGATATTCGCGGTTAAAACAGGGAATGGACAGGATCCATACGATCTCGCTGATCCTGCTGCTCATCGGCGCGGTTGTGATGGTGCTGGTGCTGACCCTGTTTACCTTTCTATTTATTATCAAAAATCAGAAAAGAACGGCGATTGAACGCTCTCTGGGTTACAGAAAGCGACAGTGCGCGGCATCTCTCCTGTCCGGAATGCTGCTGATTCTCGTGATCGGATCGGCTATAGGCGCCTGTGGCGGCGCATGGTTCTGCAATACCGTGATCGATCGGAATATGAGCGCAAGCGAGGGAGGCAGCTTTGATTTAGCGTATAGCAGCTGGGCGAACGACACGGATAAACTTGCCGAAATGCGGTTGGACCTGAATTCGGCAGGCATGGGTGTCCTGATCACGTTCTGCCTGAGCATGGCAACAGGAACCCTGATTGCGGGCGTGGGCGTACGGCGCAACCTCAAAGCCGAACCCATGCTGCTGCTCAGTGGCAAAGGGGACAGCGAGTAAACGATATAGGAAGAACGGAACTCATATTCAGAAGCGATTAAATTGTTGTTTACATATTGATCGCAGTCATATAATATGTCCGGCGTTACCCATTCAGTGGGGCAACGCCGGATCGGTGAATGATAGGAATTCAATTTACGGATGCGATTTCAGATAATGATCCACCCGGTTTTGTGCGTTGGCACGGATGTTGTAGAAATAGAACGGATAATCATAAGTATGATAAACACCGGAAGGCATACCGGGTAAAGAGAACTTTGAGGGATCGACAGACTTGCATAGAACCACACCGCGTGAGGAATCAACCTGAGCGGAGGCGAAATTCATCACAGGCGTAAGGTCTGCAAGGGCGCTTGTAATGAGCGTAATCGAACCCAGATTGTCTTCCTTGGGAGCCTCTGTTTCATCCAATGTCCAGGTGATGGGGTTAATCGCCAGCGCGCCGGGGCGTACGACCGGGCTTTCTGTTACACCTTCTGCTTCCGTATTGTAGGAAATGATTACGCCAGTGTCATCAGGCCCGGAAGCGAATGTGAGCGGGGGGTTCTGGTCAAGATACTCCCGTGTTACAGAAAAGCCGATCACATAGGCGGCAACCATCCTGTTGTATACTTCCGGCTGATCTCTGATTTCCGAAAGGATAAACAACAGCACGTTGGAACCCTGTGAATGTCCCGCCAGAATAAAGGGTCTGCCTTGATTATAATGATCAAGGTAATACTGAAACGCGGCGATTGCGTCCGCTGCGGGAATACGCCTGATTGCTTCGTCCTGCTCATCCGCGGTTGGCAAACCGAAGATATAACCCGCATCGGCCTGCCGGTAATAAGGTGCATAGATATTTCCGACCGTCAGAAAAGCGGTAGCCTGGCGATTGAATGCGCCGTTTGCGCCTTTCACCATGGATACGTTGTCAACCGCGCAGTAGTCGCCATCACCGGCACCTTTTTGGTAAGCCGTTGGATACAGGTAGAAGATGTCAACCGGTTTGCTGCAGGATGTATCCGCTGTAAGCCAGTTACCGCGTTGGGCATAATCCGTAACAGGAGAAGTCTCAACAGAAGCGGTACTGTCGGCGACTGCCCCGAAAGGCAACGACAAAACGCATCCACAGAGAATGACCGTAAGGAGGATGGAGAGAGCGGCGGAGGAATCCATGCACTGGCGCTTATTCATAACACCACTCCAATTGTTTAATTTTATAATATTATATACCAGAAAATACAAACGGTCAAATGCTTGTACAACGGATGGGATTGCATAGAATCATTTGTTTCTTGTAAGCAACAGTTGTGGCTGGCAGGAGAGTATAGCATGGAGGAGAGCTGTGCAATTCAGGGCTATTTAGAAACAAAAAAGCTGACAGGGAGGACCGATCCCTGCCAGCACTGGATACTTAGAAGAGAAGAGGTTTTACTTCTTGGTCAGGTATTTCCGCATGTCGATGGCGCAGGCAACCAGAATGACAAGGCCTTTAATGATATACGTGGTATTGCCGCTGATACCCAGAAACGTCATTCCGCTGATGATCAGCTGCATCAGAATAACACCCATAATCACACCGCTGATTTTACCGATGCCGCCTACGAAAGATACGCCGCCGATCACACAAGCGGCGATTGCATCCAATTCATAGTTCAGGCCGACAGTTCCGGTGCTTGCTCCCAACCGGGCCGCTTCCACAAAACCAGTGTAACCGTATGTGGCGCCTGCCAGGGCGAACACACCGATGATGGTCAGCGTTACATTTACGCCGGACACCCGAGCCGCTTCCTCGTTGCTGCCGACCGCGAACATGTTTTTTCCAAAGGTAGTTTTATTCCAGATAAACCACATAATAATCGTTACAATCACGGCGTATCCCACGTAACTCATTACAGGCGTATTACCAAGTTTGAACATGGATTTCATCACGAATCCGGTCGTATAGCTCGCGTCCAGATTGGAAATCTGAACCGCATTACTTAACGTAAGATAAGCCCCATAGGTTAAGAGTTGAGTGGACAGCGTAACAATAAAGGGGTGAAGCTTGAACTTTGCAACGCAGAAACCGTTTACAATGCCGATGATCGCGCCCAGAACCAGTACAACGAAAATGACCAGCACGATGGACTGGGGTCCGATCGATGCTAAAAACTTGTTGGCGATTCCAGTTTTCTGCAGCAGAATCGCAGCGACAAAGCCGCTTAATCCCACGATGCGCCCGGCAGACAGGTCGGTTCCTGTCAGGATAATGGCGCCTGCGATGCCAAGAGCGATTGGCAGGCGGGAAGCGGTCAACTGGATAATATTCACGATCGAAGCGACCTGTAAAAACGCAGGACGCTGGATCTGAATATAAACGCACAGAAGCACGATAATGATAATCATCGCATGATCGAGTAACCAGTTACCGGTTTCTCGGAGTTGGTCGCCTCTGCTCATGGCCTTAAAATCCTGAATACGCTTTTGTAGTTTGCTTTGTTTTAGCTGGCTCATGGGTGGCCGCCTCCTTACACATACTTGGCTGCGAGGGTCATAATTTCTTCCTGCGTTGTATCTGCTGCGTTCACATCGCCTGCAAGTCTGCCGTTGGACATGACAAGTATCCGGTCACATACGCCCAGCAATTCCAGCATCTCAGAGGAAACCATGATTACGGACTTGCCTTCCCGCGCCATATCGATGATAATTTGGTAGATTTCGTATTTCGCGCCTACATCAATCCCACGCGTGGGCTCGTCCATCAGGAAAATTTCCGGCTCGGTAAGCAGCCAGCGACCGATGATGACTTTCTGCTGGTTACCGCCTGAAAGCGAGCGAATCTTCGTGGAAAGAGACGGCGTCTTTATTCTCATGCGATCAACAGCCCACTGTGTCTTTTGCTGCATTTTTCGGTTGCTCAGCTGAGGCAGTTTGTCGGCACGACATTTTTTCAGGCAGGAAATCACCGTGTTGCTGCGAACATCCAGAATGCTGAAAATGCCGGTCGCGCGACGTTCCTCAGTGACCATCGCCAACCCGTTTGCGATGGATTCCTGAGGGGTATGGTTGTGGATATGCACCCCGTTCTTGTATATCTTCCCACTTTTTCGGGTGGCAATGCCGAATAAATTCTCCAGAAGTTCGGTGCGACCGGAACCGTCACGCCCCGCAACACCCAGGATT
>Ga0183096_1001265_pt1 | contig 22728 bp, 17 predicted proteins | sample Biomet5_FD_127791 | JGI IMG/M metagenome (GOLD analysis project Ga0183096, IMG submission 127791) | Microbial communities from bioreactor (seeded with sewage sludge) at LBNL, California, USA - Biofuel metagenome 5 (version 2) (version 3) | ecosystem: Engineered > Bioreactor > Anaerobic >... | reverse complement strand
AGCTCCCCGACTACATCAATAATGTCGCCAAAAGGACTGAAATGTATGATTTTCTGGAAAAAAAATATAAAAAATATCCCGATTCGATAGATTATTACATGAATCTTCCGCACCAGATGACCGTTTTTACCTGGGATGGCGAAAAAGATACAACCCTGAGTTCCATCGATTCGATAAAATATTATAATCACTTTCTTCATGCCGGATTTATTGCGATGGAACAAAATACCGGGTTTGTGAAAAGCTGGGTTGGCGATATTGATTACAAATATTTTAAATTCGACAACGTAAAGCAATCCAAACGGCAGCCGGGATCCACTTTTAAAGCCTTTGTTTATTCGGCAGCTATGGAAAACGGTATGGGTCCCTGCGATATGATGACTGATATCCCGGTTTCGTACGAATATGTTGAAAAAGGACAGAACAAAGTATGGACACCTCACAATGCCGACGGTTCTTTTTCGGGAAGAAGCGTTACGCTGAAATATGCTTTTGCCAAATCCATTAATTCCATAGCCGTACAGGTTACAAAAAAATTAGGATGGAAAAAGGTAATCGAATACGCTCATAAAATGGGAATAAAAACCGAACTGGAGGATGTTCCTTCGGTATGTCTTGGTTCGAGCGATGTTTCGCTGTATGAACTGGTGGATGCCTATTGTCCGACAGTAAATGACGGATATGCTCTTGATCCGGTTTTGGTAACCAAAATCGTAGACAAAGACGGAAAAGTAATTTATGAATACAAGCCGGAAAAGAAACGCGTACTAAGCGAGGAATCGGCATTCCTGATGAATCAGATGATGCAGGGCGGATTGCATGAACCCGGAGGCACCACTCAGGCGTTGTTTGAATACGATTTATTCCGTTACGATACCGATTTCGGAGGGAAAACCGGAACTTCATCCAATCACAGCGACGGCTGGTTTGTTGGGGTAACACCTACGCTTATTGCCGGAGCCTGGGTAGGCGGCGAAAGCCGAAGTATACACTTCCGAACCGCCGAATTAGGCGAAGGTTGCCATACCGCCTTGCCTATCTACGGGCTTTTTATGGAAAAAGTACTTGCCGATAAACGCTTCGCATATCTAAAGGGTCATTTTCCGAAACCTACGGTTAAAATTAACAAATCCTATACCTGTCATACGTTTATTCCTAAAGCCGATACTTTGCCAGCCGATTCTCTCGGCGACGCCATACCGGAAGACTTTTAAACTGAACTTTTTTTATGTAATACTGTTTTAGAATCAAATAATTTTATAAACCTTTAATCATTTATTGATGAAAATCAACAAAAACACTGTAGTTTCATTGACTTACCAACTGAGACTCGACAATGCCCAGGGTGAAATCGTAGAAACTGTTACCAGCGAAAATCCCTTTACCATGCTTTTTGGTTCAGGAAATCTTCTGGAAGCTTTTGAAAACAACCTTCACGGAAAAGATGCAGGAGATCATTTTGAATTTTCTTTATCATGCAACGAAGCTTATGGCGAAACCCTTGAAGAAGCCATAACCGACTTACCCATTGAAATATTTATGATCGACGGTAAAATCGACGATCAAATGTTAACCGTTGGCAATTTTATTCCCATGCAGGACCAAACCGGTAATACTTTACACGGACGGGTGGTAAAACGTGGCCTGGATAAAGTTACCATGGATTTTAACCATCCGATGGCTGGTAAAAATTTACATTTTGAAGGGGATATTCTTTCCGTTCGCGAAGGTACTGCCGAAGAACTTACCCATGGACATGTACATGGCGAAGGCGGTCATCATCACGAATAATAAAACTTACGGCAGTTAATTATAAACATGCCATTGATTAAATCATAAAGAGTCCTGCAATTTTTTTGCAGGACTCTTTTGTTTTGTTCTCACCCAATTAAGGTTTGCCGAAAAAGTAATAATATTATGTTTTTTATCGAATTAAGTAATAGAAATTATAAATTGTCGTATAATTGAATTTAAAAACATTAAGAACAGAACACGGATTTTGCTGTGTTTATATTATTATCAGCGCCTATCCGTTTTATCCGCGTAATCAGTGTCCCATTCTTTTCTGATATACAACTTTCTATTTGTCCAGTTATTTAAATAGAAAAACTCCGTGGTTCTCTGTGAATTCTCCGTGGTTCTCTGTGCAATTTAATTTATAACACAGAGGGAGCACAGAGCGGCACAGTGAAGTTTTCAACCTCTGATTTGCATGATTACGTAATAAAAACTAAATATTATTGTATAATCGGATTTGAACGACTCAAGATTAGTTTTTCAGCAAACCCCAATTATAACCTAACAAACATTTTTTCTTTTTCCCTGCGGACTTTCGGCAGATTTACCAGATAATCGTTAGCAACATCGCGATAGCCCAAAGGCATGATAAGAACGCTGCGCAAGCCTTTTTCGGGAAGTTTAAGCAAAACATCAAGCGCTTTGGAGTCGAAACCTTCCATCGGAGTGGCATCTACCTGTTCCGTGGCAGCGGCTATCAAAGCCGTACCTAAACCAATGTATGCCTGACGTGCATTCCAGTTAAAATTGTCCTCGGCAGAAGAATTTTTAGCCTTATTTTTCAGATATATTTCCCAATCCTTCATCTTGGCGGGTAACGGACCTCTGACTTCCTGCATACGGTTCAAAAAATCGTCTATCCGTTGTTCCGTAAGGTTATCCCATGCTGCAAATACGAGCAAATGCGAACATTCGGTAATCTGAGGCTGATCGTTGGCAATAGGCTTTATCTGTTTGCGAAGGTTCTCGTCTTCAATCACAAAGACGGTGTATGGCTGAAGTCCGATAGATGAAGCCGACAGGTTGATTGCGTCTAATATTCTTTCAACTTTTTCATTGGGAACTTTTGTCCCGTTCATATGCTTGGTGGCATAACGCCAGTTTAAATATTTTATCAGATCCATTTTATCAAAATTTGTCTTATTATTATTTGTATGGAATAGAAACACGGCAACAGATACTAATGTTCATCGAAAATCATCATTTGTAAGCATATTGTCCGATAAATTTTCAGATTATCCCATACGGAACTCAGATTAACTTATAACCAATCATCCACTCATAGTTATCCCTACAGGATAGTCCCGAGTACTCGGGACCCAATATCGGTAGAAAACAAAAGCACCCCATCCGTTCAATCTATTCAATCCGCACAATCCGTACAATCCGTACAATCCGCACAATCCGCAGTTTTTTTAAAATACGTCAATATTTACCGTGAACAATGGTCATATTTTTTTTAATATGCCAATTGTTTGCGTGAACAATGGTCATATTTTTTTCAATACGTCAATATTTACCGTGAACAATGGTCATATTTTTTTCAATACGTCAATATTTACCGTGAACAATGGTCATATTTTTTTCAATACGTCAATATTTACCGTGAACAATGGTCATATTTTTTTTAATATGCCAATTGTTTGCGTGAACAATGGTCATATTTTTTTTGATATGCCCATTGTTTATGAAATACATGATCATCTGATTTTAAATCAGCCCTGTTTTAATTCCAACTTCTCCGAATAATTTTCAAATATATTCAATCTTTTATTTATCTCTTTATAAATAAAATCAGTATTTATTATTCGTATTATCCATCCATTCAATTCGAACAATCCATTCAATCCGAACAATCTGCTTCATGATTTTTTTTGATATGCGGTATGCTATTTGTCTGATTATTCAAGTATAAAAACTACGTGGTTCTCCGTGAATTCTCTGTGGTTCTCTGTGTAATTAAATATATTATAACACTGAGTTACACAGAGGAAACACAGAGTTGCACAGAGAAGTTTATAACCTCTGATTCGCATGATTATGTAATAGAACTAAATATTACCGTATAATCGAATTTAACCAACTCTTTGTTGTGTTTATATTATCATCAGCATTTATTTGTGTAAATTCGTGCAATTCGTGTCATAATTTCTATCTATTCAATCCGAACAATCCATTCAATCTGCACAATCCGCAATCCATTCAATCCACACAATCCGCAGAATTTATCTTACATCTTGATAATGTATTATTTATCACATTATTTGTTTAATTTAAACCAGGCCAGGTACTATAAAAATATTAAAAATAAAAATAAATTTTAATTTTTTTAAAAAAATTTAACTTTTTTTAAAAAATTGATTATATCTTTGCTTTATAAAAAATTAATCTATTATTAATTAAACACCCAAAAAATATGTCGAGTATTATTAAACGCCCGAAATCGGATGCCGAACGCAATAGTGTATTAAAAGGCACCTCCGAACTTATCTTTACATCCGAAAATGAAGTAAACCCGGAAGCAGCAAAAATCTTTCAGGCTGAAACCATTGATCATCTCAAAGTTTATGCTGTATTTTTTTTCGCCCTGTATCAGGGTCACATTTTTGCCAAAAATGAGCAAAGTGAAATTATTAAACAAAAAGTTCCGGTTAAAAAAGCTGTTCAAAAAATCATTTCCCATTTTATCCAAAGCTTTAATAACGGTATAGAAAGAGGCTCGTATAAAATTTCGGAACGCAGCCTGTACGGTTTAGATATAAATAGTAACGAAGTACCTAAACTTACCTCCGAAAATAATATTATTCTCTGGTGCGATAACATTATTAACGGCGAACAGGCACGAGTGGCCAAAGGGGGTACGGCTATGACCAATCCCTCGGCAGCCGATGTAAAAGCAATGGAAGATAGTTTCAAACTCACCCTTAAAGAACAAAGAGACAAGAAACTTGAATTTAATGAAAAACAAGTAAAAATGCAAAAGGAACGTGAAGTTGCCGATGCATTGATTAAAGATTTGTGGGATCAGATAGAATATTATTTCCGTAAGAGCGAGCCTGCAACACGCCGTTTGCAATGCCGTAGCTGGGGAGTACGCTATAAAAGACTGCCCGGTGACAACAATTTATTTACAGGCACAGTAGCTCCTGCCGCAATTGCCAATATATTAAGTAATGGTTTTAACGATAAAAGCATTTTTACGCTTACCAATACAGGTGATGCTATTTTACAGTTCTATATTGCCCCCACAGCTACTGCTGCTACTCCGGCAAATGCCTATTCCCTGTCGCCCGGAGCCACTGCCGATATTGCAGCTAACCGTTTAGGCCCCGCAGGCAATACCTTTTTGAATGTATTTAATGCAGATACCATAAAAGAAGGAGAATTTGAAGTAGAAGTTGATTAATTGCAGATTTGAGATTGCAGATTGCAGATTTGAGATTTTAGATTTCAGATTTGAGATGGGAATAGAACACTACCGAAACGGATAGGACGGATAAGAGCGGATTGTAAATGATCCGGATGTTATAAATTTATTCTATTTACACATTTGCCGATTAATGGGAGTGATTTGGTTAAATGGTATAAAAACAATAAATGAGCTGATGCGATTTGCATTTTAACTAAAACGGAAATAAATGCAATTGTGATTATACAAATGTTATGCTCCATTCTAGGTGCGAAAAGGGAGAGCAAAATGAATTAGACGGCGCAATAAAATTCAAACTTTCCGACTTTCAAAAATAAAATACTATGTGACAAAAACTGACCTTTTAAACTCATAACCAACAAAATAAAAAATGAAACAATACAATTTAAGTGATTATCAAAATCTTTCGACCAATCAAGTTTTAAAAATAAAACTTAAGGATGAAAATGAATTTATTTTTGGGAGGATTGCAAGTGCAAGTATTTTAACCAAACCAACAGTAACACCATTAAACAATGGAATATACGGTCATTTTAATAAAATAAACAACTTTGAGGATTACATTCTTGATAAATCCCAGTACAAAGATTTTAGTTTAATACCTATTGACAGTTCACAAATTGAATCAATCGAAATTCTCAATACTTTAAAAGTATAATGGAAAATATTTTTCAGAAGATATTCGGAGTTAAATCTTTACTAAAGACAGCAGTTACAGAAAATGATGTTATTAAAGATTTTCCGAATAATCAATCAAATAGTAAAATGAGCGAAAATGATACCAGTATGGTTGTTTCAGAATTATTGAAACAGGCTACTGCATTCAAAAAGATTGACATAGAAAAATCAATTTTATTGATAGAACAGGCTATAAAAATAAAATCTGACTATTCGAGTTACGATAAATTAACTAGTTATCTCATTTTTGCTGGAAAATACGATGAGGCTGAAAAGGTATTTGCTCATATAATTGAGGAATGTACAGGAAATGATATACTCTTTAATTTCAACAATAGAGCAGGACATTATGAAAAATATTCTGATTTTTTATTCAAAAAAGGACTGTATAAAGAATATATATTTTATTATTGTTTGTCAATATATAATTCTATTGTTTGGAATGCTTTAAGTGAAGACATAGTGTCTGTTAGAGCACAATTGAAGCTTTTAAAAGACAAGGGAGAGTTTATAGATAAAAAAACAAACAAGTCTTTCCAAGAGATTGAGGCAGCTTCTAATCAGAATCTATTTATTGAAACTTATCATAAGGTGCTTAAAGAATTTGAATTTGAAAAACTCTATAAATTGACAGACTATCTTAACAACAAACAAAAAGACAAAGGGAAGTTAGAAATCGAATCCTTTTACAATCAAAAAGAAGATTGGAAGTTATGGTCGAGTACTGAATTCTGTGAAACAATTCTGAAATATGACGAAAGTTTATTTATTAAGGAATATGAATTATATTTAGAAGTCTTATTGTAAAGAATATTCAAAAAAAGAGATAGAAAAAGGAAGACAGAACAAAATAATGTAACATATAAAACAAAACAGCTATGGAGATTAACTTAGAATTACTAATTGATTATTCAACAACTTTAGGCCAGAAATTGACAATTAATGTAGATATTGAGGATTTTGAAAATCCAATCCTTGTTTTTCAAAAAGGAAAATATAGAGATAATGGAAGTGGTCGAGTTTTTATTGAATTCAGAGACTTAATGGATATTCTTTCTGTAAATAATATCATTGGCGAAAATGGCAAGATAAAACAGGAATTAAGTTCAACATACAAAATCCCTGCAAATGAAAGGGGACCCTATATTAAGAAATTTGAAATAAACACAGAAAAATATATCTACGAGACTTTATCAAAGTACATTATTCAAATGCTCAACGCTTCAATTGGAAAAATTTATTTTCCTGAAATTAAATATTTAGAAAAGCACAATAATTATTTTAAAAATAACTAATTATGAAAAAACTATTTTTATTCATTTTCCACTTGTGCTTCACATTAATACTGCAAGCACAAGTTTCAAAGACGGTAAATATTAACGCTGGTGGTTTATATGCTGCTTTTGCTTCTAACGAGATAAACTCCATAACCAACCTCACAATAAAGGGGACTATTAATGCAAATGATTTTCAAACTATTCGAAATCGGATGCGACAATTAATAACGTTGAATTTAAGCGAGGTGAATGTTATTTCTTGTACAACAAGAATATCTTCAATTGAATATATTGAGATTACGGATTATCCTGCAAATGCTATTCCCAAGAATGCATTTTATAATGAATATATAGGACCTAATACAAACTTAACTTCAATTATACTTCCGTCCTCAATAACTGTTATTGGTTCTTATGCTTTCAAGAAGTGCAGTGCCTTAACCTCGATTATTATACCTAATTCAGTAGATTCAATTAAAGAAGGAATTTTTTATGATTGTAGCAGTCTAAATTCTGTAACTATTCCCTCTACGATTTCCGCTATTCCAGATTACACTTTTTCAGGTTGCCGCGGATTAACTTCAATAATAATTCCATCTTCAGTAAAAAACATTGGAGCTTATTCATTTTACAACTGTAGTGCTTTAACCTCTATTACTATTCCCAATTCGGTAACTTTGATAAAAAACCATTCATTTGATAATTGTAGTGCTATAACATCAGTTATTATTCCTTCTTCTATAACTTCAATTGAAGATGAAACATTTTCTAATTGCAGTGCTTTAACTTCAGTCACTATTCCTAATTCCATAACTAAAATTGGATACGGAGCCTTTTCTGAATGTCTATCCATTAAATCAATTACTATTCCAAGTTCAGTAACCTTCATTGATGCAAATGCTTTTTCAAATTGCAAAAATTTAGTATCAATCTATGCTTATCCAATTACTCCGATTGTCATTCCTTACGAAATATTTAGTTTTGTGAATACAAATATTTGTATTCTACATGTACCTTCTGGTTCAGAAAAAGCATATAAATCAGCCAATCAATGGAGAGATTTTAAACACATTATGAAAATAGCTAATGCTAAATTGTAATATTCAGTCAAACTAACCACCCTATATCAATTGAAATTGCCAATTGAAAGAGTTGATCTCGTAAATCTCCATACGTAGCATGTTTTTTAAAAACTTTATTACTTTTACTATTTGAAAATAACAGATGCCAATGAATACGAACGTAATCTATCCTCCCCAACGATTTCATATGGCCAACCGTTACCGCTAATTGTAAAAAGAGAAACGGATAATAACAGAAATAATAATAACGGACATTTACGGATTTAGAAATAGGTTATATAGAATAATAAACAAATAAAAATCCTATGAAAAAAAAATTATTAATTCCTTTTTTGTTTTCATTTTATTTTGCTTATGCAGGAACAGGCGGTGCAAATGATGCAATTCTTTTCTACCTTGCAATTATTGCAGTAATGTCATTTATTCTTGCAGTTCTTTATTCAATTAGCTTTATCAGAAAAATTATAAAAGAGCGCAAGGAAAAGAAAATAATCCATCTTGCTGATAAAGATAATGACGAAACCATTAGTTAAAGAGTTTTTATGGAAACGCCTTAGCTATTGAATTTGAAAACAATATGATTATAACAAGAAACTATACCGGAAAAATAAAAAATATATATTTTCTAACGAGTATAAAAGCAAAAAGTCGTAGATTTAACGAACATTCATGGATAATACAGTAAAAATGTCCACCGGATATTTTAACAGCACTTCATTAAGATGCAAAACAATTTCCCGATATTAAATCTGAGCGGTTTTCAAAAACCGCTCAGGTTTTAATCCCCAAAAGCAAACATAAAAAAACACAATGCACACGCTAAGTCATCCTTTTGCAACTCACCGTTTGAAAAAGGTTGTTCATTTACATTATATACAAAGGATAAGAAGCATGAGAGTAACAAAACCACAAAAAATTACACACCTATTACAACCAAAGAATTTGATCAGATAAAAAATCTGTTGGATAATCTGAATTTTTACTAAAAATATCATGTTGTTTAAAAACTTTATTACTTTTACTATTTGAAAAAATAACAGATACCAATGAATACGAATGATTTGGTTAAATGTTATAAAAACAATAAATTAGCAGATATAATTCTCATTCCTACTAAACTGGAAAGAAATGGAATTGCGGTTATACAAATGGTACCACACATACTAAAAAGTCGACCGCACAAATAGCACATTTGGTTTTTGCCGACACACAGCCCAGCAATGAAAAACCAAAAAAGCTATTTCTTTGCCAACGCACCGAAAAAAGCTATTTTTGAAAACTTAATGAAACAGAACATTTTTAATGGATATTGAAACTAAATATACTGATTTAACATTCTTTACGAACGATTCGGAAGATTCGATTCTTGACAGGTTTAAAGTTGTTTTAAAAACTGTAGAATTCTTTGATATTCTGGTTGGATATTTCAGAATTAGTGGCTTCCATCAACTATACAAATCATTTGAGAAGATTGAAAAAATCAGAATTCTGGTTGGTTTAAATATTGACAAAAAGACTTTTCAGATAATTGAGACTAGTAAAATTCAGGGTAAACTTGACTTTGAGACTCATACCAGAACAAAAGAAATTATCGGAGAAAAAGTAATTGATGAAATTGAAAAAAGTGAGGACACACAGGAAGTTGAGGAAGGAATTCTTAAGTTTCTTGAATACTTAAAATCCGGTAAAATTGAAATTAAAGCTCACCCAAGTCAAAATCTTCACGCCAAAGTTTATATTAGCCGTTATTTCAAAGATGACAGAGATTTTGGAAATGTAATAACTGGTTCTAGTAACTTTTCGGAATCTGGTTTGGTTGCTAATTATGAGTTTAATGTACAACTCAAAAATAGTCAGGATGTAAAATATGCATTGGAAAAATTTGAACTTCTATGGGAACAAGCTGTTGATATTTCAGATTATTACGTTGAAACCATACAAACCAAAACACACTTAAATGATAGCATTACCCCTTATCAGATTTACCTTAAGCTCCTTTATGAATATTTTAAAACTGATTTAAGCCTTGACCCAAACCTGTTTTATCAGAACATTCCTGAAGGTTTTATGAAATTGAAGTATCAGGAACAAGCTGTTACCAATGCAAAAAAGATACTTGATGAATATGGAGGTGTATTTTTGGCTGATGTTGTTGGTTTGGGGAAAACTTACATGGCAACGCTATTAGCAAACCAATTACCAGGACGAAATTTGGTAATTGCTTCACCCGCTTTACTAACTAAAGATAATCCAAATTCATGGCTTAATGTTTTCAACGATTTCAAAATTGCTGCTGAATTTGAATCAATCGGAAAACTTGAAAAAATAATTGAAAGGGGAACTGAACGATATGACAATGTTTTTATTGATGAAGCACATAAATTCAGAAATGAAAATAACGTAAGCTACGAAAATTTGTCTGCTATTTGTCGTGGCAAAAAAGTTATTCTAATTACTGCAACTCCTTTAAACAATTCGCCATTTGATATTCTTTCGCAAATAAAGCTGTTCCAAAAAGGTAAGAATAGTACAATCCCCGGAATCAAGAATCTTGAAAGCTTTTTTGGTTCACTTCAACGCAGGTTGAAAGAATTGGACAGAAAAGACGACTACGATGCTTATATGGAAATTGTAAAAGATAATGCTGTTCAAATCCGGGATAAAGTATTAAAACACATTATGGTTCGAAGAACCAGGAAGGAAATTGATACATATTTTAAAGATGACTTAAAAAATCAGGGGTTGAAATTTCCAATTGTTAATCCCCCGGAACCAATATTTTACAAACTTGACACAAACCTAAATAGCATTTTCATAAAAACAATTGCCTTAATAACTGATGAAAAGCAATTCAAGTATTCAAGGTACACCCCACTGCTTTATTTAAAAGAAGAGTTATCGGATTTTGAGAAAACCAGTCAGCGCAACATGGGTGGTTTTATGAAAATACTGCTTATAAAACGGTTGGAAAGTAGTTTTTATGCTTTTAGAAGGACACTCGCCCGTTTTATAAAATCCTATGAAGATTTTATTGCAGCCTACAACAAAGGAAAGGTTTACGTAAGTAAAAAGCATTGGCAGAAAATAATGGACTTTTTTTTAGCTGAAAATTATGATGCTATACAGAAATTTATTGACGATGAAAAGGCAGAGGAATACAGTAAAAATGATTTCATGCCTCAACTAAAAACTGATATTGAATCAGATTTAAAAACGCTTAAAACTATCGAAACTCTTTGGATAAACATTAACTACGACCCCAAACTGGATAGCTTCACTGAAATAATAAAAGAACAAAAGGTATTACAAAAAAGTAAACTGATAATTTTTACAGAATCAAAAGAAACTGCCGAATACCTCTCCGAAAATCTTAAAATCAGGCTTAATGACAAAGTGCTGATTTATCATGGCGGTTCTTCTGAAAAAGAACTCAAAACGGTTATTTCAAATTTTGATGAAAAAGCTCGAATTAAAAAAGATGATTATAGGATTATTGTTACAACAGAAGTTCTCTCAGAAGGAATTAATTTGCATCGTTCTAATGTAGTTATCAACTATGATATTCCTTGGAATCCAACCCGGATGATTCAGAGGGTCGGTAGAATTAACCGCGTTGATACACCATTTAATATAATTTACACTTACAATTTTTTCCCGACAGAAGAAGCAAACGACATTATAAAATTGAAAGAAGCTGCCATCGCTAAAATCAATTATTTTATCGAAATGTTGGGTAATGATGCCAAACTGCTTACAGACGGTGAAGAAATAAAATCCTTTGAACTTTTCAATAAACTGACTTCAAAAGAATTTATCATCGGAGATGAAGATGGAGAGGAAAGCGAATTAAAATATTTAAGGGTAATTGAAGATATTAGGGATAATGACAGAGATTTATTTGCATTAGTTAAAAACTTACCAAGAAAAGCCAGAGTTGCCCGAAAAGCCAATGTCGCTTTTAAACTTGAAGAAAATGCATTGATAACTTATTTCCGCAAAGGAAAACTCGAAAAGTTTTATTTGGCATGTAAATCACAAAATATTGAACTTGATTTTCTGACCACAGCAAAGCTTTTCGAAGCTTCCGAAAAAACTCCGGGACAAAAAATTCATAATGATTTTCATGAACTTTTAGCAAGCAATAAATCACAAATTGAGATTGATTTGCACGAAATAGAAGAAGTCGAAGAAAGCACAAAAAAAGGTGGACGGGATAATGCTACAAGAATCCGGAAAATATTAAATGCAAAAGAAATCAAACGTTACAATGGCTTTACAGATACTGATGATGAATATCTCGTAAAAGTCAGAAATATGCTTGATGAAGGAGGAATGCCAAAAACAGTGGCAAAAAGAATTTTTTCAGAAATAATGGATGAAACCAATCCGATGAAAATTCTTGCAGCGATTAAAAGAAACCTTCCGGAACAATTTTTCAATCACACTGCATCAGCAAAAGATGTTTCCATGAGCATCCCCAAAGAAGTAATTTTATCTGAGTATTTAATTAAGCAATAGCACAATATGAAACTTTACGAAGCAAAAAATATTATTACCGAAGTTTTTGAAAACCCTTTTGATAAAGATAAGTTCAGTTATTTTATTCGTAACCTTCTTAAAAACATTCAGTCTGCAGAATTTCTACGTGCTGGTTACAATATTCCAAAAGCTTTTGTGGATTTTATCGCTTCTTATGAAAGAATAGGAAAATACGAAGATGAAGAAGGTAATTTAATAGATGCATTGATAATTAAGCTTAAACGCGACCATTCCATTGACTATGCCCGTAGCACTCAACGGAATTTTGTGCGATGGTACCTGAACGACAAAGGTAAAGATGCCGCATTGGTGGCATTTACAACCGAAAAATCAAGTGAATGGCGGTTTTCGTTTATTAAAATGCAGTACAGCCTTGAAAAGAAAAAGGATGAATTGACTCCTGCTAAACGTTCATCATTTATGTTAGGTGAATCAGGAAAAAGCCACACTGCACAACGCCAGTTGATTGATTTGTTGAAAAACGACCATGCTCCTTATCTTTCTGATATTGAAAATGCTTTTAGCATTGAAGCGGTTTCGGACGAGTTTTACGAAAAATACAAAGCCCTGCTCTTTAACCTGGTAGACGAAATTGAAAAGATTGTAAAAAAAGACAAAACGGTTAAAGCTGAGTTCGAAAGCAAAAATATCAGCATCCTGAATTTCTCTAAAAAACTGCTCGGGCAAATTGTTTTTCTTTATTTTCTCCAGAAAAAAGGATGGTTAGGTCTTGAAGAAAAAGCAAAATACGGTGAAGGAGATAGAAATTTTTTACGGAGCCTTTTCAATAAAACCAAATCGGGCGAAAACTTTTACAACGATTACCTTGAATTCCTGTTTTATGATGCCCTGAGTAAAAAACGCGTAACCGATTACTACGAACGCTTTAAAACACGCATCCCTTTTTTAAATGGCGGTTTGTTCGACCCTATTGCTTTTTACGATTGGCAAAAAACCGATATAGTTATTCCTAACAAAATATTCTCAGACCGAAAAGGCGATGAAGAAGGATGCGGTATTCTAGATGTTTTTGACTTGTACAATTTTACAGTGAAAGAAGATGAACCGCTGGAAACTGAAGTTGCCATTGACCCCGAGATGTTAGGGAAAGTGTTTGAACGGATGCTTGATGTAACCGAACGTAAAAGCAAAGGTGCTTTTTACACCCCCCGCGAAATTGTGCATTATATGGCACAGCAATCTCTACTCTATTTCCTTGAAACTGAATTGCAAAACGAAATTATGCCAAAAGAAGATTTGGAAATGTTTATACATTATGGCGAGCATATTATTGACAAGGATATTGCTATTGAAGAGGGAAAACTAAGTCAAACCGCCAACAAACAACAAATACCTGAAAGTATAAGACAAAATGCCGATGATATTGACAAATCCCTTGAAGATATTAAAATATGCGACCCTGCTGTTGGTTCCGGTGCGTTTCCGGTGGGAATTATGAATGAAATTGTGAAACTCCGTAAGCTGCTTACACCATTTCTAAAAAAAGAAAATGTAAAAGATAGAAGCGCCTACCAATTTAAATCCAATGCTATAAAAAATTCCATTTATGGGGTGGACATAGATGCCGGGGCTGTAGAAATTGCCAAACTCCGGCTCTGGCTCTCCATGGTAGTGGATGAAGAAAGAATTGATAACATTGAACCCTTGCCTAACCTTGAATATAAAATTGTACAAGGCAACTCGCTGATAAATATTCCAGATGGAACTGCAATAAATGATGCTTTAGCTAAAGAAATTGAGAAAATTACATCTGCATATTTTCATATCACTGATAAAGAAAAGAAACAAGAACAAAAGCAGATTATTGATACGAAAATTCAGGAGCAATTACAATTTGTTTCTCAGATGTCTGGGTATAAGATTGATTTTGATTTTAGACTATTATTTCATGATGTTTTTAGAATTAAAAATGGTTTTGATATAGTTCTTGGAAATCCACCTTATATTGGTCAGAAGGGAAATAAAGATTTATTTGAACCTCTAAAAAGTTCAGGATATTTTGAAAAACAAATGGACTACTGGTATTTTTTTATTCATAAATCTTATGAAATAACTAAGAATAAGGGAGTAAATGCATTTATAACGTCAAGTTATTGGTTAACAGCCAATGGTGCTAAAAAAATTCGTGATAAGATTGTAAAAAAATATAAAGTTAAAGAGTACATAAACTTCAATAACATCTCTGTTTTTTATGCTGGTGTTCATACTAATCTTTTCTTTCTTCAAAAGGAAAACCCTTCTGATAACCTTGTTAAGGTTACAAATTACATAAATGATTATTCACAAAATATTCTTCTTAACAGATCAAATGAAAAAAACTTCACTGTAAAACAAGATTTAATTTATAGTAATTGGACAAATTATGTCCAGTTCTTACCAGAAAGAACATTGAAGGTTTTTTTTAAAATAATAATCGATTCTGAAAAACTAGTAGATGACGAAAGTATTGGAGTTAGAAAAATAGGAATGATTCCTGGAAAGACTATAAGAGATGGAATTTGTGAAATCAGTCCTGGTATTGAAACAGGCAAAGATAGGTATATTGATAATGACAATAATAGAAACGAAGGAGTATACGTACTAAAACCAGAAGAACTTAAAGATTTAAATCTTTCTCGAGAAGAGAATAAAAATGTTAAACCATTTTATAAAAACTCTGATATTTTTCAATACTATGTTAATGAAAATCCTCGACTATATTTTCTATACGTAAATGATATTGAAGACAAAGAAACTTTTCTTAATTACCCAAATTTATATAATCACTTTTGTAAATACAAAGAAATCCTTGATAGGCGTGCAAGAAACGGTGTTCTTGAGTCCGCATATAAAAGAGGTAAGTGGTGGGCACTAAAAACAGACCGTCCGAGCGTTGATTTTAATAATCCTAAAATTGTTTGTCCTCAAAGAAGCAGCAGAAATACCTTTGGTTATGCACCGAAAACATGGTATGCAGCCTCGGATGTATTTTACATTGGTTTAAAGAAGACTGATTATTCTTTAAAATATATATTATCCATTTTGAATAGTTCTCTCATATACTTTTGGCTTTATAATATGGGTAAAAGAAAAGGTAATGCTCTTGAATTAATTGGTGAGCCATTACAGTTTATTCCGATTAAAGAAATCAATAGGGAAAATCAAAAGCCTTTTATTTCAATTGTAGACTATATTTTATTTCTTAAATCCCTTCCAATTGATAAAATTAGTTTTTATTTTGAGCAGCTTATCGATGGCATGGTGTACGAACTCTATTTTGAAAACGAAATCAAACAAGCTGGTTGCGATATTTTAAAATACATGTATGATTTGCCAGAAATTGTGGATGAGATGAATGATGAAGAAAAAATAAAAATCATCACCAAAGTATTTAATCAACTTTACGACAAAGAATCACCAGTACGCAAAAACTTGTTTTTTATGGATAGTGTGAATGAAATTGCAATTATTAAAAAGAGCCTTGAGAAATGAAACGGATAAAGAAAATCGAAATCAACCATTTCAAAGGGTTGTATGGCAAACACGAAATTGATTTAACCAATTCGGGTAAAAACCTGATGCTTTATGGCGAAAACGGAAGCGGAAAAAGCTCTGTTGCCAAAGCCATCAAGTTGTTTTTTCAATCTTCGGTAGAAGAAGTGAATGTGGTTGACTATGAAAATGTATTTATTTCTGTAGCTGACAGAAACACCGGTTTTATTAAAATGGTAATAGGTGATGCAGGGAACATTCGGTCAAATCTTCCATATGTTCTTGACAATGCAAATAATCGTCAAACTGAAGCATTCATCTTAAAAGCCAATAAAATAAAAGGATTTCTCGATTATAAAAGCCTTTTAAAAACGCATTACCTTGAAACCGATAAAGTCAATATATTCAAGCTGTTGATTGAGGACTTGTTAATTGACTTTGTCAATTCAAGAACAACTAACGCGATTGAAGTAGATTGGATAAAACTGAAAAGAGATATTCGTGATAAAAGGAGAAAAACTTACAAAACGCTTAAAGCACCCGGAGGTTTATTACAGCAATTCAATGAGGGCTTAGCTGAACTTTTGCATGATGTCGAAACTAAAGCTAATGAGCTAATTGCCTATTTTAATTACAATTTAACCATAAAACTTCATTTTAACAATCTTACAATCGGCAGAACCAAGGGATTTGCTAATGAAAACATTGAATTAATTGTAGATTTTTTCGACAAAACAAATTTGCCTGAACACCATCGCTTTTTAAACGAAGCTCGTTTAACAGCAATTTCTATTGCCATATATTTAGGTGCAGTTTTGAGCAACATTCAGGACGGATACAGATTTCTAGTTCTGGATGATGTTTTTATTGGCTTGGATACTTCAAACCGTTTACCCTTTTTAAAAATTCTGGATGAGAAGTTTGCAGATTATCAAATTTTCATGACCACTTATGACAAATCGTGGTACGAGTTGGTGAAATCTGAAAACAATCCAAATTGGGAGTATGCAGAATTGTATATAAAAGAAGAACATCAGAATGGTTATGAGATTCCGATACTTCACAACCAAACAGATTTCATTATCAAAGCAGAACATTATTTGAACAATGTTGGAGATTTAAAAGCTTCAGCTTCATACGTTCGAAGCGAGTTTGAGAAGTTGGTTAAAAACTTTTGCCACAATAAAAAAATTCCTGTAAAATTTGATAAAAACCAAAGTAAAGTATCAGGTGAAGATTTTTGGAATGCCTGTAAAGATAAAACCAAACCGGACGGGACAAGATATGTTTCTGAAGCATTAAAGAATAATATCGAAACCCAAAGGACCTTAGTAATGAATCCATTTGTTCACTACGACCTAAATAAACCGACATTCAGAGCGGAATTGGTTGTGACAATTGATTTGGTAAAACGATTAAAAACTGCTTTGACCTAATGAATGCTGCCCTTCGCATCCATACACATTTGAAAGCCACTTGAGCCAATTCACAAACCAAAGCTTGTCAAAGAGTAAACCTGTCCCAACGCACGGCAGACAGAAAAGTTGCAGCAAAAATGAAAAAAAATAATGAGAAAAATGAACAACGAAATGCCAATCGAATTCTAAGATCAAACCAAATTTTATTTTTGATAATAAACCTGAAAGGTTTTTGAAAACCGCTCGGGTTTTAATCCCCAAAAACAAACATAAAAAAACATAATGCACATGCTAAGACATCCTTTTGCAATTCATCGTTTGGAAAAGGGTGTTCGGTTACGTTATATACAAAGGATGATGAGTAAGGAAGCAATAATACCATAAAAATTTACACACCTATTACAACCAAAGGATTTGATCGGATAAAAAGTCTGTTGGATGATTTGGATATTTAAAATATTTTTATATTTGCGAACAAAAAAATAATAAAAATTACGATCATATAACTGCCATAATGGTGGTTATATAATTGTTAGGTGTTAATATAAAAATAAAAAAGCAATTTATATGAATAGCTCAGTGAAATCCAAAGGCAGATTATACATGTTAAATTTAATAAAATCTATAATAGCAATTCTTTTCATTATCGTGGTTTTGATTTTTATTGATAGTTGTAAAAAACATACAGATGGTCAAACAACTCCAGTTATTCATAATTTCACTGGAATTGTTGAAATGGATGGAACAGGAATGCCGATAGGGAGTTGGGGAGTCGAAGATGGAGATTGGAAAACAGACAGTTGTTGGTCGGAAGAAGAGTATCATTTATTAAATTTCCCAGATACAGTTAGTCTGGACAATACATTTATAGAAGACACAATAGGATGGAACGCTGGCATAGGAATTCACGAACAACCCAAAAATATGGTAATAGCATATCCAAATCCTGTGAGTAACAGACTAACGATATGTTATAGCGGATTTGGCTTGCTAAAGTTTAAAGTCGCAATTGTTGACAAATACTTTAATACAGTATTTACTTATGCATCCAAAAATGATACTCCCATCCAACTGGATATTTCTGATCCAACTATATTCCAAGATGGTTCAATTTATAGAATGTACTACTCTCTTTCGGTAAAAGACAGCGTGAATTTTTATAAAGGGCATGGCGATATTTTGATTTGTAGAAAGAGTGAATCACAAGAATGTAAGAAATTTGTCCCATAATTAGATACAAAATTGAATTAGACGTTTTTTTAAATTATAATAAGTAATAGGACCTATAAATTGTCGTATAATTAAATTTGAAAACCTTAAAAATAGAACACAGATCATATCAATCCGCACAATCCATTCAATCCATTCAATCTGCACAATTCGTGTTTATCTGTGTAATTCGTGTCATAATCTTCTATTCATTCAATCCGAACAATCCATTCAATCCGAACAATCTGCATCATAATTTTTTTTGATATGCGGTATGCTATTTGTCTGATTATTCAAGTATAAAAACTCCGTGGTTCTCCGTGAATTCTCTGTGGTTCTCTGTGTAATTAAATATATTATAACACTGAGCTACACAGAGAAAGCACAGAGTGGCAGAGAGAAGTTTTTAATTCCTGATTTGCATGATTACGTTATAAAAATTAAATATCCTTTTATAATCGAATTTAACCAACTCTTTATTGTATTTATATTATCATCAGCGTTTATTTGTGTAAATTCGTGCAATTTGTGTCATAATTTCTATCCATTCAATCCGCACAATCCGCACAATCCGCAGTTTTTTTCAATACGTCAATATTCACCGTGAAAATGGCCATATTTTTTTTGATATGCTCATTGTTTGCGTGAATAATGGTCATATTTTTTTCAATACGTCAATATTCACCGTGAAAATGGTCGTATTTTTTTTGATATGCCAATTGTTTGCGTGAATAATGGTCATATTTTTTTCAATACGTCGATATTCACCGTGAACAATGGTCATATTTTTTTTGATATGCCAATTGTTCACGTGAATAATGGTCATATTTTTTTCAATACGTCAATATTTACCGTGAAAATGGTCTTATTTTTTTGATATGCACATTGTTTATGGAATACATGATTATCTGATTTTAAATCAGTCCTGTTTTATTCCGGGTAATCCGCGTCTTATTTTTATCAGCATTTATTTGTTCTATCTGTGTCATCCGTGTTCAATCCATTCAATCCGCACAATCTGCACAATCCGCATTTATTTAAAAGCTGATCGGGCAAAAACGGTCTGTATAAGAAAAAAAATTCTATTTCGTCCAAGACCATTTCCTGTTTTGTCAATAAACTAATAATCTTACAGATAATAGCATTTTTTACATTAACAAATATACCAATTAATAAGAATTTGTCTGACAATTTCTGAAATAATAGTTTTTATTTGCAAAAGATATTTTAAATTTATTCAAAACATTGTAATTCATAATCTCATTAACAAAATTCTCAAATTATGAAAAAAACATTTACTTTTTTAATTATCCTGTTGTTTCTGGCTGGCGGCATAAAAACCATGGCTCAGACGGCTGCCGATTATCAATTTGCGGGGAGCACAGGAACGTACACAGAAATCACAGGCTCCACCACCGGCATTCTTACCGGAGATGATTATTTATCTTCTGCTATTGACATTGGATTTTCGTTTACCTATTGTGGAATTGCCTATACCCAGGTAAAAATCTCTACAAACTGCTGGGTAGGATTAGGAACAGCAATGACAAGCTATGCAAAAAGTAATGATTTAGCATCGACTTCTTATAAACCACTTATCGCACCATTATGGGGAAATAACTGGTCAGATAATATCCAATATATTACCAACGGGACATCTCCCAACCGTATTTTTACTGTTCAGTGGAAAAATGCGAAATGTGGCAGATATGGCACCGCAAGCCAAAATTTTCAGGTCAAACTATATGAAACATCTAATAAAATCGAAATCATTTTTGGAAATACGGCAGAATTTTTAAATGGGCACGTTTCCATCGGTATGAATGATGCCACAGGAGGCTCCGGACATTTTCTTAGTGTAACGCCTAATGCAACCCCTTCTTCAAGCACTGTTAGTTCAACGGTTGCAAACAACAGCATTACCAGCTATACTGGCCTTTTCAACGGAACTCTATATACATTTACCCCACCTTCGAATACTGCAAACCCTGCAACTTTTATGGCTACAGCCGTCAATGCTACTGAAATTGATTTGTCCTGGACCAAAAACCCGGCAAATGATAATGTGATGGTTGCATGGAATACGTCAAACACTTTTGGAACGCCGGCAAATGGCACATCCTATTCGGCTGGAGATGTCCTCACCGGTGGCGGAACAATCCTGTATAATGGCGATCAGACAACATTCAACCATACACCTGTATCATCGAATACAACCTATTATTATAAAGCATGGTCTGTGGATGGAACCGTTGCCTATTCTACGGGAAAAATTGCCAGCGCCACTACTCCCTGTGGTAAAAATATCATCTATCCTTTTACCCAGAATTTTGAAGGAAGTGTACCCCCCACAGCAGATTGCTGGAGCGAAGTCCGTACGCCTTCTTCTTCCTATGGCTGGGGAAGCAGCGCAGGCGGTTATTCAGGAAATTGTGCTGCATTTGAAACAGCCAACAATCCTTCAGGTAATCAATCCAAATTAATCACGCCGGTACTTGATTTATCCGGCTTGTCTTCCGCCTGTTTAAAATTTTATTTCAGAAATGCCTATGGAGGTGATTTTTCCGTATTGCTTTCTACCGATGGCGGGAATACATATCCCAATATTCTTTGGTCGGGATTAACCGGACAAAGTACCTGGACTGAAAAATTAAAAGACATCAGTGCTTATACCGGCGCCGGCTATGATAATGTAAGAATTGCTTTCCAGGGAACAAGCAATTACAATGTGGATTATATTTATCTGGATAATGTAGTGGTGGAAGAAATTCCGGTAAATGCAGTTTTCGTGATGAGCCCAACCAGCAAAAATTTTGGAGAAATTGTTGCCAACTCAACCTCTACACCCCAAATATTTACCATCAGTAACAATGGACAGACTCCGCTTATCATCAACAATGGCGGCATTACTCTCACGGGAACCGATGTCAGCCAGTTTACACTTAATGATGCCAATACTTATCCCATCAACCTTGCCTATGGACAAACAGCAACAGTCAGCGTTTCATTTTCGCCAACTTCAGCGGGAAACAAAACAGCCCAATTACAAATCGTTGCCAATGCCAAAGAAACTCATACTGCCGATTTAAGCGGTACAGCCTTTGCTGAAGGTTCTTTGAGGGAAAGTTTTGAAGGAAGTTTTCCTCCGGAAGGATGGAGCAAAGCCCCATCTACATGGGCACCATCATCATCTCAACATTATGATGGTGCAAAGAGCGCCTATTATTATCCTTTTGCTGTTGCATCTGACATAAAACTGATAACTCCTCAACTTACCATTGCTACAGGAAACACGTTTAAATACTACGGAAGAACAAGTTCAGGCACAACGCAAAGCATACAGATAGAATATTCATCCGACCTTGTTTCCTGGACCAACATCGGATCGTCAAATACGCTTACTACTACCTGGACGGAATATACCGTTGATCTTTCTTCCATTGCAGGCAATAATTATTATCTGGCCATTGCCGCCACCACGACCAACAGTTCCGGTGGTTCATTTTATGTAGATTATGTAAGAGGACCGGTAATTTACGTTGCACCACCGCAACCGGCAACTATTGGCGCTCCTGCCAATGCCGCCAGCAAAGTAAACATCAATACCACACTTACGTGGTCTGCCGGCGCTACCGGAGGAACACCTCAGGGATATAAATTATATTTTGGAACCGATGGTGGTGGCACAGTTACCCCTACCAATATCGAAAATGGTACGGTTCAAACTTCACCTTATGCACCTGCTACTCCATTAACTTTTGGTACTACTTATTACTGGCAGATTGTGCCGTTCAACAACGGAGGCG
>Ga0183096_1001255_pt1 | contig 22874 bp, 16 predicted proteins | sample Biomet5_FD_127791 | JGI IMG/M metagenome (GOLD analysis project Ga0183096, IMG submission 127791) | Microbial communities from bioreactor (seeded with sewage sludge) at LBNL, California, USA - Biofuel metagenome 5 (version 2) (version 3) | ecosystem: Engineered > Bioreactor > Anaerobic >... | reverse complement strand
TGCGAAAGCAAGGTGACCGCGACGGCGGGCGACAGTATCGTTATCCGTCATCGTATACAGATTGACGCTCCCCAGCTCTGGTCCCCGGATCATCCATACCTCTATTTCTGTAGTTCCCATCTGGTATCCGGCGGCGTATGCATAGACGAAGGCCGTCACTCCTTCGGCATCAGAACGCTGCAGCTTGATCGCCGCCACGGTTTAAGAATCAACGGGGAAACCCTCAAACTGCGCGGCGGCTGCATCCATCATGATAATGGCGTGCTGGGCGCCGGCACCTTTGAGCGTGCGGAGGAACGCCGGGCCGAGATCCTAAAAAAGGCCGGATTCAATGCTTTGCGCAGCGCACACCATCCGATGTCCAAAGCTATGCTGGATGCTTGCGACCGCGTTGGGCTGTTAGTGCTGGATGAGGCTTTTGACATGTGGAATATTGCTAAATCGGATTTTGATTATTCGCTCTCTTTTGATGACTGGTGGGAACGAGATACAGCGGCCATGGTCGCCAAGGATTTCAATCACCCCTGCGTCATCATGTATTCCATAGGCAACGAAATACCCGAGACCGGAAGCCGCCATGGCGCTGCCGTCGGGCGTAAAATCGCCGAAAAAATACGTTCTTTGGATCCCGACAGATTTGTGACCGTCTGCGTCAACGGTGTTCTGAGTTCCATGTACCGCATCGACGATCTGATGGCTTCTCTGCCTGAAAACGAAAAAGAAAACAACGCGATGAACTCGGTACTCGACCTGATGCTCAAATTTATGAACCATCCCCTTGTCACAGAACTGACCGAGGAATCTTTTGCAGCGGTCGATATCGCCGGATATAATTACATGACGGACCGTTATGAATCGGACCGCAAGCTATTCCCGAACAGAATCATGATGGGAAGCGAGTCGTTCCCGCCGGAACTCGCCACCGTCTGGAAACATGTCAAGTCAAATCCGCAGCTTATCGGTGATTTTTCCTGGACGGCCTGGGACTATATCGGTGAATCCGGCGTCGGAAAATCTGATTATACGCTGGCTGACGAAATGGGCTTATACGGTCCTTACCCCTGGTATCTGGCTTATTGCGGCGATATTGACATCATTGGCAACAGACGTCCGGGATCGTATTGGCGTGAAATTGTCTGGGGGTTGAGGTGCCAGCCATATATTGCCGTGCAACGCCCGCAGCATTATGGGCAAGAGGTCTCTACCACCTCCTGGTCTTTCAGTGACGCTATATCCAGTTGGTCATGGCCCGAGAGTATTGGCAAACCAGTTAAGGTTGAAGTCTATTCTTCCGATCAGGAGGTTGAACTGCTATGCAACGGCGTTTCTCTTGGCCGTATGCCTGCCGGAGAACAAAACGGATTTAAAGCGATATTCGACACAGTCTATTCCCCCGGTGTCTTGACCGCAGTGTCGTATACGAATGGCACCGAATCCGGGCGTTTTTCTTTGGAGACCGCTTCGGACAATATAGTCCTTTCTGTGGACTGTGACCGAAAAGCATTGAAAAGAAGCTGCGGAGATCTCGCGTATATTATGATCTCGCTGACGGATCAGGAAGGCCGGCTGAATACATTTGCCCGTAAAAAAGTCCTCGTCGATGTTTCTGGCTGCGGCGTGTTGCAGGGCTTTGGCAGCGCCGACCCCCTCAGCCTTGAGAACTTCTTTGATTTGGAACGCACAACGTATGATGGAAAGGTGCTTGCAGTTGTCCGCCCCGGTCGGCAGGCCGGTAAAGCTTCAGTTAAAATAAGTACCGATGGATGTAGCTCGGTATTGCTGGATATTATAGTCGAATAACCGACATTACGCCCCAATTGAGTCATCCACCGGGCTATATCCTTTGTTTTTTTCCGGGCACAAGCGCTCCCCGGTAAAACTTGATAGCGCTTTATATATTATGTTATAATATTTTTAGGATTCATCCCAGACTTTCAACTCAACAAAGCGCTTTGTCTTCAGGTCGGTAGAATCCTCTTCTTTATTTATTTTATCAGCATTGTATAAATACACGAAAATACCGCGGCATGCCGATTGTTAAAATGATATTCGGAAATCGAACAAGCGTAGTGAGCGGGGATAACTGAATGTTTAAAACGACCTGCCGATTACCAAAATAATATACGGACATCGAACAACCGAATTGAGCGGGATAACAGAATGCTTAAAGTGATAATTGCCGATGATGAGCCGAAGGTATGTCAATTAATACTTAAGCTGATCGATTGGGATGAACTGAATATGGAAGTTGTGGTCGTTTCGCATGATGGTAAGACTGCCTTCCAAGAGATATGTGAAAAGCGTCCAGATATTGTTATCTCTGATATACGTATGCCCACTTACGACGGCATTGAGCTCATCCGGCGTACCAAGGAAGTTCTCAATAATGTCAATTTTATAATCGTCAGTGGATTTAGCCAGTTTGAGTATGCTCAACAGGCTATTAAGTACGGCGTCGACGACTATCTATTGAAACCCATCAAAAAGGCTGAATTAAGAAAAGCGCTGGAAAAGATACGGGAAAAACATCGCTTAATGGACTTTAATGAAATTGAGCAGACAAACCTAAAAAGAGCCTTCACATCATCCGCCAAGAAGGCTAAGAAAAATTTGATTTGGGATATTCTGAACAACCCGGGAAGCGTCGCCTGGGGTAGGCCGATAAGCGAGATTAACGAGGAGTATTGCTGTAGGTTTATCGGACCTCTTTCAGCCGCTATAATCCGCCCTTATTCCAATTCCGACAACTATAACAACGACTTGCATCACATGTTGCTATCCAAACTCCAGCTATTGGTGGAAAAGAGACTTAATGAATGCTGTTCAGAGGTGATTACCACTATATGGGACGATGGGATCGTATGCTTTATGGATAATTATAACAGAAGTCATGCGGAAATTGATAGTTTCCTCTTGAAGTCCATCCGTGATACCATAACACTCAAAGATATCTTCCAGAACTTTGCTATCGTTATTGGCGTAGGTCAAGCAGTATACACTATCAAAGATATTCTCCTTTCATACAACTCCGCACAAGCAGCCATCAAAGACCGGATGATTTTTCCTTCTCGCTCGATCATTCACAGCGATAATCAATATCCAATCGCACCAGAATTTACATGTAATTCAGCAATGTGCGATATGATTGTCTCTCATTTTGAGCATTTGAACTTTTCGGGCGTGTTGAAGGAAATTCAGAATATAAGACAATCGCTGGTTCCCATAAACGGAAACGACGCTTACGATTGTTATCGAAAAATCGTTGAAACTGTTTATTATTCAACCAAGAATTACTTTCCTGACTTTATTCTTCCGGATATGTCCTTTTTTCTAAATAAATACAGCTTTATGCTCAAGTTGGGCGATATTTTTGACTGGCTTTGTAGTGAGCTGCAAAAAGATTTCGACCGTTATTTGGAGGATAAAGAATCAAAGGAAAGCAAACCTATATTTTCTGCGAAACAATACATCAGCCAGAATTACTGGTCGGCGTTGAGCCTGGAAACCGTTAGTATGGCCGTCGGCTTTAATCCTGCATATTTCTCCAGCTTGTTCAAAAAAGAAACCGGTAAGAATTTCCTTGAATTTGTAACGGAGACCCGTATCAATGCGGCTAAAAGCATTTTAGTCAAAACGGATATGGATATTGCCGATGTGGCTGCCCATGTGGGGTATACGGACATTAAGTATTTTTCCGGGTTGTTTAAAAAGATTACCGGATTGAGCCCGCGGGAGTATAGGCGACTGTATGGCTGAGTGATCACGTGGTCACATAGAGGGATAATGAAACGCAGGGAGTCATCTTACACAAAAACTTGTCTAATCTTGAACACTGTTTTACTTGTTATTTTAGTCCTGTGCTTGTTGACGGCAATCATCAGTGTCCTTTTTTTCCATTTGCTGCAACCCGCCTGGGCCACTATAATGGTTTGCCTTTTTTACGCTATGATTGTAGGCTTATGCTTTGCTTATAACAGGCTGGTGCTCAGGCCTTATCGCTTTTACAATAAACTCTTCGCCCAGTTTATCGAGGGACGTATTTACCAGGAGCTAATAGATAAATCCTCCGCTTTCTCTTCTCTTTTTCAAGGTGTTGTCGCCCGTTTTGATAAGATGATCAATAAGGAAAAGGCTATCGAAATGTCTACAAAAAATGCCGAGCTTTTAGCTCTGCAAAATCAGATCAACCCCCATTTTCTATACAATACGCTCGATGCAATACGGGGCGACGCCCTGTGTCTGGGAATGGAAACCATTGCAGACATCGCCGAGGCCCTGTCCACATATTTTCACTACACTATTTCCAGAACTGAAAGGCTGGTTTTCCTTACGGATGAGCTGGAAAATATCGAAAACTATTTTAAGATACAGCAATACCGATTTGGTGACAAGCTAAAAATGATTATCGACATTCAAGACAGCACCGACGTTTTACTGATGCAATGTCCCAAGCTGATGCTTCAGCCCATTGTCGAAAACTCCATCATTCATGGCCTTGAATCAAAGACAAACGGTGGAACCATTAAAATTTCTGTCTTTCTGACCGACAGAAATGTGCTTATCAGCGTCAGCGACGACGGCATAGGTATTGAAGCAAACAAACTTGACGCGATTAACAAGCGCCTCGAGTATGTCTCAATGTCCTCTCCCAGCGAAGGAAGCGGCATGCAGAGCATCGCGCTCAATAATGTTTGCCGCCGTATCAAACTTTTGTTTGGTGAAAAGTATGGCATTCAGGTTTTTAGCATACAAAACATGGGTACGGATGTCCGGATTACACTTCCCTTCATCAAAAAGAAGGTCAGCCATGAAACATGAATTGTTGACAATTGAAAACGGAATGGTTGCAGGTCCAAAGAACCTGATTTTTAAAAAGCTATATCTCCAAATCTTTGAGCGTGACATTATCAGCATTATATTTGACAGCGTTGCTGAAAAGAAATGCTTAATCAATCTGTTTGAAGGGGCCACCACGCTTTTGTCCGGAGAAATCTATTCGTCCACAAAGAGTATACCGCTTGAGCAAAGCGCCCGTTTTATGAAAAACAACATCACCGTTATTGGACAGAACAACAATCTGATACCATCATTAAAGATTGAAGAGAACATTTTTCTTTTTTCACAGAAAAATTACATCGTATTAAAAAGAAAATTTACCAAACGTTATGCCAAATTGCTGGAACAGTTTCATCTCAGTAGCGATCTTGACAATACAATTAAACCATTAGGTTACAAAAATAGGATCATTATCGAAATGCTGAAGGCTTATGTGGAACATAAAAAGTTGATTGTTTTAACAGATCTCTCCGGTCTGATACATAGAGACCTTGATGAATTATATCACTTGATTCTTCAGATGAAAGCCTATGGCATATCGTTCATTATTATAGAACCGGTAGCCAACTTCGTCTCCGGCTGGCTTAATCAAACCTACATAATTCAACATGGTCAGACTGTACGAATGCTTGACGCCAGCAGTACCGACAGGCATAAAATACATTCGGTGCTGCTGCAGAGCGATTCGCCGCCTACGATAGAATTTCCTCAAAATACTGAGTTTCAGTATCCGGATCGCGAAGTGCTGCAGATTGCTCACGTGTATACGGACGCGCTTGAAGACCTCACGCTTACTTTGAAGGCTGGTGACCTTATCAAGATGCTCTATCTGGACGAGCATAGCTGCAATGGCCTAATCGGCCTTCTAAACGGCACCGACCCGGTTAGAAGCGGTCGGATTATACTGAACGGTCACCCGCTCTGCATAAAAAACATCTACCATGCCGTTAAGAAAGGCTTGTGTTTCGTTAATGAGTCTCCATACAGCAATATGCTTTTCTACAACCTGAGCATACGTGATAATATTGCGCTTTCTCTCGCGCGAAAAAAAAGAGGTCTTTGGCTGAACAAGGGTTGCTTGAGAAGTATCAATAATAATGCGCTGGACTTTCTTCAAAAGAATATTATGCAAAAAAAACTGCATACACTCGACCCCGCAGTGCTGCAGCAAATCGCTTATTTAAAATGGATTCTATACGCGGCCAAGGTTGTGGTTTGTATACGTCCATTTAACGAAATTGATGTCCACATCACAGAAATGACACTCAAAATGATTCGGGAACTACAAAACAATGGTACTGCCGTTTTAGTTCTTTCCCCGGAGCTCTCTGCTCTGAAAAAGATTCGGGGCACAGAGATTTATTTTAGATCTGGGCGGGTGATCAGTAAGGACGAATTTAATCACTTTTTCTGCTTCTGACCGGTTCCAAAAAGCTCTCTGGAACTGATGTTGCCCTCCCCGGCATTATATATGCTTCATGCAAGTGCAACAATCAGAGCTGTGTTCAAGTGGGTTCGCATAATCCTGGGGTTATTGTCATCCGCTATTATCTAAGCGCTTGGGATAGCAGTTAACTCAAATCACCATTTGGGTTTTTATGTTCTGCTAACGCTATAAAATGGTAGATTTAATTGATTGCTAAATAGATCAAAAGTATAATACCAAAAACGACATATTTGTGATTGGTATGTAAGGGGAGGCTTATTAGTTGGAATATGAATTAATTCGGCATCTCGAAGGGACTGATTTCAAAATATTTGTCGTCTCTATCAAACAACGTGAGTTTCACTATCACAGCGATATAGAGATATTTTTAACACTAAACGGATCCGTCAGCGTCGATACCGTTAAAGAGCGACATTTGTTCCAAACCGGCGACATCTTTATTGCGAACAAGTACGATATGAACAGTCTTTCCCGTACAAAAGAGGATAACACCTTGTTGGTAATACAGTTCAACCCAAGCATATTCAGTTCTTATTTCGATCGTATTACCCGAATCAGGTTTACCAAAAACCATATCTCCCAAACTATAGATTGTGAATACCACCACGCTTTAAAGCAGTCGCTGACAAACATGATCAAAAGCTATATATATAAATACGACGGATATCACCTTGAAATGATGAGCATATTAAACCATATAATCTATATTATGATCCATAACGATGATTATATTGAACTGAGTGAGAAAAACATCATTTCGAAAAAACAAAACATAGGGCGTCTTGTGGCTATCCTTGATTTTATACGCCTTCACTACATGGATAATATTACCCTTAGCAGTATTGCGGACAGAGAGAAGCTGGATATGTATTACCTCTCAGCATTTATTAAGAAAAACCTTGGTATTACGTTCCAAAAATACCTAACCCATCTCCGTACGGAAAAAGCGGCACAACTATTACGAAATACAGGCCTGAGTCATATGGATATCTGCATGGAAAGCGGCTTTTCCGATTATAAATACCTAAACAAAGCTATTATGGATGAATATGGCTGTACTCCTGCTGAATACCGGAAGATGAACCATAAGGACTCGAATTTTTTGCTGGAGCAAAATGAGCAACATGTAATCATAGACGATTCTTGCGCAATGAAAATATTAAAAACGCATTTCGATATGGATTGAAAAACAGCCAATTCACATTAAATGTTCAATAAATTTTAAATCATCATAAAAGCGTCATTCTCAAAAATACAAATATGTCTGACTACGTTGCATGTTTCATACTAAAATAATAATTGATACTAGAGATAATAATTTTCTATGAAAATGATCACCAAATAAGGGAGAATGAAAAATGGCTAAATTTAAATTCACTGTTGGCCCATGGAACGTCCATGAAGGGCATGAAACATTTGGGCCGGGTATACGTCCCACAATCCCATTAGAAGAAAAAATAAAGGAATTTTCACAGATTGGTATTGACGGAATACAGTTTCATGATGACGATGCCGTGCCAGACATGAATAACATGAGCGAAAAAGCGATTATCGACTATGCCAAAGACGTTAAAGCGATGATCAACAAATACGGCCTTTTTGCGGAGTTTGTTGCTCCACGTCTGTGGTTTGACAAACATACTAACGACGGAGGTTATACTGCCAGCAAAAAGGAAGATTATGAATTTGCGATCTGGCGTTCTCTTAGAAGCATAGACATTGCCAAAGCGCTGGGAACAAACAAAATACAACTTTGGTTGGCACGTGAAGGCACGTTGTGCGCGGAAGGTAAAAATCCCGTGGAAAAGATCAAGCAGATGCGGGATGCTTTTGACACGATATTAAAGTATGATTCGGATGTTCAGATATTAATTGAGCCAAAACCAAATGAACCTATTGACCGTAGTTATAGCGGTACCTGCGGCCACGCGCTGGCAATGGCGGCTCAAACCTGCGACCCCAGTCGCGTAGGCGTGTGCATAGAGAGCGCGCATTCTATTATGGCCGGTCTTGACCCGGCAAACGATATGGCCTTTGCCATTGCCTGGGGCAAATTATGGGGCGTACACCTCAATGATCAAAACGGCATCCGTTACGATCAGGATAAAACGTTTGGCGCTGAAAACTTGCGTGGTGCGTTTAATCAGGTTAAGGTGCTATATGAGAATAACTTCGGCGACAAGGGCGAATGCGTAGGATTAGACGTTAAGTCAATGCGCACACAATCTGTAGAAGACTGTTACCGCCATATTATCAACAGCAAGCGATTATTTGAATTGCTATTGGAAAAAGTAAAGCAATTTGATTACAAATTACAGGCTGAATGCGTGAAAGAACAGAATTTTGAGAAACTGGAGATGTATGTGCTCGAACTATTGCTAGGAGTTAACTGAGGATGCCCTTGATGTCTATATAAAGCTATTTGCCAATACTCTAATTGTCGCCAAATGATCTTAGTTGGTATTAGAACTGAAGAATAAAGAAAGGCTGGTAAACCGAAATGCAGAACAGCCTTTCTTTGTTTTATTGCCGCTTAATAGTATCCGATAGCCTGCAAGGACCCGGCAAATAAGATAAAGGTATTCTTAATGCTTTCGATTACTCTTATTCCAACGGTTTTATCGAGGGCATTAAAATCATAATTAAGATAATTTAACGAATTATTTAAAGAGTTATATACGTATTTAAAACGCTGCCTGGAGAATTTTAATTAACACATTCAACGCCCGGTTTATTGCTACAGTTCTAAAAAGCAAATAGTCTAATTGACAAGGCTATAAAAAACATGATAAATTATATGTAACGTTAACAGTTCATGCAGCTATTACAAGCCTGCATATTTTAGTATCCACTTATTTTTGTTCATAGTAGAAGAAAAAACGGCCATCTATTGTTTGTTTTGTTGCACAACGAACAATGGGCTGCAATGAGGTGAAAGCTGCTTTTAACGCTTGTTATCGGCCAACCGGCTCTGGCGATTGGAGGAATGCGTGTCGAGCTGTTTTGCCAGCGGGCGGGCTTTCCTATACAGGTTTGCCAAAGGAGAGACTGGCCAATTCGAATAAATCGAGTAAGAAAGGGAGAAAAACGATGAGTGCTCAATTAAAGGATAAAGCTTCGATCAAAGTGATATTAACCGAGATGACAGTCCGAGAAAAGGCCCAGTTGATAACCGGGGGGTCGTCTTTTTCGTCGCGCGCGATGGAAAAGTACGGTATTCCTTCGATCAGTTATTTTGACTGCGCATCAGGAATTAACTTGTCCCAGTTCTATATGGACGCGGATTGCCGGAATATGCGGGCGGAGAACCCGGACGACGAAGGCGAGCCAAGGGAAGGGCTCAGTATTCTGTTATCCATTCTGGATGGTATGGCGGCGGTTTGGGAAGTGGCTGATAATATTGGTCATCCGGAAAAACTGTCGCCTCGTGCCAAGGCCATTTACGAAGATGTGGAAAGCGTGCGCCCAGATGGAAAATATCCCAGCTGCTTCCCGCCGGGAATTGCTCTTGGCGCTTCATGGAACCCTGAACTGGTATATAAAGTGGGTGAAGCGGTAGGAAAGGAAGGGGCCGCCTTTAAGCTGGATATCATGCTGGGCAGTCCGAATGTGAATATCCATCGCGACCCGCGCAACGGGCGGTTGTTCGAAGGCTTCAGCGAGGACCCGGTACTTGTATCCAAATTGGCGCCTGAAATCGTAAAAGGCGTTCAGGATCAGGGTATCGGCGCTAATGTTAAACATTTTGCAGCTAATAATCAGGAAACTCAGCGGCAGGGCATCAGCGAACATATCCCCGAAAGGGCGCTGTATGAGATCTACTTCCCCGGTTTCAAGGCCTGTGTGCAGGACGGTGGGGTGAAAACCGTGATGAGCGCTTATAATCTGGTAAACGGTCGTCCCAGCGCCATGAATAAATGGCTGCTGACGGACGTTTTGCGCAAGGAATGGGGATTTGAAGGCTTTGTGATGTCAGACTGGGGCGCGGCTTATATTCAGAGCGAGGCAATTGATGCCGGCAATGACGTCGATATGCCCGGGCCCAGGAACGTCACCCCGATCGTAGAAGCGGTGGAAAGCGGAAAACTCTCCATGGAATCTCTGGACATGGCTTGCACGCGCTTTCTATCCACGGTGGTAGATTTACTCGAGATGCGCAAGACTAAGATTGGCGACTTTGACCGCGCATATTCCGCAAAGGTGGCCTATGAAATGGCTGTAGACAGCATGGTGCTGCTAAAGAACACCGGGGTACTGCCCATTCCCAAAAACGCAAAAGTCAGCTTTATTGGAGAAAAGTCAAAGAAGTTCCTGATATCCGGCGGCGGCAGCGCAATTGTTGTGACCGACCAGTATGCGGATATGACGAAAGCAGCGGCGGAAAAAATCGGGGCGGAAAACGTAACATACGGCGTAGTGGCTCCGGATTCGGATGTTGTGGTCATTACGGTCGGAATGGGTTCGGAGGAGGGCCGGGATCATGTCGATATGGAACTGCCCCCGGACGAGAAGCGCATGCTTGCGGAGACGGTCAAACAGGCAAAGGCGCTGGGTAAAAAGATTGTATTGGTACTCAATACAGGCATGCCGGTCGAAACAAAGGATTTCCTCGACGATGTGGACGCCCTGCTGTGGGTCTTTTTTCCAGGGCAGGAAGGCGGACGCGCCGCGGGTGATATACTATTCGGCGATGTGAACCCATCAGGCAAGCTGCCTCTTACCTATCCTAAGCGGCTACGGGATTGCCCGACGTATATCAATTTTCCAGGCGCGTGCGATGAGGTGTGGTATGGCGAAGGCATATACGTGGGTTACAGGTATTACGACACCAAAGGAATACAGCCGTTGTATCCGTTTGGTTACGGATTGTCATATACGCAATTTAAGTTATCCAATTTGAGACTGGACAAAGAAAATCTGTTGTTGGACAACGATGACACGGTGGGCATATCTGTGGATATCACCAACGTTGGGAAAACGGCCGGCAAGGAAGTGGTCCAGATATACGTTTCCGACGAGGTATCGACGCTGCCCAAACCGCAAAAGGAACTGAAAGCGTTTCAGAAGGTATTCCTGAAGCCGGGAGAAACCAAAATACTGACCTTTACACTGAGCAAGGTTGATTTCGCGGGTTATGATTCGAGGTATCATGAATGGGTAACGGAACCCGGTTGGTATAAAATACTGGCTGGGCGTTCATCCCGAAAGATCGACTGCGAAGCCCGCCTGAGAGCATATGGACACTCGAGGTATGACTTTGGCCCGGATTCGCAGATGATGCAGATGCTCAATAGGAAAGACGCGATGATGATTATTGCCAGACATTTGGATGGGATAATGCAGGAGAACGAACTGGTGGCATCGCTGGGCTTCACACCGTATATGCAGTTTTCAGATGTGTGGCAGGGCGTCATCAAAAACAGAGTCAGGAATGCGGGGAAGGATGAAGATGCGATTTATACAAGCCTCTGTAAAGAGCTGGCCACGCTGGATGTTGGAGAGCAGGAAGAATAAAAGTCTATACCCAAAAAAGCAATTTATTGAGTAATAAAAAGGCTCCATGCCAATGATTGGGGGATAATACTATAGGCTAAAGACTTATGGGGCTGTTGCAGCAAGGGCCAAGATGCAATAGCCCCTTTATCTTTAGTTTGAAGAGAAACAAGCGAGCCAAAGAAGAATTTGGCGAACAGGAAATAAGCTACGGTATCCTGCCCCGCCATTTGGAGGCGAATCCATATGCGCTTTTGTTAAAGTTAAGCGGAATCGGGCAGGTATATCGTATAACCACACCGGTTTCGGGTTATCTTGTTGTGCAGCTTGCCTATGTTGTAGGCCATGGCGTAGAGGAACACCTCGGTCAATACGTTGACTTCGCTTCTGCGAAGGAACCGACGGAAACCATAAGCCTGCTTCAATACGCCAAAAGCACCCTCCGATTGTATAGACCGGTTTAGCCGCAGGATTTTTCCCCAATCGCTGGTGATCCGCTCCAACGACGCCTGCCAAAGCAAGAAAATCCTTAGAAACTTGCAGTTGACGGTTGCCCTTAGCCCGGGTGCACAGCACTTTCTGAGGACATTCTCCGCAGCCGGAGCATTCGTACACGGTCACGTTGCCATCTGGTAAAACAGGCCCTCCGCCGCGTCGCCCTGCAGATGTTCTTGGATAAACCGTGCTATCCGGCTGTGATCCGGCGCTTTCTTCCCGGCCAGCAGATACATGAAACGGATATCGTTTCGGCAGGCGCTTTCTATTTTCCGAGTGGAGTACTTGCCTTCCATGAACCCTAAGATTACGATTTGAAACATCTGCTTTGGTGTTGCCTCGCTTCTGCGCGGCTGCCGCTGATATGTTTCGGTCAATTCCCTGTAATCCAGCCTTTCTGTGACCTCGATCAGCGTGCGCACCGAATCGTCCGCATCAATCCGCAATCCCAAATTCAGCGGCATAACCACTTGCATTTCTCTGGGTTTTCTTATATTCTGTTGCTGTAAATTTGGTATTTTCACACATCCAGTTTACACTAAAACGAGCCTTGGCTCTACTGCCTCGGCTCGTTTTTGCTACCTTTTTTTTGGGGGCGCTTATTGCAACAGCCCCTCACCACAACAACACATTTAAGTGCTGAGAAAATATGGCGGAGAGAAAGGGATTCGAACCCTTGGTGCGCTATAAACGCACACACGATTTCCAGTCGTGCGCCTTAGACCAGCTCAGCCATCTCTCCATAATCAAATTAAGTTGTTTCGCATAGCCCATTTGACAAAATACAATTCCCAATCATGTATATGTCTTAAGTTATGCGAGCGATATTTTATCACACCCTCAATAAAATCACAATATAATTTTTCACATAATTTTTTATGATAGGCAAAGAATATTTCTCGAGAAGGTCATTTTTGAAAGGAGGATAGTTCATGATTTGGTGATTCGTCATTATTAATCCGGAATTCCATATCTGATGTTGTATTGGCATATAATGTGTCCGGATCAAGGACAACATCAGGATAACACGTAGGATTCGCTAAAGTGACGCTTGGGAAGATATTTGAGCCTTCCCAGGAACAATAATAGTAATTTGCCTGACTGCGAAAATCAATGATTTCTTCCGACCCGATGTCCCATACCAATGCTGCGACTTGTTCATTATTTCCGTTATGGTTCCTTATTTGTGTAAAATCGTCGCTATCCAAGCGGCTCGGCGTTAATCTTTCAAATATATTATTGAATTGGCTATCGCCAATCAAGGGTGTGCTTCCACCAGCCTGATATGTAACCAATGTTCCTTCCTGAACCTCAATCAGCATTACCTTTCGAGGCGAATCTGCGGGAATATTACAGGATTCGGATTGAGCGCTGTACAGGTACGGGCCGCTAATACCATTTGAAGCTATGCTAACATCACTTACTTTTTGATTGCGCCTATAATATCCATCACCATAATCGAAGCGGTAACCAGGAAATCGCCGTTATAATAAATGTTTCTTCCTTCAGTTTCATTAATCTGTACAGCAATATCCTGATAGTCGGCTGATAAGGAGAATAGACTGTAACTGACTATATTTGTATCGGACTTAATAGTTTTTGCATTAAACCCAAAAGAATATGGATAGTCTGTATCTTCTGGCTGCGCAACCTCAAAAAAATACGTATCTGGCAATAGGAAAGTTGGTGTATCCTGTAATATAGTAATTTCTTCATCATTAGAGTTCTTAAATGATATGGATGTAATCCCCGATAGGTTGTCGAAGTACATTACCCTTGCGGTGTCAATTGAAAAGCTCCAACGGTCAGTCGGGTCCGCGGCGGTCAGTATGCCGGAGCATCGGCCCGCCGGTGAAGAAAGCATCGTGCCCTCCGCTTTGGCTACGCCTGTCGGGTACATAAGCAATATCAGCATAATACACGCTAATACTAAACCAACAAATAACTTTGACTTCCTTTCAACTCTTACCATTGTTTATACCTCCTCGTAGTATTTAATATCGGTGTATAACCATCGGCAAATGTTATTCTTTTGTATTATTTAATATAATCAAAGGCCGTTCAGACACATACGTTGGGACTTTCATTCGCTGCTGCTTGGCATACAGATGATGCTGAGCTTTATGATAACGGATGAAGCAAAGCCGCTCCGTAACTGTAAGCACTGCGCTAAAGCGTTTGTGGCGGGGCGCCCCAACGCTGTGTTTTGCTCTCCGCTCTGCAAAAACCAGTACAACGTCTACAAGAGCAGGGAGAAAAAGAAATAGGGCGGCATTGCTGCCGCCCCCCGTGGCACAATAAGGTTAATCGTAAATCAGTTCATTGCGGATGATTGTCGCCATGCTGTTTTGTAGTGGTTTATATTATGACCACCCTTTACAGCATAGCTTGCAGTTCCATTTATTTTCTATATAATCATATTATAAATAAATCGAATTTTCCATAATTGATAACCATTTTTATGATAAATCGGTGATGATGTTACTTCGAGGAAATGGCTCCATATGCCCTTTGATAAAAGTGCCGCCAAAAGGCACTGACCCTTTGGCGGCTGGAGGGTAAGGGATATAATTTGCAGGAAGCATATTGTCAGTTTGGTTTGCTTAAGTCAATGGGCCGAAATGAACAGCGATTATTTCACAAAAGGTCTATTACCATAATATGCATTAATCAGAATCTGCCTAGCTTCTTCGGAAGTGGGCTTTCGAGGCGACAGGATGGCGGCCATAGAATTGTCAATTCCTGAAATAAAATCATTGATTTTATCCATAAAAATGGCCTCGTCAATGTGCAATTCCCTAAAGCTGTGTACGATCCCTACGCGGGTGTTGAAATCCCACAAAAAGTCCACCAGACCATTGCAGATATCCTTGCTGTTGCCTCGGCAGCCCAGCCGACGCCCCAACGTGGTGTAGATAGGGTGAGGAGAATGGAAAGCGGTGGTATATGGCAGAAGCAATCCACAAACTAAACCGTGAGGAAGGTTAAAATAGGGACCGGGCTGGTCCAGTGCATGTACTAAACCTGCGCTGGAATTATTGATGGCCACACCGGCTAATGCCGCGCTGTAGTGGCAGGCTTCCCTAGCCTTTTTTCTTGTTTCGCTGCCGGCAGGCGCATGTACGGAGTCGGGAAGGCTATCCAGCAAATCCAATACGGCGGACAATGAAAGCGTCTTTATCACAGGGGAAGAGACTGTACATAAAGCAGCCTCAATGGCGTGGGATAAGGCATCCATGCCGGTATGCGCCGCGATCGTATCGGGCAGCGTGTCGGTAAAGTCAGGGTCCAGAATAGCGTAGGCCGGCATGATGGGAAATCCCAGGATCAGTTGTTTTTGCATGGTATCTTGATTGACGAACACCGCGCAGCAGGTAGTTTCTGAACCGGTGCCGCTGGTCGTGGGAATGGCTGCAATCACGGCCTTGCCCGTAGTCTCTGGAATCTGAAAGGGTTTGAATGCATCTTCAAACGGGAGATCGGGATGTTCATAAAACAGCCAGACTGCTTTAGCTGTATCCATTACTGAACCGCCGCCCAACGCTACGAAAAGGTCGGGTTCAAATTCACGTACACCGCTGGTCGCGTCCAGAATATCGCTGAAGAAGGGCTCGTTGCGGATATCGGCCACAAAGCGGCTCTCACAACCGCCTTTCTTCAATAGAATACTCAGTTTTTGTTTGATCGCATCATCAACAATTCGGCCATCATAAAATATAGCGGCTCTCTTTTTACCCAAGGTAGACAAAAAGGAGATTGAGCCGCGTCCGGTGACCAATTGACTTTGGCGTAAAATAGAATAATCTGTTTTCAAAAAATTCCCCCCCTTATTTTAATGTGGCATGATGCCCATATAAATTGTCAAGACCTGTTCCCTCTTCTTGCCGAAACACTATAGAATTATACCCTGCAGCCGTCTTAAGGCTGTTGTTCCTTTGGCGGCTGCAGGGAAGGAGAGGAGTCTTCATGATTATGGCTTATGGGAATATGCTGCGTATTTTTTTAGCCTTTACAATCCTGTCCAATGCGACCATATACGCGCTCATCCGCATCGTTGTTTCTTTTTCCTGCGCTTTGTCCCAGACCTCATTGAAAGCGCGGATCATGATTTTTTCAAGAGCGGAATTCACTTCCGGCTCATCCCACATCAGCGATTGGATATTCTGTACCCATTCAAAGTAGGATACCACGACGCCGCCGGCATTTGACAAAATATCCGGAACGACCTGAACCTTATTTCTTTCCAGTATTTTATCTGCGCCCACGGTGGTTGGGCCGTTTGCACCTTCCACGATGATCCTGGCTTTTACCTGTGGGGCGATTTCCTCGGTAATCTGGTTTTCCAAAGCAGCCGGAATAAGCAGGTCAACGTTTGCTGTCAGCAGCTCTTCGTTAGTGATATGCGTTACGCCGGGAGCCTCGTAATCCTTCAGGGATTTTCCGGCGTTCTTTTTCAGAAAATCGCTGATTTCATCAATGTTGAGCCCGTTTTTAGCGTATACACCGCCGGACACGTCACTGACGGCCTGTATCTTGCCGCCTTCCTTATAAAGAAGCCGAGCAGCGGTTCCGCCGACATTGCCCATACCCTGTATAGCAATTTTACAACCTATGATGGGCATTCCCGCACGGTGCAGTATTTCCCTCGTTATAAACATGACGCCTCTGCCCGTGGCTTCGCTTCGTCCAAGCGAACCGCCGATATCAATCGGCTTTCCTGTCACCACGCCTGGAACGGTATAACCTGCAAACATGCTGTACGTATCCATAATCCAGCCCATGACCTGAGCGTTCGTGCCGACATCCGGCGCCGGGATATCCCTTTCGGGGCCGATAAGGGGAAGGATCATTGCTGTGTATCTGCGCGTTAGTTTCTTCAGTTCATTGATTGAGAGCTTTGAGGGATCCACCTTAATGGCACCTTTTCCTCCGCCATATGGGATGTTTACAACCGCGCATTTCAAGGTCATCCACGCAGCAAGCGCTTTCACTTCATCAATATTGACGTCCTGATGATATCGGATACCCCCTTTGCAAGGCCCCCGTGAAGTGGAGTGCTGCACTCTGTATCCTTCAAAAACCTGAATACTTCCATCATCCATTTCCACGGGGATAGAAACTTTTAGTTCTCTTTCTGGATACCTGACGGCGATATAGTTTTTCTCCTCGAGGCCCAGCATCGCTGCGGCCTTGTCAAGCACCTCAAGCATATTCTCATATGGATTATAAATTTTTGCCATTCTAATCATCTCCAAATCAAGTGGAATTTTTCATGTTAACCGTGCGCCGCCTCTATAAAAAGCAACACAAATACTCTGCAGGAAGTACCATGGTTTCCCAAATCAAAGATTGTATGCTTAGCGGCTCTGTAGATGTAGCGGGTTACAGAGCGGGTTTATCCCACAGCAAAAGCTTTTGGCCGATGTTGTTCTTTAAAGCGTTCTGATAGATTTCATAACCCCAGCCCACATCAAACACTGCCATCCCGCATGCCACAAATATAAAGATCTCATCTTCACTTGTGCGGCCGGCCTTTTCACCCAAGCAAATCTGACCGATAGACGTAAAGTCTTTCAGGGCGGGGAGCTTATGGTCATCGATCAGTTGGTAAATCGGGCCCCCGATGACGCCTTTGTAATAATTCTGTTTATCACCCGAAGTAATCGCTTCCTCAACATAGGTTTCATGCAATTCGATGTGATCTAAAACAATGCGGTTCTTTACCCAGAAATCTTCGTCGCCAAGGGCCGGGCCTGTCAAAAATACGGATGTACCCTTTTTGAGCCATTCATTTTTTATATGAAGAGGCTTGAGCCTTGACGCCGCGACTGTAACGATATCGGCGTTCCTTAACGCTTCCTGGATGTCTAGGGTTGCAATGCTTTCAATACCGTATGTATCCTTTGTCCAGCCTGCAAGTTTCTTCGCGCTCTCTTCGAAAATATCAAAGCAGTAGACCTTTTTGATGCCCTTCGCTTGTGTCATGATATGTTTAAAGCACGACTTGTTGATGGGGCCACAGCCAATGATCGCCGCAACCGATGAATCCTTCCGAGCCAGATAGCGTGCCGCAACACCAGGAACAGAGCCGGTACGCGCGGCGCTCAAAAGGTTTGCGGACATCAAGCAAAGCGGAGCCCCGGTGTCTTTATCGTTAAGCATAACAGTGAGAATGGAACGGGGCAGCTCTTTTTCTTTGTTGGCTGCGTTTGACCCATACCATTTGTTGCCACAAACGTCAAACCTGCCGCCGAGATAAGCGGGCATTGCAAAAAAGCGACGGTCCGGACCCGCTACGGGCATGTTGGGAAATCTGGTTTCCTTTGGAAATATAATACCCATTCCATGACTGTTATGATTGCTTCCGCCCATCAGATAATCTCCCTGCGCCAGCAGCTTGAAAACTTCTTCGGAAACATCTACACACTTTGCCGCATCATTCACTCCTGCGGCAATGGTATCCGGTTCGGATAGGTATAAAAACTCAATACGTGTATCCATGATCTTTCTCCCTGTTTGATTTTTATTGAGCGGATGACATATTCTATTTCGTTCACTCGACTGTATTGTAGCCCGACAAGCGTTTCATTTCTATTAGTTTTTTAGCCTATAATATCGCTATATTAACAAAAATAAAATCGTTGCTATAATAAGAAATTATTTAACAGTCATAATCGATTTATCGTTATATAAACGCTGAATTAAATAATGCAGGAAATGAAATCGGCTTGAAAATTCTTTAGTAATGCGCTATATTGAATATAATATAACAATAAACCAAGAAGTAAATTATGAATATATTGCCGATCAATTGTAAGAGGAATGATATAAGAACCGTTTTTTTCAAGATGAAGGCATCCCAAAAGGAGCCAATGAATTAAAACTATATTAACCTGTTATGTATTTGCTTGAAAGGAAGTAGTCGTTTGAAATCTCGTCCGATTTTTGTTGACAATAAGCTTCAGGAACTGACAGCTCATGGTACGGAAGAATTCCCTATGTCGATGGATGAGCAGTACGTCTCATATGAAAATTGCCATGAAGTTTTACATTGGCATTATGAGATTCAAATTACGCTTGTTACGAAAGGCTCCGTGCTTTTTCGCACATCGGCAGGAGAGTTTTTAATTGAGAAAGGACAAGGCATCTTTTTTAACAGCGGATGCTTGCATGAGGCGGTGCCTACAGACGAAAAGGACAGCATATATATTTGCCTCAATTTTCATCCGAATCTCATTTTTGGACAAAATAACAGCGTGATTCGCCGAGATTATGTCGACCCTGTACTGTTTTCTTCAGAAATGCAGGTTATACCGTTGGTCAATGATACTTGGCATCTGGAGATATGCGGGATACTTAACAAGCTGGCGCAAATCAACGATGCGCAGCAATATGGTTATGAAATCTCCATTAAGGTATTACTGTGCTCCATCTGGTTTCTGATAGTGGATAATAACCGCTCTTCGATTGAAGGATCCGCAAGCATTACTTTTTTGGAAAAACAGCGCATGCGAGCGTTACAGCATTTTATCCATCGAAATTATAGCGACAGGATTTCGCTTGATGATATCGCAAAAGCGGCACACATTTCAAAAGGAGAATGCTGTCGTATATTTAAACGGATACAACATACAACTCCTTTTCTTTACCTGACTAGCTTTCGTATTGAACAGAGTATAAAACTACTTTCCACTACCGACTGCAGCATTGCAGATATTGCTCAGCAGGTGGGCTTTGGCAGCAGCAGTTATTATAATGAGTGCTTTAAGAAAGAAATGAACTGTACTCCGTCTCAATATCGTAAAAATCTTCATGTCATACGAAATGGGGAGTAAATGGCATCTTGATTATTTTGAAGCAGCATTGCGGAAATGGAAAAGACGACAGGGAAAAACTATAATTGAAATGAGAGTTTTCGGGAAACGTTATGTCCTTGATTGACATACTTATGAAGCCGATATATATTATAATGTAATTATTACATACAATAATATATTTATAGATATAAAAAAGCATGTAGATTATCATCGGTGGTTGAATATATGATGATGTTCAAGCGTTAAATTGGAATAAAGATATGGCTAATGCCTGACAAATAAGCTCGATAAAGTTCAGGTATAAAAACTATTATTGCGTCTATAATTATTTCTAAAATTATGGTATAAATATAAAATAAGTTTGTTAAGCTAGAGGGAACCCGTTGGACGGCTGATCTACAATAGATGAAGCTATGATGGAGAAAAAACATTTTTAGTCTTGAGCACATTATATTTGAAAGGGAAACAAAGATCATATGTCAGATATTCTTACAAAGCTATCCGAAGGGTTCAATTCTTTTACCCATTCGCAGAAAATAGTTGCAAATTACGTAACGGAAAATACAAATGCGCTTGCTTTCAGCACGCTTGATGATTTTGCAAGAAAAATTGGAGTCAGTACGACGACGGTTATTCGCTTTGCGCGTGCGCTCGGATATAGCGGTTATTCCGATATGCAAAAGGATATTCAGAACCTTATCAAGGATAAGGTCAGTCTTCCGGAACGGCTCAATTCATCCATAAATATGAGTGAAGATCAACTGATTAACGATACTTTTAATAACGATCTCAGCAACATTACGTCAACGCTTACCGCCTTGCCGAAAGGAGATTTACAACATGCGATCGAAATGATTCTTTCCGCAAACAAGATTTATATACTTGGCCTTAGAAGTTCCTTTTCACTTTCTTATTATATGACCTCACGACTTGGGGAGATAAGAAAAAACGTTCATTTGATTCAGTCGGTCGGCATGGGCTTTCCCGAAGAAATCATTAATGCAAAGGAAGATGATATATGCATTGCGTTTATGTTTCCACGATATTCCAAACATACTGCTAATATTCTTTCATGGTTCAAACAAAATGGAGTCAAGATCATTTTGATCACCAGCCAGAATTGGGTACGAGTTAAGGATTATGGAGATATCATACTTCCGTGCTCCGTAAACAGCCTATCCTTTAAAAACTCATTCGTCGCCCCAATGTGCCTGATAAACTATATCACGGCTGCGGTGGCTATGGACGATTTCTCCAGCGCAATGGAGGTTTTAAAGCAAACGGAGCAGATCCTCAACAAAGGGTATTATCTGGGCTTGTAATTTTATCTTATGAACAATTTAATACATTATGAATATTTTACTTGACTAAGTAAAAGCTTATTATTATACTGAAATCATAGTTTTTGTCTTATATGGTTTCAACGGTGAAAATCATATATGTATGGCTATGTGTGGTGGGGTAAACATCTATGATGTTTACCTGGGAGTCTGTATAGGCTCGTGACGGCTAGCCTCTGGTATTCATTTTGCGATAGCGATTTGTTGCTATCTTGCTGGTGATGAGGACAAGAGGCATAAGTATGTCTAGAGCTTTTTTGTTTTTCAATCATTTCGCATGCAATACAAATTGCGTTATCGCACGGGAACGGCCTTGAAGCTGTAGTCGTTTGCTTATTTATTAAGCAACAAGTACCAATTAAGAACAAAAAATCAATGAAAAAGGGAGTGAAAACATTGAGGTATCGCATCGGCGTTGATATCGGAGGGACTTTTACTGACTGTGTAGTTATTACCGACAATGGTTCAATCTACACTTTTAAAGAACTGTCTACTCCTGAAGACCAGTCTATCGGTTTATACAACGTTATCAACAAAGCTTCACAATTTTTCAAAAAGGATTTGACGGAATTCCTGGGCGGCGCCGATCTGTTTGCTCATGGTACCACAGTGGCGACCAACACCTTGCTCACTGGTACCGGGGCAAAGACAGGCTTGATTCTGACCAAGGGGTTTCGCGATACTCTTGAGATGCGGCGTGCGCACAAAGATAATATATGGGATCTGTTTTTGTATACAGCTCCGCCGTTGGTACCGCGTTACCTGCGCCGCGGTGTCACCGAGCGCCTGGATTACAAAGGCGGTGTTGTGACCGAACTGGACGAAAAAGAAGTTGTCCAGATCTGCAAAGATTTTAAGGCGGAGGGCGTTGAAGCGGTTGCGATCTGCACGCTGTTCTCCTATTTGAACGATGCACACGAAAAGCGCATCAAAGAGATCGTAGAGCGGGAAATGCCCGGCGTTTTTGTTTCCCGTTCCTCAGAGGTGCTGCCTCAGATCCGTGAATATGAGCGTTCATCCACTACCGTTGCAAACGCTTATGTTGGGCCAAAGCTCACGGTTTACCTCACAAATCTGGAAAAGAAGCTGAAAAAGGACGGTCTGGAGAAAGCCTTCTACGTGGTTGCTTCCAACGGCGGCATGATGACTTCCGAAACCGCCATTCGCCACGCGTCCGCAACGCTGCTTTCCGGTCCGGCGGCTGGTGCCACCGGAGCGGTATTCTTTGCCGAACTGACGGGGAACCGCAACCTGATACTGATGGATATGGGCGGCACGAGCTTTGACGTATCCTTGATTAACGATGCAACCGTGACTCTATCCACGGAGGGAGAAATTGCGGGATATCGTGTGGCGAAACCGATGATCGATATTCACACGATCGGCGCTGGCGGTGGTTCTGTGGCTTGGATCGACCAGTGGGGCATGGTGTATGTGGGCCCGTGA
>Ga0183096_1001254_pt1 | contig 22877 bp, 22 predicted proteins | sample Biomet5_FD_127791 | JGI IMG/M metagenome (GOLD analysis project Ga0183096, IMG submission 127791) | Microbial communities from bioreactor (seeded with sewage sludge) at LBNL, California, USA - Biofuel metagenome 5 (version 2) (version 3) | ecosystem: Engineered > Bioreactor > Anaerobic >... | reverse complement strand
TAAAACATTAAATCAAGAACTAGCATCCAAAGAATCTAACATTAAAACATTAAATCAAGAACTAGCATCCAAAGAATCTAACATTAAAACATTAAATCAAGAACTAGCATCCAAAGAATCTAACATTAAAACATTAAATCAAGAACTAGCATCCAAAGAATCTAACATTCAAGATAAAAATTTAGATTTAGCAATTATTAAACAACGCATAAAGATCTATACATCGTCTCACTATGACAAAATTTTGAAAGGCATCTCTTAATCATGGAAAAACTAAAAGAATTGGCTCAATTGAAACTAACACCTCTAAAAATTAAAAAAGGACTATGCAGAACAACCCTTTTTCCACAAATTACAGATATGCACAACACGCTTTTTCAAGACCATTCCTTGGTATCTGTCAATAACGATACAAGTGTTGTAGTAAAAATTGACCAACCAGCAACATGTATCAAAATCATCACTCATATTTCATCTCAAAGTGAAAATGCATTTACGCAAATATTTTACGCAACGGAAGATAAAAATTTTACAGAAGAAAACTCTATAAAATTTAAAACCAATGAAACTCAAATCAAGTTTATCGTATCTAATAAGCCTATATCATATCTTCGATTAGATGCTATTAACTGTGATGGTATGTTTGATATCCATTACTTTGAACTTATCAAAGTCTTAAAACAAGAATACAAACTTACAAAAAAACTTGGAACTTTTAAAACAGTAAAAGCACAAATTGATAAAAATCCTAGATTGATTAAACAATTTATTTCGACGGTTAAACGAAATGGCTGGAGCGTTGCCATCAATAAAGCGCGTGGACATATAAACAAAATGGACATGCAAGAGCATACGGGAAAAATTTATAATTATATAGAGCCAAATTTAACACAAGAAATTCAGCATAAAATCGAAGTACTTCCAAAACAGCCTTTTATCTCGATCATCATGCCCGTTTACAATGTAGATCCAAAATGGCTTGATCTAGCGATCAAATCCATCGAAGCACAATGGTATAAGAATTGGGAGCTTTGCATTGCAGATGACAAAAGTACAAAAAAAGAAACGATTGAGTATCTAAAATCTATAAAAAATCCAAAAATAAAAATCATATTTTTAGAAAAAAATCTCAACATATCAGGTGCGTCAAATGCTGCTTTAGCGTTAGCAACAGGTGAATATATAGCATTGATGGATAATGATGATGAGATAACGCCAGATGCACTGTACGAAGTCGTAAAAGTCATCAATGAAAAAGATGCCGAATTTATCTATAGTGATGAAGATAAATTAGAGATGACTGGAAATTGTATAAATCCTTATTTTAAACCTGACTATTCGTATGATTTGTTACTAAGTTTAAATTATATCTGTCATTTTACGGTGATAAAGACATCTATAATTAAGGAGATAAAAGGTTTTAATTCTGAATTTAACGGCGCACAAGACTATGATTTATTTTTAAGGGCCATTGAAAATACAAACAAAATACATCATGTTTCTAAAGTGTTGTATCATTGGAGAATGATCGAAACAAGTACCGCAATGTCTAGTGATGCAAAACCTTATGCTCATGATGCAGGTAAAAAAGCTGTTCAATCACATTTTGATAGAATGGGAATAAAAGCAAAAGCACTTGATAGTGAGTATACTTTTGTTTTGGATGTAGAATATGATATGCCAGATATAAATCCTTTAGTAAGCATAATAATTCCAACAAAAGATGCAGTAAATTATTTAGAAACATGTATATCAAGTATAGTAAATCTTTCAACTTATAAAAATTATGAGATTCTAATTTTGAATAATAATTCAGAAAAAGAGGAAACTTTTGAATGGTTTAAGAAAATACAACAAACATACTCTTTTATTAAAGTGATTGAAGCAAATTATGAATTTAATTGGTCAAAACTTAATAATCATGGTATCAGAGAAGCTAAAGGTGAGGTTTTTATCTTTTTAAATAACGATATAGAGATTATTACACCACAATGGATCGAACGATTAGTCAGCAAAGCATTACAGCCTAAAGTAGGTACAGTTGGAGCACTTTTATTATTTGAAGATAATACTATACAACATTCAGGAGTGGTTGTAGGTCTTAATGGATGGGCAGACCATTTATTTAGAACCTTTCCCGCCATGCACTCACATCTTAACTATACTTCACCTATGGTAAACAAAAATGTTTTAGCAGTTACAGGTGCTTGTATGGCTATATCTAAAACAACAATAGAAAAAATAGGAAATTTTAGTGAAGATTTTCTAATATGTGGTAGTGATGTAGAAATTTGTTTAAAATCCCATGAAAATGGCTATAGAAATATCTTAGATGCGAACACTAAACTTTATCATTTTGAGTCAAAAACTAGAAGTAGTTATATACCTGAATGTGACTTTGATATGTCAAGAAAAGCTTATAAATATTATTGGGAAAATGGTGATCCATTCTACAATAAAAATTTATCTTTAAATAGTTATTTACCAAATATTAGGAACTTAAATGAAAATTAAAAACTTTATAAAAGAATTCATATGTAAAAAGAAACCCAATTTTAATTGCCAAAGTGGAGAAAATTTAGTCTCTACTGAAATCCCAGAAATTACTCCATTAGGTGCCAAAAAAAGTAGTATCCAAATAAAGAGAATCAATCTTTTTCTTCCTTCAATTAACAAAGAACATGTTTTTGGAGGAATATCCACCGCAATTAATTTTTTTAAAGAATTACAAGCTAATTTATCTGAAGAATTTAGCTATAGAGTAATTATTACTGATGCATCAGCAAATGATACAGTAGATGCATTTAGTAAATACAAGATAATAGATATGAGTAAAGATAGCGATGAAAAATATCAGTTAGTGTTTGTAAATGATAGATATGGAAAAGAATTACCTATATGGAAAAATGATATTTTTATTGCAACTGCGTGGTGGACTGCATATAATGCTAAAGAGCTTATACGAATACAAGATTATTTTTATGGTAATTCATATTCTTTGATTTATTTTATTCAAGACTTTGAACCAGGATTTTATCAATGGTCTTCAAGATATGCTCTTGCAGAATCAACTTATAAAGATGAGATAAAAACCATAGGAGTAATTAATTCAAAAGAATTATATGATTTTATGAAGATTAAACAATACCCATTTTTAGAAACTTATTATTTTGTGCCAAAATTAAATGATAAATTAAAAGAATTTTTACCTAAATTGGAAAATACAATTAAAACTAATAGAATTCTTGTTTATGGTAGACCCGGGGTAGTAAGAAACGCTTTTGAAATAGTTGTAAATTCTTTAAAAGTTTTTGCACAAAATGAAAATGCAAAACATTGGGAATTTATATCTTTAGGGGAAAAACATAGAGATATTGATTTAGGAAATGGAAATAAGTTAATTTCAAAAGGGAAAGTAACTTTAGGAGAATATGCAGATTATTTATTAACATCAAAAATTGGTTTATCTTTAATGATATCTCCTCACCCAAGCTATCCACCTCTTGAAATGGCGTATTTTGGACTAAAAACTATAACGAATAGTTATGAGAATAAAAATTTATCATATATGCATGAGAATATATTAAATGTAGATGATTTGAGACCTAGTACTGTGGGTAGTATACTGCTTGATTTCAGTAAAATGGAGATGAGTGGATTTCAAAATAATAAAAAATATGAAGTCTCATATTTATCCGACGATAAGCAATTTGATTTTATAGATGAAATAATAGGCAATTTTCAATGATAAGTATTTTTCAAAACTTTTTAGACATCTATCTCAAAAATGGTTTCCAAAGTCTTTCAAAAAAAGATATGGACTTACTTGTATTTTATTTTATGGAAAAAGAAAGTTTGATCGAGGGCAAAACTAACTATGAAAAAGCGAGATATTTAAAAATCTCACCCAATAAGTTTGCATCGCTACAGCTAGAATCTTATATGCGTTGGGGTGAGGGAAATCGTGATAAGATATTGAAAGATTTTTTTATTGTAGCTTTTCAAGAAAAAAATCTGCAGAGAATTCAATATGAACAAAAAGAATTTCTTGCCTTAGGAAAGATCGCATTGACCATTGAAAATCCTATAGAAAAAATTCAGCTAGAGCGAACACTAAAAGAGATTACTTCACACATCGAATACACTCTCAATAAAGAAGTGATAGTCCTCAATATAAAAACCTTACTTGAACTTATTTTTATTGCTGGATTTGAGAAAGAAAAAATAAAAAAATTCCTTTTAGCACTTGAAAAAGTTGAAGTAAAAGAACTGCTCACAAAAAGAGATTTCAGAAATATTACATTTGAGGAGTATCGAAAACTACTGAATGAACTAGGCTTTGAGAGCATCAAAGAAATAAGCAAAATAGCAATGGGTAAAATTGGAGAATTGGTACAATGAAAAAAGATAATTTAGTTTCAGTTGGTATGATTTTAAATCATAATACAGAGATATGCTTTATAGAAGAGCTACATAAAAGACTCACTCATGAGTATAATTATTTTGAGATAATTTTATTAAGTTTTGATAGTAGTTTTGATGCTAAGAACTTGTTTAAAAAATTTGCAAATATTAGGATGATAGAGCTTTCAAAAGAAGTGGATTTAGAAGTTATGCATACTTCTTTAATAGAAAATTGCATAGGAGATTACATCGCTATTGTTGATTTAGCACATGACTCTATAGATGATTTAATGAACATGCTAGAAAAGTGTGAAGACTTTGATGTTGTTGTTGGCAAACGCACTAAAAAATTTCAAACTTGGTTTGAAAAACTTACTTCAACTGTATTTTACAAAACTATTAATTTATTTACAGGTATCAAAATTGATAGTATGTATAGCGATTTTGTTGTTATGAATCGTAAAGTTATTAACTTTGTTGCAAAAAATGAAGATAAAGTTAAATTTTTAAAACTCCTAACACTAAACAATGGATTTTCTAAATATGATTATGAGTATACACCAAAGGGACAAAAGTCATATTCAAGAAATTTATTGGATAATGTCAACTTTACTATTGATGTTTTAGTTAATTATTCTCATAGATTAATTCGTTTGGCGACTCTTATGTCTCTTTCCATGTCTCTTTTTAACTTCTTCTATATAGGGTATGTTCTTGGAATTTATCTATGCAAAACAGATATTGCTCCAGGGTGGACATCATCATCTCTCTATAGTTCGATTAGTGGTTTTACGCTATTTTTGGTTTTAGCAATTATTGGCGAGTATGTAAGAGTTATTCTAGCTAACCAAAATAATTCGCAAGCCTATGAAGTTGTGAGCGAGCAAAATAGTGTGGCACTATTTTCAAATACTAAAAATGTCGATCAGGAGTAAATTATTTATGAAAAAAGCACTTATCGGTTATACAGGATTTGTAGGTTCAAATCTTTTAGTACAAACACAATTTGACGATCTTTACAATTCTAAGAATATACAAGATATAAAAGGTAAAGAATATGATGTGGTTTATTGCGCTGGAGCACCTGCTGCTAAATGGATAGCAAATCAAAAGCCTACTGAAGATTTACAGAGTGTTTGTAGTCTAATAGATGCTTTACGAGAAGTTAAAACAAAACGCTTTGTACTCATCTCTACGGTAGATGTATACAAAGCTATTGTTGATGTCAATGAGGGCAGTTTTATTGATTTATCAAATCATCATGCCTATGGAACACATAGAAGGATGATAGAAACATTCGTGAGTGAGCGATTTGAGCACTACAATATCATAAGACTTCCTGGACTTTTTGGCGATGGACTAAAAAAAAATATCATTTATGATTTTTTGCATGATAATGAAACTTTCAAGATCCATAGCGAAGCGATTTTTCAGTTTTATTGCTTAGATACTTTAGTAGAGGATATTCAAAAAGTAATAGATAATGATATTAAACTTATTAATTTTGCAACTGAGCCTACAAGTGTAAAAGAAGTAATCAAAGCGGGATTTGATATAGACTTCGAAAATAAGCCAACATCAAATGCCCCATTTTACGATATGCATACAAAATATGCTGACGCTTTTGGAAAAATAGGTACATATATACAATCAAAAAAAGAAGTTTTACAAAAAGTAAATGACTTTGTACAAAGAACAAAGGCCACTATATGAAGCTTTCAATTTCAAATATTGCGTGGGAACCTAGTGAAGACAAAGAAGTATTTGAACTAATTGAAAAGTATAGTTTTGGAGGTATTGAATTGGCTCCACCAAAGCTTTTTAAAGACTCTTCCAATGTCTCAGATCAAGCAATAAAAGATTATTTAGACTATATAAAACCATATAATTTTAAATTTCCAGCCATGCAGTCGCTTTTGTTTGGTAAGCCAGAGCTAAAAATCTTTGATGATAGTAGAAATGATACTTTAGTGTATTTAAAAAAGATTATAGATTTGGCACAAAAACTTGATGTAAAAGTTTTGGTTTTTGGTTCACCTAAAAATAGATTTATTGGTAATATGGATAGAAATGAAGCCTATCAAATAGCCATAGAGTTTTTTAAAGAATTAGGGGACTATGCTTGCTCAAAAGGTAGATATTTTTGCATAGAACCAAATGCAAAAGAGTATGGGTGTGATTTTATAACCAATACTGATGAAGCTGTAGCACTAGTACAAAGTGTTGATTCAAAGGGATTTAGACTTCATATAGATTCAGCTGTGATAGCGATGAATATTGAAAATATAGAAGATTCGTTAACAAAAGCGTTGCCATACATGGAACATTTCCATATATCAGAGCCTTTTTTAGAGCTAATCGTAAATGATAAAACAAACCATCAAGAATTTTATAGAGTTTTGAAAAAATTAAAATATGATAAATGGGTTTCAATAGAGATGAAAAATAATGTTTTAATATCCAATGTTGATGCAGTAAATAGGAGTTTGGAATTTGTTTCAAAAATATATTCAAAATAGATTTTTATTAATAGCGTTATATATATTTGCATTTAGTTTTATTGTTAGTTTTTTTTGGACGAAAAGTCAAATTAAAAATCAGTTTGATGCAGTATTAGAAATAAATTATACAACATCAAACAATGGTACAATGCAATTATATTATGATGATGGAAATGGTCTTAGCGAGGATAAATCTTTTAGAAAGAGCTATCTAGCTTCCGAAAACAAACAAAGTATTTATTTCCCCCTAAAAAATAGAAATTATCAACAATTTAGAATTGACCCAATAGATTCAGGAAATACTGAATTGATAATTCATGATATAAAGTTAATAGATATTTCTCAAGGGAAAGTTCTACATGATTTTGATAAAGAAAAATTTACTATTAATCAATTAATAGTTGATAAATCAAAAGATTTAAAATTAATTGGAAAAGAGACAACCGACCCTCAAATATATCTTAATGCTGAAAATATAGAAATAATCAATAATATAACAAATCTTGAAAAAGTAAAGTTTTTTACGGCAAAGTTATTATTTTTATTTTTATTTATTTTGTTTATCTACTGTTCAGTAGAATTGTTGAAACAAGCAATAGAGGAGAAAAATAAAAATTTTATAGTATTCTTTATATTATTTCCAATTATATTTTTATTGTTAATTATTAGAACTCCCGATGCTCTAATTTCTTCTGTATTATATACAGAAGATGGTACTTGGTTGGGAAGAATATATATAGAGGGACTTTGGAATGTTTTGGTAAATGCAAGAGCTGATTATTTAGTTGTAGGAAATATTTTAGGATTATATTTTACAAAATATTTGTCATATACTTTTTTTGCTTATGATGTTAGTAATCTACCATTTTTTATTTCGATTTTGTCTTATTTGTTTTTCTCCTTTATTGCCTCAATGCCTATATTACTTTTGAAAAATCATATACGATTAGAATTATTGATAGTTTTAAGTTTATTAATAGCTCTTTTACCTTTTGGTTGGAGTACAAATGAAATCATCGGAAGACTTTCTAATATAGGTTATTTTCTTTTTCCTCTTTCCATATTATTATTAATATATAGGTTAAATGTAGTAAATGAAAAGAGAAAAGTAATTATAATAGATGCCTTATTGGTTTTTTGTATGTTAACAAACCCAATGGTAGTACTTTTTATAATTACATATTTTTTTCTGAGATACTTTTTCTCAAAAAGTAATACTTTTGAATATAAATCACAATTATTTACATTTATCATCGCTTCAATTATATGTGTATATATTTTATATTTAAAAATGACAGTCGGACATCAGGCAACTTTAACTACTGAAAAATTTTTGATTGAAAATCTATTTGAAGTTTCTATTTCTAGAAGTATTTTATGCCCTTTTATTTTCCCGATTTATTCTAAATTAGGAGACTTATTTTCTTTTATTATTTTATTAATATTTTTAACTATATTTTATTTAGTATTTAAAACTTTAGAATATAAGGACAAAAAGGTATTTTTAATTTTATTTTTCGCTTTAGTGTTTGTGAGTTTTTTAACAACTTTCACAAAACCAGGTTTAACCCATTGGATAAAAAACTATTCAGGAACATTTCCAGATAGATATTTCTCAGCACAAAATATTCTAAGTTTATTGGTAGTTATTTTTATGGTTGAAAAGGCGCTAGTAGTAAAAAATAAATATTTCAGAAATATTTCAAAGTTTTTTATTGTAATGTTGATTTTAATCTATAGTATTTCTTTATCTAAAATCATAGAATTTCCGAATCCAAAACTGAAAATAATGACTAATGATACATTTACAGAAGCACTTGACAAAACATATAAAAATAAAGAAAAAACAGAAATATATCAAATACCTATATATTTTGATGGTTGGAAAATGCAATTACCATTTAAGTATGTTATTAATACAAGTTTAAATAAGGAAAACAAATGAAATTTAATCAAATCCCAAACCATAAAAAAGAAATCTTAAAAGACAAATCAACTAAATATTGTGTTGTTGTACCTGTAATAAATGAAGGTGAAAGAATCCACTCACAACTTCAAAAAATGAAAGATCTTTCAAAAGATATTGATATTATTATAGCAGATGGCGGAAGTACAGATGGGTCACTTGAGTTAGAGTTTTTGAAAAATTGTAATGTACGAGCACTTCTAACCAAGCAAGACAAAGGGAAATTATCAGCTCAGCTTAGAATGGCATATAAATTTGCACTTGATGAAGGATATGAAGGAATAGTAACAGTAGATGGTAATGGTAAAGATAGTGTAGAAAGTATTTATGAGTTTATCAAAAGACTTGATGATGGTTATGATATGATTCAAGGAAGTCGTTTTATACCGGGTGGAGCTGCGATAAATACACCAAAAATAAGACACTTTGCAGTAAAACTTATTCATATTCCAGCTGTTTCTTTAATTGCAGGTTTTAAATATACAGATACTACAAATGGATATAGAGGATATAGTAAAAAGTATTTGGAACATCCAGAAGTAGAACCATTTAGAGAGGTTTTTGACACTTACGAATTGCTTGCTTATTTGTCTGTAAAAGCTCCTAGACTTGGACTTAAAACTTGTGAAGTACCAGTTACTAGGACATATCCTGCAGATGGTAAAGTACCTACTAAAATAAGCTCATTTAGGGGTAATTTTTTACTTATTGAAGTACTTTGGCATTTGGCATTAGGGAAATATAATGTCTAAAAAATACAATTGTATCGTCATTGGCGGAGGGTTTTTTGGCTCAACTTTAGGTCTTTTTTTAAAAGAGTATTTTGATGATGTGGTAGTGCTTGAAAAAGAGAGTGATATTCTCCAAAGAGCAAGCTATGTAAATCAAGCGCGTGTTCACATGGGATATCATTACCCAAGAAGCCTTGTGACAGCATTACGCTCTTTGGCTAATTTCCCAAGGTTTGTAGCTGATTTTAGAAAAGCGATTAAAGATGACTTTGACAAATACTATGCCATAGCGAAGGTTGGATCAAAAGTCAATGCAAACCAATTTTATGAGATCTACAAAAAAATGGGAGCACCTATAAGCAAAGCGCCATCACATACGAAAGCGCTTTTTAATGATAGGTTGATAGATGAAGTATTTAGAGTCAAAGAGTTTGCCTTTGATGCTGAGATCTTAAAAAATATTGTTTTGGAAAAATTTGAAGAGAGTGGTTGTGAACTAAGACTAGATACAAAGGTAAATAAAGTTTCAAAAAATGACGATGAGAGCATCAATGTGCATTTGGAAAATGGCGAGACTCTAAATGCTACATTTGTTTTTAATTGCACCTATTCAAATCTCAATACCATACTAACCCACTCAAATATGGATATGCTAAATCTCAAACATGAAATAACAGAAATGGCTTTGATAGAAATGCCTGATGAACTTAAAAATTTCTCAGTTACCGTAATGGATGGACCTTTTTTCTCTATCATGCCATTTCCATCAAGAAAGCTTAATACACTAAGCCATGTACGGTATACTCCACATGGTAGCTGGATAGATAAAGAGAATTACCAAGATGGGCATAAAATTTTAGAAGAGTATTCTAAAAAATCTAATGTTATATATATGTTAAACGATGCAAAGAGATATATCCCTATGCTTGAAGATGCTATTTACAAAGATTCGATATTTGAAGTAAAAACAGTACAAGTCAAGAATGAAAATGATGATGGTCGTCCCATACTTTTTACTAAAGATTATGAGATAAAGAATTTCTCAAACATTATGGGTGGTAAGATCGATAATATTTATGAAATACTCGATACTATAAAAGAGACAAAAGAGTTTTTGGGTGTGAAAAAAAGAAGTTTTTGGAAGATATTTGGATGATAGCTAAATTATTAAAAAGTCAATTTATTATTTACGGCATCGTTGGAGTTGGCGTAACGCTTTTAAAGCTATTATCTCTTTATATTTTAAGAGATATTTTTGAGATAGTTACTTATCTTAGTGTAACTATCTCTTATATCATAGCCGTAGTTACACATTTTTTTATCAATAAACATTATACATTTAAAGTAGATGAAAAAAAGATCATGAATATGATGACCGTAAGATATTTTATGGCGTTATGTGTTTCATTTGTTTTTTATACTGGAAATATCTGGATACTTAATCAAATTGTAAATTTACAATTCTATGTAGCTGTTTTTATAGCATTATTTTTAAGTTTTATTTTTAATTATTTTTTATATAAAAAATATGTGTTTGTCTGAAATGAAAATTGTTTGTGCCATCTTGGGTGCCTCTAATAATCAAGAAGGCAAACTGGATTCAGATGCTATAGATAGATGCAATATAGCATCTGAACTTTATTTAACCAATAAAAATATATCTTTTATATTATGCGGTGGAAATGGTGAACATTTTAATCTAACTGTCAAAAAACATTATGAATATTTAGAGGATTACATTTGTTCTCTAATTGAAGGAATTCAACACAATATCATTGGCTGTGTTGATAGCTACAATACTATCGAAGACATAGCTGGAATTTTAAAAATTTTAAAAGAACAACAGATTTTGGATGCTAAATTAATAATAGTTACCAATGATTATCATGTTGCAAGAAGTTCTTATTTATTATCAAAACATAACATAAAGTTAAATGCTTATTTTTATTCAACGAAAACTCAATATAGTGATTTATGGTTAAAGAAAAGACTCATCCATGAGCATAAGAGAATACTAGAATATTTAGAATTGACTCTCACATGATCGCTATTCTTTTGTCAACTTATAATGGAGCACCATATCTTGAAGATTTTTTAATTTCACTAGAAAAGCAGACATATCAGAACTGGGATTTGATGGTTCGAGACGATGGTTCTAGTGATGATACCCTTATGATACTTCAAAAATTTTCAGATAAGATAAATAAAGTATCTATTTTAAAAGATAGGCAAAACTTTGGTGCAAAAAAAAGTTTTTCTACACTTTTGAATGTAGCATTACAATCGCTAGAAAAGTATGAATACATCATGTTTGCTGACCAAGATGATATATGGTTACCAGAAAAAATTGAAAAAACATACCTAAAAATGAAAGAGTTTGAAAGGAGTCATCCGTCACTGCCTCTTTTAGTGCATAGTGATGTTAGTGTCGTTGATGAAAAGTTAAATGTGATAGCTTTTTCTTTTTGGAGCTATCAACATATAGAGCCAACAAGAGATAAACTCAACCATCTTTTGCTTCATAATATCGTGACAGGATGTACTGTAATGGTCAATAGAGAATTGGCAGAAAAAGTGAAAACTATCCCCGATGAAGCTATTATGCATGATTGGTGGCTGGCTATGGTTGCATCTGCATTTGGGAAGATAGCCTATATCGATGAGCCTTTGATGCTTTATAGGCAACATGGCACCAATGACACAGGAGCTAAAAACTATGGATGGGGTTATTTTATTAAAAAGTTTATAGAAAGACCGAGTTTAGATAGATACCTTGCACAAGCAGAAATATTTCTTTGCATGTATGAAGATAAGCTTGACGATAACTCAAAAGAGATGCTTTTAGTACTGAAAGATTTTAATAGCTTTAGTAAATTTAAAAAAATAAAGGTCATCATCAAATATAAGCTTTGGAAAAATGGCTTTATACGCAATATCGGTTTATTGGTTAATGCATGAAAATCCAAACGATCATTCCCATTCTCGACCCTCAAAGTTCTTTTTTTAATAAGACTATTACTGCTTTACATGTACAAAAAGTGAGGTCTTCCGTGCTGTTAATCAACTCAGGAGATGCTATACCTCATGGTAATTTTGAAGTTCTAAAGATAGATAAAACAACCTTCAATCATGCCAACACTCGCAATTTCGCATTAAAATATGAAGCAGATTTTTATCTTTTTATGACACAAGATGCGTTGCCTTATGATGAGCATCTTATAGAAGAACTTTTAAAAGCATTTGAAGATGAGGAGGTTGTTGTATCTTATGCAAGGCAGATTCCCTACAAAGATGCAGATGCTATAGAAGTTTTTGCAAGAACGACAAATTATCCTGCACAATCAAGGATAAAGTCAAAAGAGGATCTTACGCAACTTGGCATAAAAACCTTTTTTAGTTCTGATAGTTGTGCGATGTATAGAGCGAGTTATTTTAAAGAACTAGGCGGTTTTAAGCAAGGGCTAAATACCAATGAAGATATGGAATTTGCAGCACGAGCCATCATGAATGGTAAAAAAGTAGCCTATGTGGCAGAAGCCAAGGTGTATCATTCTCATAACTTTACATGTAAAGATATTTGGAAGCGTTATCGTGCAATAGGAAAGTTTTTCAAAGAAAATCAGTGGATATTGGATGTCGTAAGCCAGTATGCAAAAGCAGAATCAACAGGCATAAAACAAGCGCTTAATGAATTAAGGTACCTTCTGAAAAAGTCCCCTTGCGATATACCACGATCTTGTTTATATTCTTTTATAAAATATATTGCCTTTAAATCAGCTTCTTAAGCTTCTTTGGTTACGATACTCTTTTGACTTTCCAGTGGGAGAAAGAAATAAATGCGATATTTTTTACTTAAATTTATAATAAGTCTTGTTTTTTTAACAGCCAATCTCTATTTTTCATTTGTCATTGCAGATATTTTTTTAGATATGGATTCGAATTATCCTATATTGAATTATAGTTGGATGATTGTGATTTATATGCTAGGGTATTTTTACATGAGGTTGATGACAAATCGTATGGTCACCGTTAATGCTATTACCTTATCCCTCAAAGCAAATTTTTTCGCTTTATCGATCATTTTAATTATCATAGCTATTTTAAAACTTAATGATATAACATCTAGAATGGTTATATGTATTTTTTATCTACTTAATAATTTTAATGCACTATGGTCGTATTATCTTAAAAAAGTTTTTTTCAGATTCAAATTTTTTAGGCAACCTATCCTTGTTATTTGTGATCATAAAGGATTAGAAAATATCCAATCATGGTTTGCAAAAGGCAATCCTTTTGGTTATGATATTAAAGAGATCATTAATGTTACTTTACTTCCTTTGGAAAGTGTTAATAGCGAGATAGATCAAATAATCGAAAATAGTAATTACGATTCTGTGGTCATCGATTTAGAGAGCAATACGATTTTTGATTTAAATAGTTTAGTCAATCACATTCAACGTCGCGTTCGAAAAGTGATTGTTCTTCCGAAAATGTCTAAAATATCTATTATCAATGGAGAGCTTATTAGTTCTATTCATCATAAGGGTATGGCATTTTATATTAAAAATAATCTTTTGAGCCCTCTGGATCAAATCATCAAGCGAGGATTTGATATCTGTGTAGCTTCAATAGGACTTATTCTTTTATCTCCTTTTCTTATTTGGCTTTATAGTTTAGTTTATACTGCAACTAAAGGGCATCCGATCTTTTCACACGAACGCATAGGCTTTGGTGGACGAAAATTTAAAGTCTTTAAATTTAGAACCATGTATCTTGATGCGGATGAACGTTTGGAATTACTACTAGAATCATGTGATGAGAGTAAAGAGGAGTGGGAAAAAGACTTTAAACTTAAAAATGATCCACGTATAACAAGGATTGGTCAGTTTCTGCGAAAAACATCTTTGGATGAACTACCGCAACTATGGAATGTTTTAAAGGGCGAGATGTCTTTGGTAGGACCAAGACCTATCACAGAAGCTGAAATACAAAAATATGGAGAATATTTTGAGTATTTTATAGCTGTAACACCAGGGATTACTGGCTTATGGCAGGTTAGTGGGCGCAATGACGTCGAATATAATGAAAGAGTTCAACTTGATGTCTGGTATGTGCGCAATTGGTCGGTAGAGCTTGATTTACAGATACTCATTAAAACTATTTTAGTCGTCTTAGGAAGAAAGGGAAGTTACTAACTGACTGGGATCGTTAGAAAATAAAGAACTAGGTTTACTGTATAAATTACTGTAAATATTTTTGGACTAAGAGAGATATTGGTGGACTTAAAGAGACGTAAGATACAATGAGAATCCCTTTGTCTAGGACTTTTGTGGACTTAAAAGATGATTTTGGATTGTAAGAAATGAAGTTAGGTGGTGGCTGGAGACGGAATCGAACCGCCGACACGGAGATTTTCAGTCTCCTGCTCTACCGACTGAGCTATCCAGCCACGCTTTGAAGAGTTGAAATTATAGCTTAAAAACTTTAATACTAGCTTATGCCTAAGCGAGTGCCAACTCTTTAAAACGATCGCCTCTGTGTGCGTAGGATTTGAATTGATCTAAACTAGCAGCTGCAGGAGAAAGTAGGGCTACCGTTTTGATAGTATGAACGGCATGAATTTGTTTCATGGCTTCTTCAATAACAAAGCATTTGTGAAGTTGTATACCTTCTTTTTCGGCAAAAGAGGCCAGTCTTTCTGTGTTTGTACCAATAGCAAAAATGGTTACATGTAAAGGCTTCATGAAATCAAATAACTCTTGCAAATCAACGCCTTTGTCATCGCCACCTAGGACAATGAGGATTTCGTCATTTTTATAGCGTTTGAGCGCTTCTATCGTGGCATCAACATTGGTTCCTTTGGAGTCATCAACCCATAGGCGTCCTTGTTTATCGTAAAACTCTTCGATTTTGTAATGATCAATTTTAAATGTATTCAGAAGGTCATAATCGATTGTGTCTAAAAGAATTTTTTGCGCACAGGTTGCAAGCACTGCATCGAGTAAAAACGGTGTTTTAAAGTTTATTTTTGCAATATCTATACCCATCTGTGCTGCCAAATCTTCTTCTGTGTTATACGCAATGACGTGTGCCAGTGTTTTAACGTTTGCATAGGCTTTAGGAAGGATCGCGACACTGCCTTCGCGCATACGAGCAAGCGGTGAAAGTTTTGCCTCAATGTACGCTTCCATACTTCCATGCCATGTTAAATGGTCTGGTTTGATAGGAAGCAGAAGATAGATGTCAGGAGCGGTGACTTTCGTGTAGTGAAACGTAAAAGAACTGGTTTCTAAAATCCAAATGGGAGCATTGGTGCTGAGTTCTGCTAGGGGCGTACCGATATTACCACCTGCCTGTGCACCTTGTTTTTGCAAGAGAAACTCGCACATTTGCGTTGTGGTTGTTTTACCGTTCGTTCCACTGATCCAAATACTAAAAGGCATTGACTCTTTAAAAAAATCGTATTCACTGGTAACGTGAAGTGCTTTTTGGATTAAGGGGTGATGCGCTGGGAAACCAGGGCTTGGGATCTCAACGCTACTCGTGTTAGGATCGAATTCTGAAGGAGGTAACAAGAGGTTACCAAACGCGTCTGTTGCTTTACATGTAAAGTTGTCGTCAAAAATTTGACATTGCCCCGCAAAGCGTTTTGCAATAGCTTTGGTTGTTTTTCCGTGTCCGAATAGTGTTATCATCTGATTTTCAATGCCGTAAGTGCTAAAAGATTTGACATGAGAGCGATAATCCAAAATCTCACGATAATCTTGTTTTCTGGCCAACCTTTCACCTCAAAATGGTGATGGATCGGCGCCATAAGGAAGATACGTTTTTTGCGTGTTTTAAAACTTCCTACCTGTAAAATAACCGAAGCTGTTTCGAGTACAAAAACAAAACCAATAAAAATCAATAAAATTTCGTTTTTAGAAATAATCGCCATATAGCCAATAAATGCGCCAATACTAAGGCTTCCACTGTCACCCATAAAAATTTGTGCTGGATAACAGTTAAACCATAAAAAGCCTACAAGTGAGCCCATAACAGCCGTTGCTACAATAACCACTTCACCACTGCCCCCGACTTTTGGAAGGAGTAAGTAGCTGCTTAAAAAGGCGTTGCCACCGACATAAACAAACACTGCAAGTGAAAGAATCGAAAGAATGGCAGGAACAGTTGCCAGACCATCAAGACCATCAGTGAGGTTGACGGCGTTACTGGCTGAAACCATTACTAAAACCCAAAAGGCAAGTGCTAAAAGGTGCATATCAAACAGTGGGAACTTGTAAAAGGGAACAAAAAAGGTCGTATCAAGATCAACAATAATGTATAACAGCAAAGCAATAATGGAAGAGGCTAGGATCTGCAAGCCAAGTTTTCCACGTGGTGTGAGACCTGCTGTGTTACTTTTGCCCAAAATTTTAGCGAGATCATCTTTCATTCCAATAAGCCCAAAAAGTAGAATACACGCTAGTCCTAAAAGAACAAAAAGATTGTTCATGCGTGCGCATATTAATACAGAAAGGGTTGCGGCACACAAAAAGACGATGCCTCCCATCGTGGGTGTTTTAGACTTTTTTTGGTGAGATTCAGGGGCGAGTGAATAGATAGGTTGGTTTGCGTTGCGTGATTTTGCCCATTTGATGAATTTTGGCATCAGGTAAATCGTCAAAATGAAGGCTAAAAAGAAAGCAATACCTGCACGAACAGTAATATATTGGAACAGGTTAATTGAGGTAAGTTTGTAAAGAGCATATAGCATGAATGTTATTTCCAGCTTCTAGAGATAAATTTTTATAAAAGCAACATTTTAGTAAGATATTGCTTATAAGCTTATAACAAAGGGTGTGATTTTGAAACCAAACGTTACGAAAACATTACTTATTATTACCGATGGCATTGGACACAATGTCAGTCAAACTGCAAACGCCTTCGCACAGGCACATAAACCAACCTATGATAAGCTTTTTCAAGAAGTTCCTTACGCGCTGATAGCAACTTCAGGGCTGAGTGTTGGCCTTCCTGAGGGACAAATGGGAAATAGTGAAGTAGGGCACATGTGTATTGGAAGCGGACGTATTTTGTATCAAAACTTGGTCAAAATCTCTCTGGCCGCCAAAGATGGCTCACTGGCTACCAATCCAGCCTTAACGCAGCTTTTACATGTAAAGGGTGCGATCCATATTATAGGGCTTGTGAGCGATGGTGGGGTGCATTCGCATATTGAGCATATCATTGATCTTGCCAAGATTGTGGAAGCGCAAGGAAAAAAAGTTTACCTGCATGTCATTACCGATGGGCGTGATGTCTCCCCAACTTCTGGTATGACTTTTTTAGAACAACTTTTAAGCATTTGCAATGAAAATATTAGCATCGCTTCCCTATCTGGTCGTTTCTTTAGTATGGATCGTGACAATAGGTGGGAGCGTGTGAAAGAAGGGTATCGTGTTATGGTTGACGCGAAGCCAAAAGAAGCTTTACATGTAAAAGAGTATTTGCAAAGGATGTACGATAAAGGTGTTACCGACGAGTTTGTCGAACCGATGGCGTTTGAGCCTTATACAGGCATGCATGCCGATGATGGTGTCATCTTTGCTAACTTTCGAAATGATCGTATGCGTGAGCTCTCTCGCGCCATTGGATTTAAAGAGTTTGGAGAATTTTCACGCACGCTCAACGGTGTTGAATGTATTACGATGACTGAGTATGACAGTAGTTATCCATTTCCCATTATGTTTCAAGCCGATGCGCCACAAAATACGCTGTGCGATGTCATTTCACGTTCTGGTCTTGCCCAATTTCATACCGCAGAGACGGAGAAGTACGCGCACGTTACCTTCTTCTTTAATGGTGGAATTGAAGAGCCAAAAGTGGGTGAGACGAGACTGCTTGTACCAAGTCCAAAGGTAAAAACCTATGACCTTCAGCCTCAGATGAGTGCTCCTGAAGTTGGGGATGTTGTTTTGACAGCGATGGATGAGCAGTATGATTTTATCGTTGTCAATTTTGCTAATGGGGATATGGTAGGACATACAGGAAGTTTAGAGGCTGCCATTCAAGCCGTGGAAGCGGTGGATGTACAGCTTGGTAGATTGTTTGATAAGGCCAAAAAGTTGGGTTATGCCATTGTGCTTACGAGCGATCATGGAAACTGCGAACAGATGTTTGACACAAAAGGCGCTAAACTGACGAACCATACAACCTTTGAAGTGTATGGTTTTGTGATGGATGAACGGGTACAACAGGTGCAAAAAGGTGGACTCAATAATATCGCGCCAACTATTTTAAAACTGATGGGCTTAGAAATTCCCTTAGAAATGGACCAGCCGTTAGTTGTATTTTAGTACCCACTTTGGGTCAATAATGAATTACATGTAAAAGGAAAAGAATGAAATTTAGCGGAAAAAATGTTTTAATCACAGGTGCGGCAAGTGGTATAGGTAAAGAGATTGCAGTGACACTCGCAAGTTATGGTCTTAAAGTGTGGATTAATTACCGTTCGCGTCCTGAGTCAGCCGATGCCATCAAAGCAGAGATTGAAGCAAATGGTGGAATTGCAGCTGTGATTGGTTTTGATGTAGCTGATGAAGAGGCGTTTGTGGAAGGCATTAAAACGATTGTGGATAGCGATGGTGAACTCTCTTATTTGGTCAATAACGCAGGTATTACGAACGATAAACTAGCGATTCGTATGAAAAAAGAGGATTTTACGTCTGTGATCGATATTAACCTGACATCCGCATTTATTGGTTGTCGTGAAGCGCTTAAGGCGATGAGTAAAAAACGTTTTGGCTGTGTAGTAAACATTGCTTCGATTGTCGGCGAGACAGGTAATGCAGGACAAGTCAATTACAGTGCAAGTAAAGGTGGTTTGATTGCGATGACGAAAAGTTTCGCACAAGAAGGCAGTGCCAGAGATGTGCGTTTTAATGCGGTGACCCCTGGTTTTATTGCCACAGAGATGACCGATAAGCTCAGTGATGAAATCAAAGAGAGCTATACTTCAAAAATTCCACTCAAACGTTTTGGTAGTCCAAAAGACATCGCAGAAGCGGTTGCTTTCTTACTGAGTGATAGCGCAAGCTACATTACAGGTGAAGTCTTGAAAGTGAATGGCGGTATGTACATGTAAGGGCAACTTTACATGTAAAAATTCAAATTAAAGGTTTTTTTGATAAAATAGTGGAAATTTTTTAAAGGAGCTAGTAAATGGCACTATTTGATGATGTAAAAGCGGTGGTTGTTGAACAATTAAATGTAAATCCTGACGAGGTAAAAGAAGATTCAAAATTCGTAGAAGATTTGGGCGCAGATTCTTTGGATGTTGTAGAGCTCGTTATGGCACTCGAAGAGAAATTCGACATTGAAATTCCTGACACTGACGCTGAGAAAATCGTCACTGTAAAAGATGCTATGTCTTACATTGAAGCACATAAATAATTTTATAACATACACAACCCGCCTAGGCGGGTTCTCCCCTTCCCACAAAAGATCACTAAAGAGGATAAAAATTTGAAAAGAGTCGTTGTTACTGGTATAGGAATGATTAATTCATTAGGTTTGGATAAAGAGAGTTCTTTTAAAGCTATCGTTGAAGGTCAATGTGGCATTAAAAGCATTAGTTCGTTTGACACAACCGAGCATACCGTAAAAATTGCTGGTGAAATTACTAATTTTGATCCGAATACCATTATGAACCCTAAAGAGGTCAAAAAGGCAGACCGTTTTATCCAATTAGGTCTTGCAGCGGCGAAAGAGGCGATGAATGATGCAAAATTTGAGAACTATGAGTCAGAGAGTTTTGGTGTGAGCTCTGCTTCAGGTATCGGCGGATTAGTGGTTATTGAAAAAAACTCAGTAATCGTTAATACGGTAGGACCTCGTAAAATTTCTCCTTTTTTCATTCCTTCCGCTCTCATTAATATGCTTGGTGGAATGGTTTCGATTGAATATGGACTCAAAGGCCCCAATCTTTCTTCTGTTACGGCGTGTGCTGCAGGCACACATGCTATTAGCGATGCAACCAAAACGATGATGACGGGTGGCGCTAAAAAGATGCTCGTTGTGGGTGCAGAAGCAGCTATTTGTGCTTCAGGTATTGGTGGTTTTGCTGCCATGAAAGCACTCTCTACGCGTAATGATGACCCTAAACATGCTTCTCGCCCCTTTGATAAAGAACGAGATGGATTTATTATGGGTGAAGGGGCAGGTTCACTTGTCCTTGAATTTTACGAAGATGCAATAGCACGTGGTGCACACATTTACGGTGAAGTCGTTGGATTTGGTGAGAGTGGTGATGCAAGCCATATTACCTCTCCAAGTTTAGACGGTCCACTTCGTGCGATGAAAGCAGCCTATGAGATGGCGGGTCGTCCCAAGATTGATTATATCAATGCTCACGGAACCAGTACACCAGCCAATGATAAAAATGAAACAGCAGCGATCAAAGAACTTTTTGGTACAACTGTCATCCCACAAATTAGCTCTATCAAGGGTCAAATTGGGCACTGCTTAGGTGCTGCGGGTGCCATTGAAGCGGTTGTCTGTTTAATGGCTATGCGTGATGAAATTTTACCTCCAACGATTAATTATGAAAACCCAGATCCTGATTGTGATTTGGATTATATCCCCAATGTTGCACGTAAATGTAGAGCGGAATATACGATGAGTAACTCATTTGGTTTTGGCGGAACGAATGGCTCTGTCATTTTCAAGCGTGTATAAGGAATTCTAGTGGCGACTTATTTGGATTTTGAGAATGGTATCAAGCAAATTGATGAGGATATTTCCAATGCCAAAATCAAAGGTGATAGCCATGCTGTTGAGATTTTAGAAAAGACACTTTCAAAAGAGATTTCTAAAACCTATAAATCTTTAAGTGAATATCAAAAGCTTCAACTTGCTCGTCATCCTGATCGTCCTTATGCGTTAGATTATATTCGCTCTATTTTGCATGATAGCTATGAAATTCATGGTGATCGCAATTTTGCAGATGATGCTGCCATCGTCTCTTATATAGGCTATATAGGTACTCGTAAAGTCATTGTTGTGGGTGAACAAAAGGGACGTGGAACGAAAAATAAAATCAAACGTAATTTTGGTATGCCTCATCCTGAAGGGTATCGTAAAGCACTCAGAATTGCTAAAATGGCAGAAAAATTCAATCTTCCTATCCTCTTTTTGATTGACACTCCAGGTGCTTATCCTGGAATTGCTGCTGAAGAGAGAGGTCAAAGTGAGGCGATTGCTAAAAACCTTTTTGAGTTAAGTAAGCTCAATACCAAAAGTGTCTCTGTTGTGATTGGTGAAGGTGGTAGCGGGGGGGCTCTTGCTATTGGTGTGAGTGATCGAGTAGCCATGATGCGCTATTCTGTTTTTTCTGTTATTTCACCTGAAGGGTGTGCTGCTATTTTATGGAATGACCCAGCTAAACAAGAAAGTGCTACCAAAGCAATGAAAATTACTGCTGAAGATTTACAGCAATTAAACCTTATTGATGCTATTATTGATGAACCTTTGATTGGAGCGCACCGTGACAAAGAGAGTGCAGCAAAAGCACTTGAAGATTATTTCCTGAAATCATTGGAAGAACTTGATAAACTCAGTAATGAAGAGCGTATGGCAAAGCGTTATGAACGTATTATTTCTATTGGAGCGTATGAAGAGCGCTAAGAGAAAATCTCTTAGCGTTTAAAGAAGTGACTTTTTATTTCTGCCCGTTAAAACTACCAACCACGAACAAGTGTATGACAATCTGTACAAGCATTTACAATATCTGAAAAAGCACTAAATGCTTTTCTAGGCTGTTGGACGGACAAATAATACTTCATCTCTTTCGCTGCATTCTCGATTCGTTTTGAACTAATAAATGCTAGATTTTCCATCTGTTTTTTCCCTTCTGGCAAAAAAGCTTTGATGGCATTGCGATTATCATAGGTACTATTTTCTTTCTCAACTTGGTCAATTCCATCTTGAACGAGTTTCATATTATTGTACAAAAAACCTTTTTGAATATTTGCAAGGCCATTTTCCATATTAAGCATAACGACTGCATTCATTTTTTCAATTTCTTCGGCTGCATTGAGAGAATAGACAAGGGATAGGGAAGCTAATATCATTGTAATTTGAAATCGTTTCATTAATGTCCTCCTTTTAAAACACCACCTTCATAGATACCCGGGAAGGTGGCGTTACATGTAATAAAAAGTTCTAGTGAACCTCTCTCCATATTTTGACTTTCCAAAGATAAGCGAGTAAGGTAAAGAGCGCCATATAACCAAT
>Ga0183096_1001243_pt1 | contig 23069 bp, 20 predicted proteins | sample Biomet5_FD_127791 | JGI IMG/M metagenome (GOLD analysis project Ga0183096, IMG submission 127791) | Microbial communities from bioreactor (seeded with sewage sludge) at LBNL, California, USA - Biofuel metagenome 5 (version 2) (version 3) | ecosystem: Engineered > Bioreactor > Anaerobic >... | reverse complement strand
AAGATGGTGCGGTTGGCGGATTATTTCAGCGCGTCTTGAGACGCTGCAGGTAATGGGTCCTTCTAGGGCCTAAAACAAACCACCGGCTGAGCCGGTGGTTATGATTGAAAAGACAAGTGGCTGCCGGCAAAACTCATTCTTGTTGTTAGGCTGCCGCTGCATAGTGTACATGCTGTGACTTCTGAATTTCACCTTTACACTGGCAAAAATGTTAAAGGTATTGATGCTTAAAGCCATTGGGAAATAGGATGCGTCAGAGAGTCTCTAGAAAGTACTTCACAAATGTTTCCTCACAATCCGAGTATTTTGATGAATGCACAAAAAAGGTACCAATAATGCTTTTTTTATCATATTGGTACCATGTCCAATGGGCCGCGTAAGTTAGCGACGACTAACACCGGTTATTTTCATTGATTCTGCTGATTGGATCAGCTGCTCGATCGCTGCAGCCTATTGCTTACGGTACCAAAATGAGTTTTTCCATAAGATTGGTACCTTATATTTTGATCCCTTATTTTTGACGATCCTGATTGCGTAGTTTTCGTGTATTGATTATGGATTTATTCATGAACATAATATTCATCTCTCGCGCATTCTGTGAGCTCACTCCTGCGGTCGGCATTATGGAGAATCCGCCCTTCGCTGTCCGATTTTGCACTGCGGCTGAAGCCGCGCAAAATCAGCACGGTCCTCTTTTCGGCCTGTACATGATGCAGTAAAACGTTGAAAAATGAGGTCTTGCACGTTGCACCCTTATGTTTGTTCTTAAAATTGTTCTCAAATGTGAAGCAGCGTCCAATTCAAAACATTTGTCCTAAGTGTAGAAATTAATATTGACCATATACTGTTGTGCAAAATGAGAAGAATATAGTCGATGTGTCAGTCGCATATTTTAATGTGTATTCATAACAATGCAGGAACGCAAAAATCAAGATAATGCCAATATATGGGACACATTATTGAAAAAATGAGTATATACTAAATAAAGAATAACTGTAGCGTATGCAATAAAGTAGTGCTATTGGCTGCGAGAAAAGAGAATGGGATGATGGAGATGCAATTCTACTACAGATAAAGAGAAACCGGCAGAGTGGTACAAGCTTGAAAATACCAAGAAAAGAACGATCAAAGTATCGACATGTAATGTCTATTGTTCCAATGATGTTAAAACAGTCGTATATAAAGGCGGTAAAAAATACTTAGTAAAAATAACAAATGCACCATCAAAAAGGCACTTATTATATAAAAGCTAAAACATGAAATGACTCAGTTAATAGAATCAAGTGGAACTAAACGGATAAATAATAGCGGCATTGTAGTATGAAAAGAGAATGATGAAAGAGTGGTTCTCTATGTAAACCAAGAACTGCTTTTACATAGAATAATATTTACTATCGGCAAACATAAAGAAAGGGCAAAACAATGTTAAAGAAAAGAGTAATACCATTAATTCTCAGTCTTATGTGTCTGATTGCATTTACGCCCATGATCGGAGGCACCTCAGTTAGTGCAGCCGAAACAACTCATTATCAAACAGTGGAAGCAACAGGCCCGGGAATTATTAGTTTGTTTATGGAAAGCGGAACGCTGCAATTGTATGATTCTTCGCATAATCTGATCGGCAGCAGTGAAGGCAGTCCATATCTAACAGGAAAAACCCGTGTGTATGCTTTTAAAGTTTCAGAAGCAGGAACATATACAGTTGTAGATCCTTCCGATCCGCTTACCAGTATGCCTCATTTCTCGTATTACGGTGACAGGGATATTACTATTGAACATTCATACGAAGTAGCAGGATATGATGCCAGCACACAGTATTTTAAATTTGTCCCGGAAGAAACAGGTGGATATCAGCTCTTTGCTTACTTGTATAAAGGTACAGTTGCTTTGATGGACGGAAACAAAAATTACATCACGCCTCCAATCAAAAAGGGCTATGAGCAAAATTACCATCTTGGCCAGTTCGGATATAAGCTTTACAAAGGGAAAACATATTATTTCGAAATTCATAATGATGCTCTTGCTCCTATAGGAACATATACTATTCTTCTGAGAGAGATCAATCAGCAAGTTTATGGTACTTTGCCTACATACGGTGGTGCGACAAGAGCCAAAGCTAATAAAATACCTCTTAGACACACAACTTACTTTGTATCGGATGTCAACGGACGCAAGATAAGCTGGTACAAGGCTACCGTTACCAAGAAATACGATGGTATTCTTTCGGCAGGATTTGATGGTGGCGTTGAAGGTTCATATAAAGTCGAGCTGTATCATGGCAGTAAACGGCTGGCTAGCATAAAATATACTTCTGCTGACAACAAATCATGGCATGGACTTAAATATCATCTAAAAAAAGGCACGTACTACTATAAGGTAACGAAGCTTACAAAGAAGAGTACGGGAATAATTGCACTGGAATGTACGTCGTATTGATTTATGTAAAAATAACAATGTAACATAAGAGCAGCTTCTCTATGTAAACTATGTGGAGCTGCTCTTATGTGCTTTCGGACATCCTGCAATCTTTCCGGAGCAGCTCGCAGGTGATCACATTATCTCGTGGTCTAATGAAGGCGACATCGTAATGGATATATTCTCTGGCAGTGGAACCACACACAAGATGGCTCTAATTAATAACAGGAGATTCATTGGATTTGAATTATCGTCAGAGTATGTGGAGATAGAAAAGAAGAGGATGCCATTATTCTGAAAAATTTATGTATGATATAATATATTATTAAGTTGTAGTGTCAATTAGGAGATATGATATGAGTTATAACTTATATGAGTTAACTAGTGAGGAAATTCAATTAGTAAAGCAACAATTGAATCATATTAATAACTGGTAAATTGGCTTAATATGTTGTATTTCGAGTATACCGTACTTGACGCTGAAAATTAGCGTCAAAGATAGCGTCAAGAACCCAAACTCATAAAAAAAATAAAAGCGGGAACGTTGGTATTTACACGTTCCTGCTCTTATGCTTTTGGCGGAGGACATCGCTCGCACATTCTGTGAGCTCACTCCTGCGGTCGGCATTATGGAGAATCCGCCCTTCGCTGTCCGATTTTGCACTGCGGCTGAAGCCGCGCAAAATCAGCAACGTTCGCGACATTCTGTGAGCTCACTCCTGCGGTCGGCATTATGGATAAGCCTCCCTTCGCTGTCCGATTTTGCAATGCGGCTGAAGCCGCGCAAAATCAGCACGGTCCTCTTCTCGTCCCGCATCCTTGATTTGGTTCTCACGTTCGCATCGCATTCCAATCGCACTGCTCTTGGGCGATGCTAGCGAAAAATCCACCGAGCTGCTTTTAATATCGCAAAATAAAATCCACCTTGCGATATTAAATCGCAGGGTGGATTGTTTTGGCGGAGGGCACGGGACTCGAACCCGCGGGGCTGTTACACCTTACTCGCTTTCCAGGCGAGCTCCTTAGCCACTCGGTCAACCCTCCACAGGCTGATAGTGTCATTTCAGTTCAACTATCGTATTCTTTTAGGCCGAAAAAAATAATGCTGTCGACCATGTACCAATGTACCATAGCGGAAGCATTTTTTCAAGCACTTATCGTTGGGAAATGTTTTTCCATGGAGTGCTCAATTATGGCCGGGGAAGTTTCTTCCAGCGGCCTTCATATCGCCGAAGCGACTTGCGTCCGAGACAGACATCGTATGCATTTGCATCACCGATCCCAGGCCGGCCCTTGCGCCTGCTGTACGTGTCGGTTCCCTTCGGACATCTGTAATATATCACAATTCCTGAATCCTGTCAGCAGTTCAGCGCAGGTTTAACATGCATTTTACAGACTTGTAACATGCTCTTAACAGTTGCAGTACGGTATGGAAATAAATGTGGTATAATCGACATGTTACGTGATATGAGCAGGAACGGAGGTCGAAATGTTCAAAACTATACGCGGCCCGCAGGGCGGAGAGATAAATCTTGACGGAAGAGATGTCGTCAACATGGCATCAAATAATTATCTGGGATTTGCAAATGATCCGGCGCTTGTGAAGGCAGCGAAGGATGCGATCGATGAGTATGGCGTGAGTGCGGGAGCTGCGCGGCATATTATCGGTAATTTTCTTGTGCATAATGAACTCGAGAAAAAACTTGCGGAATTCAAAGAAGTTGAGGACACATGCGTATTCAGTTCGGGGCTTACTGCAAATACCGGAGCTATTCCGATGATAGTGGAGAAGGGCGACGAGGTTTTCAGCGATGAGCTCAATCACGCAAGTATTATAGATGGCATCAGGCTGTCGCGGGCGGCGGTGCGTGTATACAGGCATAAAGATATGAATGATCTGGAAAGACTTCTTAAAGAGCCTGCGGAAGGCGGCCGGCTGATCGTCACGGATGCTGTGTTCAGTATGGACGGAGATCTGGCGCCTGTACCTGAAATCGTGGCGCTGGGGAAAAAGTACAATGCTAAAGTAATGATTGATGATGCACACGGCGACGGAGTAATGGGCAGGTCGGGACGCGGTACTGTCGATTATTTCGGTGTAAGAGACGGGGTGTATGTGGAAACGGGATCGCTTTCGAAGGCATTTGGATCGTCGGGCGGTTTTGTTGCCGGGCCGAAAGAGCTTATCGACAAAATAAGAGTACAGTCGAGATCATTCATTTTTACAGCGACTCCAATGCAGCCGGCGTTTGCAGCCGCGGCGCTCAAGGCTATAGAAATGCTGATGGAGGATGATGCACCTGTCAGAAAACTCTGGGATAACAGGGAGTATTTCATGGCTAAGATGAGTACGCTCGGTTATGATCTCGGACATACGGAAACACCGGTGATACCTGTAATGGTCGGCGATGAGCCGCTGGCGAGGGAGATGTCGGAAATGCTTTACAACGAAGGAATATTTGCGCAGGCCATAGTGTATCCTACAGTTGCAAAGGGAAAGGCGAGACTTCGCGTTATGATATCGGCGGCGCACACGAAAGAAGACCTGGATAAGGCTGTTGCTGCTTTTGAAAAAGTCGGCAGGAAGGCCGGGGCTATTTAACTGAGACGGGAAAACACCAGCTATGATAATACTATTCGAAAAGTGATACGGACCTCATGGCCGGAGGAAACCGGCAGGGGTGTATAATACAAAAGAATTAATAATATGAATACGGAGGTAAATGCGATGGACTTAAACTATCTTTTCAAAGACCGTCCGGCGGGTGATCCGCTTGGAAAGACCGAAGATCCGGCTGTGCTTGTAATGGGCGGCAGAGGCAAGCTCCATATGATGCTCAACGGCATTGCGGATGGTGAAAAACATCCTGTAATGCTTCTTCTGCACGGATTCCCCGGCAATGAGAAAAATCTCGATCTGGCACAGGCTTTCAGACGCATCGGGTTCAATGTCTTTACTTTCAATTACAGCGGCGCGTGGGGAAGTGCAGGTCCGTTCTCTTTTGCAAACGGGATTGAAGATGTCCGCACAGTTATCGAATATATCAGGAGCTGTGATACTGTCGGAAGCTGCAGACTGGATAATGATAACTTCTTCCTCTGCGGCCACAGCATGGGCGGTTTTTTCACGCTCAGGACGCTGGCGGAGATCGATGGTATAAAGGCCGCCTGTGTAATGGCTCCATATGATTTTGCTCTGCAGTCCAAACTGTCGGCGACCAAAGAGGATGCGAGACAGAACCTCGATGATCTGCTTGCTGAAGGAGCACCGTGGCTCGAAGGCGCCGATGCGGCTGCACTTAGAAAAGAACTTCTCGATCATGAAGAAGATTTTGTGTTTTCAAACGGCACCGATAAGATCGCCGGGACACCTATGCTGGTTCTGGGAGCTGCATTCGACGAATGCGCCGTCACGAAATATCAGGCGCGTCATATATACGATACTATAGCGGCTTTGGGGAAGGGGAAAACTTACTACGAAGAGATAGAAAGTGATCACAGCTTTTCCAACAGAAGATGTCAGCAGGCGGAAACTGTTGCCAAGTGGTTCATATCTAATATCGACTGAAAAGAAATTCTGCAGCTTCCGCTGCATCCCTGACGGAGAATGAAAATAATAATTGATTGAAAACTGCGGCAGAGGCTGTTGAAGAAAGCTGTCTGCCGCAGTTTGCTGTATGAGTTGTTTATCTGAAATTGTTATAAAGTGTCGGCAGTATCTGAGCCAGTCTTGTGTATTGAACCTGGCAGTGGCGTCCCATTTCGCAGGCGTTGGATTCTGTGAAGTATTTGCGCTGGAATGCCGGAAGAATGTTTTCTCCCATCCAGAAACGCGAAATGACGGACAGACCGTTCGACTGTTTTTTAAATATGTGTGCAACTTCGGTGTGCTTGATGGAGCCTCTGATGATCCCGAGATGTCCGCAGAGTATGAACGCAATGTTGTTCGGTCTGAAAGCCTGACGTTTGAAGCCGAATTTATGCGGCTTGACAAACTGCATGGAAAGATGGAGTCTCTTGCCGGCGATCAGTTCAAAAGGGTATTGCGTTGACGGGTAAAAATCAACAAACGGACCGTCATAGAGATATTTTTCCTTGACTGAAATATTGAAATGCTCTTCCGGCATCCATACGCGGAAACGCTCAGGATCCTGAGGATACCACCAGAACCACCATGGTATCATCGATGATGATACGAACGGCATGAAAGTTTTGACCGCGACCAGCCATCCGCCCGAAGGAAGTTTGACAGTGCCGATCTCATTCTGAAGATTTGTATCCCCGAGAAGATTATTGGCGCTTTTTATTTCAAGGGGAGTTATATCGTGCTGCCTGAGCAGCAAGATTGTTTCCTCGTCCGGGTTGGGCACCGGCATGCGGTATAATTCTTCAATTATTTCCTGTTCATGTATTTTATCCATATGATTTCCATCCCTGCAGGATATAATTATATCACATACGGATACGTCCCGCGACAGAGAAAGCTATAAACGCGGTCAGATTGGCTATTACTACACTTGCACCTGTCGGAGCAGCCCATATATATGAGGCGCAGACCCCTGCGAAAAGGCATATTACAGATATTACAGCAGAACACAGTACGACTGCCCTGAAGCTCCTGCACACCCGCATCGATGAAAGCGAAGGGAAAATAATCAGTGCCGAGATGAGCAGTGCACCGATCATGCGCATGCCGAGAACAATTGTTACTGCGGTCAGGACTGCGATGAGCATGTTATATATTCCGGCCCGTATGCCTGTTGCTCTGGCAAAATTCTCATCGAAGGTGATGGTGAAGATCTTTGTGTAAAAGAACACAAAAAGCACGATCACTATCGCAGATAATATTACGCTGAGTATTACATCGCTGTCGCTCATGGCGAGTATGCTTCCGAACAGGTAATTATACACATCAGTATTCATGCCGGTGGAAAGAGATACCGAGATTATGCCTATGGCGAGCGCCGAAGTCGAAATGATCGCAATTGCAGAATCCCCCTTGATTGTACTGTTTTCACTTATCCTCAGGAGAAAGAACGCGGCAATTATGACGACCGGTATGGCAAATTTCAGCGGCGCAGCACCGATGGCCATTGCTACCGCGAGTGCGCCGAATCCGACATGCGAGAGTCCGTCACCTATCATCGAGTATCTTTTAAGCACGAGACTGACGCCGAGCAGGGCGGAGCACAGAGAGATGAATGTGCCGGCAACAAGTGCGCGGACCATAAACGGATATGAAAACATCTGCATGATATCAGCCATAAAAATCACCCCTTGGTATTTCATCGGTAATGTCTCTGCCGAGGAACTGTCTGCCGGCGTTGCTCTTGATGTAATCTTCTTTGCATCCGAAGAAAAGCTGGTAATTGTGAAGGTGCAGAATATGCGTTGCGTACTCTGCCGCAGCTTCGATATCATGGGAAATCATGATGACTGTTATTCCGCTTTTTTTATTCAGATCGTCTATGACGCTGTACATTTCACGTGTGACAATTGGATCGAGTCCTGTGACGGGCTCATCGAGCAGCAATAATTTTGATGTTGCGCACAGTGCGCGCGCCAGGAGAACTCTCTGCTGCTGTCCGCCGGAAAGCCCGCGGTATGATTCTCCGGCATGCAGGTCTATATCGAGAAGTTTCATGTTGCGAAAGGCCTCTTCTTTATCGCGGGAGCTGTAAAAAGGTTTCAGTCCACGCCTGTTGAGGCATCCCGACATGACGACCTCTCGGACTGTTGCCGGGAAATTCTTCTGGACGGCTGTCTGCTGGGGGAGATAGCCGATTTCATTTTTACGAAGTCCGTCTCCGAATTCGACTGTTCCGCCCGCAGGCGGGATGAGTCCGAGGATAGCTTTCATAAGAGTGCTTTTGCCTGATCCGTTTTCTCCGACCACGCAGAGATAATCCCCTGATGACACTTCGAAATCGATTCCTTTGAGGACTACGTTCTTTTCATATTCAAGTTTGAGATCTTTACACCGTATAAGACTCATAATTCCTCCGTGGTCAGTTAAGAGCCTTTTTAAGGTTCTTAAGGTTTTGTTCCATGAGTGACAGGTAAGTCGCTCCTTCTTTGATTTCTTTTTTGCTGACATTATGGCAGCTGTGCAGGAGCATTTCTTTCGCGCCTGTATCTTCTGCTATTACATCGGCTACTTTATGGCTGGACATCTCTGTATAGAATATCACAGGAATGTCTTTTTCTTTAACTTTTTTTGTCAGGAAGGCAATAGTGGCCGCATTGGGTTCGGTGGCCGAAGAACAGCCGGGAAATGCTGCGTAATATTTAAGGCCGTAATCCATCGCCAGGTATCTGAAAGGGAACCTGTCACCGACTACTATCGTGTGGTGAGAGGCAGAGCTTAGTGTGCGTGTGTAGGAATCATCGAGAGCCTGCAGTTGTTTTTCGTAAGCGGCAGCATTGCTTCTGAAGGCAGCGGCATCTTGCGGATCGAGCCGTTCCATTTCAGCTGCGATTTTTTTTGTTATTATGACGGCGTTTTTAGGGGAGGTCCATACATGTTCATCTATATCTGATGATCCTCCTGATGTGATGCCTTCCGGCTGCATGCCGGCGGCCTGTTCTTCTTTAACAGTGCTGACGCAGTTGATGAGTTCAAGTGCCGCCGGGGCCTCGCTGCCCATGGAGTTCAGTATGTCGCTGACCCATTTATCGTTTTCGCCGCCGGTGTATATGAAAAGATCACTGCTCTGAATCGTACGAATATCTACAGGGGTAGGTTCGTATGAATGTATTTCGGCGCCCGGAGGCAGGAGCATGCTGACATCGGCGTTTTTCCCCGCGATAGATCTCGCAAAATCGTACTGCGGGAATATCGTAGTGACGATTTTGAATCTGGAATTTCCGCCTGCTGACGAACGACCTGAATTTGTATTACCGCAGGCGCACATCGTGCAGCACAGGGTAATACACAGTATGGCTGCGGTGCTCAGCTTTATTATTTTCTTTGTGGTTCTGGTCAATGCTGCACCTCCGGAGTCAGTTGATATATACAAGCAGATGCAGCGTGAAGATACCGTTTGAAGTATCGTAATCCAGCAGTGCCCGGTTGTTTTTCGCAAACTGTGATATGCTTCTGGTCCCGATTCCATGTTCATCGTTCATAGATATCGGGAGACGGCCGTTGTCGTCGAAATATACAGTTCCTTCATAATTGTTTTTCACTTCCAGAAAAAGCTGTGTCTTTGACTGTGTACATGTAAGAGAAATGAAAGGAATACGTTCATCCTCTATGCGCATGCACGCATTGAAGGAATTTTCGAGCGCATTTGATATTACAACGGCCAGTGACATATCGTTGACCGGCAGTTCTTCTGCTACATGCATATCGACTTTCATGTCGATGCCGTTGGACCGGCAGCGCTGCATGTAATGCGAGATGACGGCATTCAATGTAATGCTCGTGCAGTACTTTTCTATTCTGGTCGTGGTTTCGATCTGATTGGACAGATCGTCGATTATTTTTTTCGCCTGGTCTATATCGCCGTCGTTCAGACATGCTGTGATCAGCTGCGAATAATGCCGGAAATCATGTCTGTATATCCTCACGCGGTTTTCGGCTTCAAGCACAAGATTTTCCTGATTCTGCACGAGAGAGATACGGTTGTTCAGTGCCTGCAGATCCTGTTTGGCTTCCATTTCATCATCAAGTCTGAGATATGATTTGAAGATAAAATAGTATATGAAAATCTGGACCGGAACGAGGACTATCATGCCGGGGATGATTTTCGGATTTCCTGTGACTGTTGACGGATAAACTGCAAACAGGAAGAACAATATTATGAATGAAAGCGGGATAAGGCACAGAGGTTCCCAGATGTCATGGAAATGACGTGCCAGTCTGATATATGAGGGACGCAGCCAGGAAATCGTAAAATATATAACAATGCCGTAGCATATGATTATAAATACTATGGTGATTTTGTAGTCGGCCAGAAGATCATAAATGATGCCTTCGAGGGTCCGGAGCGCCAGCGCAAATGATGCAGCTGCGAGTACGGAAAAAATCGCTGTGAAATCGCGTCTTTTACAGAGCGATATACCGATCAGTATATTGACGCCGAGAAGCGCGACGAGAAGATACGGCTTCGCCAGGTCGAGACCGACCGAATGAACGAGCATTCCTGCGGCGAGCATTAATATCGCGTTCGGCAGGATCAGAAATACAGTCGTCGGCAGTTTCGGAAGTCTGCTGTCCGTCATGAAAAACATCATGATGAGCCAGAACAGTGCGAGCATTATATAGTCTATGAGCTGATTGATACCCGACATGTACTGCCTCCTACACAGATTTCTGCGATATGTGATCGAGATAAGTTTTCTTTATTACAGAATAATTGTTCCTGGAAATAGGAACGATTTCGCCTCCCTGCATATAGAAATCAGAGGCCGAAAGCTTTGATACATGATCGAGATTCACAACATATGATTTATGTGTGCTGACAAATCTCGGATCTTCCAGCAGCGGCGCGGCATAAGTAAGGAAAGGCACACGTATGTGTGCGGTTTCAATTAGTCTTCCGTCGGTAAGCGTGAAGAATATAACATGCCCTCTGCATTCCAGGTGCGAAATCGTATTGAAGAATACGGTTTCTGTCGAATCTTTTGTTTTGACGGCCATGCTGCTGCCTGTCTCTGCGTCGTTCCTTTTCAGAAATGTGTCGAGCATGCTGAAGAAATTTTCGGAACGGATGGGTTTGAGCAGATACTGGAAAGCGTAAACGGAAAATGCTTCGATTGCATAATCAGTTGAAGTTGTTACATATACGAGAGCGGCATCAGGATACTTTTCGTGTATCTTTTTTCCGAGATCTATTCCGTTGATTTCAGGCATAATGATGTCCAGTATGAAAAGGTCAAACAATCTGCCGCTTTCTATATCAAAAAGCAGATCATCTGATTTTACGTATGTACTCAGCTCGACATCCAGTTCCGGATGTTCCGCGGAGTAGTCTGATAAGAGCTTTGAACAAAGTTCGATGTCCTTTGAAGTGTCGTCGCAAACAGCGATGTTGATCATTTGCCTTCCTCCCGGTAAAAAATTATGCTGTTATGGAATATTATAACATAAATTACACTTTTTTTGACTGTTACAAAAGAGTTTATAGGCAGTAAAAAATGTGATATAATTTTACAGATACTTATTAGAGGAGGTCAGGTATGAAAAAAATTATTACCATTCTTCTGGCATTGATGCTTATTTGTGCATATTCAATGCCTCAATGGGTATTTGCTGCAGACTATGGGGTTAGTCAGCATTCAAATATCACTGTCAAGGACAATAATGGCGGAACTGACTCGGGAAGCTCAGGGACCGGCACCGATACCGGGACCGGCACAGGAACAGGGACCGATACCGGGACCGGATCATCGAATGATAATAACAGTTCGTCTGGCAATACAAACAATAATACAAATAAAAGCGGTACTTCCGGCACTTCGTCGGGCAGCTCATCGAGTTCTTCGACCGGCAGCAGTTCAAGTACATCTTCGAGTTCTTCATCGACTGTTCAGTCCAAGCTGAAAAGCGGAGAGGTTTCCATACTGTTTACAGGCGACATTCGTTCTGCAGTCGATTCAGTGAAAATAAGAAACAGTGACGGAGTTACGAAAAATATCGGCGGAATAGCAAAAATTGCTTCCAAAATCAACACTATAGAACAGTCATATCCTGATTCGTTTATTTTTGATGCGGGCAATTTTACCGGCAGTACCATATTCAGGACGGTTACAGCCTCGAATGGCACTGAACTCAAGGCGCTCGGAAAAGCAGGGTATGATGCAGTCAACCTGGGATATAATGAATTTAATTTAGGCTCAAATGCATTGAGACAGATGATACTCAGAGGGAAAAACGCACAGACAAAGACTTCCGCGGCAACCTCGACAACAACGACAACAACGGCGTCCTCAACGACGACAGGCACAGATTCGGCGAACACAAACACAACGGGGATGCCTTATATTGTGGGGCCGGGGGTCAACTGGGATAAAAGCAGCGGGACAAGCGCAAGCAGACTGAAAAGGATACTCCGTACATACGGCGCGGCTTCATATCAGATAATCGAAAAGGAAAACACTAAAGTTGCAGTTTTCGGCCTGATGGATGAAGAAGCTGTAAATGAGGCCTCAAACGGGGGAGTCACTTTTTCCGATTATCTCGATTACGCGCAAAGTGTGATGAAAAAAATCAAGAAAAAGAAGCCTGATATGATAGTCTGTCTCGTGAACTGCGGAAAAGATGAAACTGCCGGGGACGGCGCTGCGGATCTGGCAAAGGATCTCAGTGATGTCGATGTTATGATAACAAGCGGCACAGGAGAAGAACTGACGGAAGCCGTTACAGAAGGAAATACATCAATCGTTTCCGCCGGAACCAGAGGTCAGTATCTCGGTCAGCTGCTCATGAAAAAGAAAAACGGCAATTATGTTGTGAAGAAGTATAAACTCACGGCTATAAAGTCAGATACATCGAATGATTCAACTGTTCAGAGTGTTGTGAATACAGGCATTTCAAAAATAAACAGTACTGTGTTCAAAAACTCCGGTTTTTCTTACAATACTTCGCTCGGGACAAACAGATACACATTCCATACAGCTGCACAGATGGGTGAGAACGAAGCTGAGGATAAACTCGGTGATCTTCTGGCGGATTCTTTTGCGTATACCGCAAAACGCGCAGGTGTTGATGCCGATGTGGCATTTATTGCCAAAGGCGAACTTAAGGATACTCTGTATAAGGGCAGTCTGAAGACGGCTGATATATATAATGCGATGTGCACCGGCAACATGTCTGATCCGAAGGGTTACGACCTTGTGTCGTTTTATCTGAAGGGAAGCGAACTTAAAAATCTGGCGGAAATAGATGCGTCGGTCGCGAACGACATGCCGAAGGCAAGACTTTTCTTCAGCGGCCTTTCGTATACCGTTAACGAGCACAGACTCAAACTGAACAGAGCAACGGATATTAAACTGATCAGCAGGAGCGGTGAGACAACGCCGATAAGCAGCGGGAAACTGTACAGAGTTGTCTGTGATACATATTTTACCGGAATAATGGATGAAATAATGACCAAAGGTCACAGTATGCTGCAGATCACACCGAAAGATGCTGAAGGAAATGAGCTGGCGGCAGGAAAGTTTATGCCGGTCAAGGCCAGGAACTGGTATGCTGTATCGAAGTATATCAAGGACAAAGGCGGCGTCCCGTCATATTATGCGAAGACACATAATAGAAAGATACTGTCAAACAGCTTCAGCCCGGTCGCGCTGTTCAAACAAGCCAACAGCTTTGCACGCATAGTTTATGCTGTTGTGCTCATACCGATCGTGGTTATCATAGGACTGCTGCTGTTCTTCAGACAGAGAAAGAACAGAAGGCGCGGTTACAGTTCCAGTATGTTCGGACGCGGACGCGGACGGACGAAGAGATATAAATCCAAATTCAGATAGAAGGAGATACATGGTATTAGTCGCTGCGACAAAGAATAAACATAAGATAGAGGAAATAGAAGCTATTACAGAGAAATTCGGCATGAATATTATTTCGCGTGCAGAAGCAGGGATCTGTGATGATGTGGAAATACCGGAAAACGGTGAAACATTCGAAGAAAATTCACAGATCAAAGCGGCAACAGTGATGAAGCTCTGCGGGAAACCATCGATAGCGAATGACTCGGGACTTATGGTGGATTGTCTCGGAGGTGCGCCCGGCGTGCATTCAGCAAGATTCGCCGGATCGCACGGAGACGATGATGCCAATAACAGAAAACTGACGGAGGCAATCGGGAATGTACCGTATGAAAAACGTACAGCCAGATTTGTTTCAGTTATTACACTTATGTTCCCGGATGGGAGAGTCATTTCCGCGAGAGGCGAATGCTGCGGACATATGGTGACTGAACCGAGAGGGAAAAGCGGTTTCGGATATGATCCGCTGTTTGTGCCTGATGGATATGACGAGACTTTCGCAGAACTTGGCGCTGAAGTGAAAAACAGTATCAGCCACAGGAGCCGTGCGCTTTCTGAACTGGCGGAACTGCTGAGAGCAGAAGGATTCTAATGACTAGGAGACAGAGATTTTATAAAATGGTGGCGCTTGGCCTAAAACAGATCCGGGATCCTTATTATCAGGGATTCGCGGCTCAGCTTGCATTCTATTACATGCTGTCTGTCGTGCCGACTGTCATTCTGCTTTCAGAGGCGGCTACAGTCCTTCTGAGAAGCAACCTTGAACAGGCAGTGGGATGGATCATGAAGTATACCGGAGGATATTTCGGAGATACGATCAAATCTCTGATCCTCGGAGGATCATCAGCAACCTTGAACGTATTGATGATCATAGTCGCCCTGTGGGCGGCCTCAAGGGCCCAGTTCTCTATGGCGCGCATATGCAACTTTATGTACAGCGAAGGAAAGTTTACGGGAAGCTACTGGTCAGAGAGATTCAGAGCTATAAAAACAATGTCTTTCACGATTCTCGCAATGATCCTCGTTCTTGTAGTAATGGTTTTCGGATCTCAGGGGATAACGCTGCTTTTCAGGTTCTGGGGGTTTGAGACCGACGCTCAGCAGGCCTGGGGCTACATAAGATGGCCGGTCGCACTTGCACTGTATATTTTGATGCTTGCATATAACTATTATGTGCTGCCGAAGGAAAAGATAACATTCAAGGAGGTATTGCCGGGAGCGGCTTTTGCAGGTATGGGTCTGCTGGTGATCACATTCTTCTATGCGGTATATCTGGCCAGGATAGCCAATTACAATATTATGTACGGATCGCTTTCGACAATCGTGGCGCTGCTTTTCTGGTTCTGGTTTCTGGCCTGGGTGCTGGTGCTGGGAGTCCTGTTCAATAAAGTCTGGAAAGACACGAAGGATTACAAGAGCTGGGATGCGCCGAAAAAATATGACGAATAAAAAAATGGCTGACACGCAGCCATTTTTTATATATCGGAAAGTTATTTCTTGTTCCTGATTATTCTTGCTCTAATGATACCTTCTATCTGGAAGACGGCATCAAGTACCTCAGAATCGATATCGCCGTCGACATCTACCAGATTGTATGCATAATCGCCTTTGCTCTTATTGGTAAGATCTCGGATGTTGATGTTGAGATCAGAGAATACGGTTGTGATTTTGTTCAGCATCGTAGGAATGTTTTTGTTCATGATGCAGACACGGGCCACAGCATCCGGATCCAGGATACCCATAGTGCATGTCGGATAGTTCACTGAATTCTGGATGTTGCCGTTTTCCAGGTAATCCATAAGTTCTTCGGCGGCCATGATCGCACAGTGCTCCTCGGCTTCCTTTGTAGATGCGCCGAGATGAGGAGTATTGATAACCCGGTCGTGATTTGCTATTGCATCAGTAGGGAAGTCGGTCACATATCTTGACAGCTTGCCTTCATCGAGCGCTTCGATCAGGGCCTTCTCGTTTACGAGACCGTCTCTCGCAAAGTTCAGAAGAACAGCTCCCTCCTTCATCTGCCCGATACGCCGGCTGTCTATCATGCCTTTTGTGCTGTCATTGACAGGGACATGTATCGTAACATAGTCGCATCTTGGAAGCATGGCGGCAAGATCGTTCATAACCGGGATCTTGTGTGACAGTGCATGTGCGGATGTGAGATTGATGTACGGGTCGTATCCGATGACCTTCATATGGAAGTTCTTGCATGTGTTTGCGACCATTACACCGATTGCTCCGAGTCCGATAACTCCGATGACTTTGCCTTCAAGTTCGCGGCCGGCAAACTGCTTCTTTCCCTTTTCCGCCTGGGCCATAACATCCTTTTCCAGTCCCTGTGTCCATTTGATGGCTTCCGGGATGTTTCTGGCAGACATGAGAAGTCCTGCCATGACAAGTTCTTTGACCGCATTTGCATTTGCACCCGGCGCGTTGAATACAACGATACCCTGCTCGGAGCATTTACCGATGGGAATGTTATTGACTCCCGCACCCGCTCTGGCAATAGCCAGAAGATCTTTGCCGAACTCCATGTCATGCATTTTCTGGCTTCTGACAATTATGCCGTTTGCATCAGCCGGATCGTCAACGAAGGAATACTCGTTGGACAGCCGGTTAAGACCCACCGGTGATATCTTGTTTAAAGTTGCTATTTTATACATTTTTCCACCTCAATATAATAATATAATGGGACTATTGTAACACTTTACGTTACTGGGGTAAAGTGCTATAATACCTCCATGTTGGTAATTTTTCATTAAATCAAAAGCTGCACAGGCAGCAAGGGAGTGACAAACATTGAGTGAGAAAAGAGTGTTCAATTTTTCGGCCGGCCCTTCAATACTTCCTCTGGAAGTTTTGCAAGAGGTCCAGGCCAATCTGATCGATTATAAGGGTACCGGCGAATCCGTTATGGAGATGAGCCACAGATCCAAAGAATACAAAAAGATAATCGAAGATGCAGAAACTGATCTTAGAGAGCTTATGGGGATTCCGGATAATTATAAAGTCCTGTTCCTTCAGGGAGGCGGCACGCTGCAGTTCTCCATGGTTCCGATGAATCTTCTCCGCAATTCCCATAAAGCGGATTATGTGGTTTCCGGTGCATGGTCGAAAAAAGCAGAAAAGGAAGCGGAAAAATTCGGTGATATCAGAATTGCCGCAGATTCATCAGACAGGAATTATGCATATGTTCCGAAAGTGACAAAGAATGATTTCAGAGAAGATGCAGATTATGTATATATCTGTTTCAACGAAACCATACATGGAAACCATTTCGATTACATACCGGATACAGGGGATATCCCGCTTGTATGCGACATGAGTTCCTGCATTCTGTCGGAAGAAGTGGACGTTTCAAAGTTCGGACTTATTTTCGCAGGCGCACAGAAGAACATTGCACCGGCAGGGCTTACGATCGTTATCATCAGAGACGACCTGATAGGATTTGCTGCTGACGACTGTCCTGTATATCTGGACTACAAGATCCATGCGGAAAAGGATTCCATGTATAATACACCGAACTGCTGGAGCATATATGTCGCCGGAGAAGTATTTAAGCACATCATTGCCAGCGGCGGAATAAAACAGCTTCATGAGACAAACGTGAAAAAAGCCGGCATACTGTATGACTGCATCGACCGGAGCAGTATATTCACGGCAGCTGTTGATAAAGATTCCAGATCTCTGATGAATGTTGATTTCGTATCCGGGGATCCGGAACTGGACAAAAAATTCGTGTCAGAAGCGAGAGAACGCGGAATGATCAATGTCAACGGACACAGATCCGTGGGCGGAATGAGAGCCAGCATTTTCAATGCGATGCCTGTTGAAGGTGTCGAGGCGCTGGTAGAATTCATTAAAGACTTTGAGAAGGATCAATGAGAAAAAGAGTAATTTCATTTTTATTAGCTTTTACGGTACTGCTTGTATTTCAGGCAGTACCTGTTTATGCTGCGGCGGATGACAATTCACCTCAGACGGTATGTACAGCGGATATTCTTATAGATGCTGATTCAGGGCAGGTCCTGTATGAAAAAAATCAGGACAGGCTGCTGCAGCCCGCAAGTCTGACAAAGATGATGACATGTCTGCTGGCGATCGAACATTACAAAGGCGATCTCGATCAGAAAATCACTGTGCCGAAACAAGCAGTAGGCATAGGAGGGAACAGTCTGGATCTGAAAGAGGGGGAAGTGTTTACTGTCAGGCAGCTCCTTTACGGGATGATGCTTCACAGCTGCAATGATGTGGCAGTATGCTTCGCCGTCAATATTTCCGGGAGCGTAAGTGCATTTTCGCAAGAGATGAATGCCAGAGCCAGGGAAGTCGGCGCAGTGCATACGAATTTTATCAATCCTAACGGGCTGACCGAAAGCAGCAGCCATATTACTACTGCACGGGATATTGCTCTCATTGCGCAGGAATGCATGAGGAATGCAACGTTCCGGAAAATCGTGAAAACTGCGAAATATACCATTCCGGCCACCAATATGAGCAAGGAAAGAAAAGTTAAATCCACCGATCAGCTTCTGGTGGGAACGAAGTTCAGTGTGACAGTCAACGGAACAAAAAGATATGCAAAATACAAATATGCGACAGGAGTGAAAACAGGGCTGATGCCGACTGCCGGATACTGCTTCTGCGGCGCTGCGACGAAAGGCGATATGGATCTGATCGCAGTTGCTATGAAAGGATCGGCAGATCAGGACAGATTTGCCGACGTGATTTCAATGTTTGATTACGGTTTCGACAACTATCATACAGTACAGCTGCTGGCTAAGGGAGACAGTGCCGGTCATGTATGGATAAAGAACGGGCACTATACACGAGTCGCTGCCGTTGCGGAGAACGGCGCTTATGTGACGCTGACCTCAAATGAGGCGGATGATCTGGCGACGAGCAGGGTGGTGCTGAAGAAGGGTTTAAAAGCACCGCTGAAGGCCGGAACGGTTGTCGGTACAGTGAAGCTTTATGAAGACGGCGCTAAAGTCGGTTCTGCGGATCTTGTACTTGCCAAAACAGTGACAGAAGGAGGTCCGTGGTCCGCTGTCTATATTTCTGATCCTGCATTTGTCGGGGGTCTGATAATACTGATTACAGTCCTTATTCTGATAACGGTTATCGGGCATCACCGCCGCAGAAGAAAAAAACAGAGAGAAGAGAGACGGCGCAGAGAAAAAGAAAAGCGCGCGATGGAAATAGCAAGAGAGCGCGCGGCTCAGCAGAAGAGAAACAATAATCGTGATTGGCCTTTCTGATATGTGATATCATAGACATACGGGAGACTGAAATGTTCGACATACAGGAAAATCTGAAAAAACTCCCGGCAAAACCGGGAGTTTATATTCACAGAGATAAACTGGGGCAGGTTATTTATGTAGGGAAAGCTATTTCCCTTAAGAACCGCGTGCGTCAGTATTTTCAGTCGTCCAGAAATATGGATCCGAAGGTACGCGCGATGGTAAGTCATATTGCGGAGTTCGAATACATTGTCTGCGGAAGCGAGATGGAAGCATTCATTCTGGAGAACAATCTCATTAAGAAATATATGCCGCAGTATAATATATTGCTGCGCGACGACAAAACATATCCGTACATAAAAGTGACGACAGGAGATGACTTCCCGCGTGTCGTTAAAACGAGGATAATCGGCAGAGACGGGGCTAAATACTTCGGGCCGTATTCCGATGCGGGCGCTGTCAATCACATAGTAGATCTTCTCGGAACAATATATCACCTGAAGAGATGTACAAAAACAGAGTTCCCGAAAGGCTGGCGTCCGTGTCTGAATTATCACATAGGTCAGTGCGATGCTGTTTGCATGGGAAAAGTCACGAAGGAAGAATATGCGGAGAGAATAACATCAGTTCTGGAGTTCCTGAACGGCAGAAGCAGGAAGATTGGCGATTATCTCGAGGAGAAAATGAAGGAAGCAGCAGATCGTCTCGATTTCGAAGAGGCGGCCAGATACAGGGATTATCTGCTTGCAGAAAAGGCACTCGGAGAAAAGCAGCGCGTCGTTATGAAAACAGACAAGGATATGGATGCAGTAATGTATGCCGGTTCCGGGCATATCGTACTTTTCTATGTACGTGACGGAAAGCTCTCGGGGCGTGAGACATTTTCAATGAATGTACAGGAAGGCGAAAGACCGGAAGCTGTGCTTTGTCAGTTCATGAAGCAGCATTACAGTGTTCAGACAGGCGGGCCGGGAGAAATACTTGTGAAGGTGATGCCTGACGAAGCCGAGATGATCGAAGCGTATCTCAGCGGGCTCTGGGGACGCCGGGTGAAGATCATCAGGCCTGAACGCGGAGAGAAGAGAGCACTGCTGGAGCTTGCAGTCAGGGACGTTGCAGAAATGACCAAGACTATTGAAGAGCGTGAAAAAAACAAGGAAGAGCGGAAGAATGAGCTCGGGAGAGAGATGCACAGCGTTCTGGCAGAACTCTGCAGTATGCCGGAGTATTCGGGCGAAGAATATCGTGTGGAGGCATATGATATTTCAAACACGAACGGCGTGGACACGGTAGGCGCTATGGTCGTGTTCGACGGCCTGAAACCTGACAGAAAATCGTACAGGAGATTTAGAATTCGCACGATAGAGGGCCCTAATGATTACGGAAGCATGCAGGAAGTGCTGTACCGGAGATTCAAGAGAGCCGAAGCCGGGGATCCGGGATTTTCCCGTATGCCGGATGCGCTTCTGATCGACGGAGGCAGGGGACATGTCGGAGCTGCGCTCGATGTGGTCAGAGCAATGGGAGCAGATGTCCCTGTTCTGGGAATGGCCAAGGATGACAGCCACCGCACCCGGGCTCTTGTATATATGAAGGATGGGAAGTTCGAAGAAGAAGAATTAAAAGAGCATCCGCTTCTGTTCAGGTATATGGGAACGATACAGGAGGAAGTGCACCGCTTCGCAATAGATTATCACAGAGGCGTCAGGAGCAAAAGGACTTTTGCTTCAGCGCTTGATGAGATAGAAGGCATAGGTCCGGTGAAAAGAAATGCCCTGTTCGCTCATTTCGGGAGCATCGAAAAAATCAGGGATGCGGCGCCTGAAGAACTTGTTTTGGTCGAAGGTATCACACCTGCACTGGCAGAACGGATAAAAGAGTTTTTTGTTGAATATCGAAGCAGTAAATGATATAGTAAATGAATAAATAACAGAACACAATATTACGGAGGAAAATCATGGCAGAAGATAACAAAACGCCTGAAGAAGAAGTCGAAATGATAACACTTGAATTCGACGATGATACATCGGTCGAGTGCGAGATAATGGGTGTATTCGATGTAGACGGCAAAGACTATATCGCACTTATCCCGGATGATGATTCGGATGACGTATATATTTACGGATATTCCGAGGTCAGCGAAGAAGAATTCAATATCACTGATATTGAAGACGAAGCCGAATTTGAAAAAGTCACAGCTGTTTTTGACGAGATGATGGCTGACGGACTGGCAGATGAGGAAGACAGCGAAGATCAGTAGACCACCGGCGTCTTTCAAGTGAACAATCGTATTTCGGAAGCGCTTCTGCGTGTGCATTTAACGTGCATGCAGAGCGCTTTTTACGGGAGAGCAAGAATGAAAAAATATGATATCATAGTTGCGGGTTCAGGCGCCGCAGGAGTATTCCTGTCGTATGAACTTACCCGCATCAAAAATAATGCAAGCATACTGATAATTGATAAGGGAGCGCCTGTTGAAGAGCGCATATGCCCTATTTCGGCCGGGAAAAACAGCACGTGCATTAAATGCACGCCGTGCCACATAATGAACGGGTATGGCGGCGCAGGTACGCTTTCCGATGGAAAATATAACATTACCACAGAGTTCGGCGGAGATCTGCACCGGTATCTGGGCCGTGAGAAGGCCATGGAACTGATGGAATATGTGGACAGCGTGCTTTGTGAAAACGGCGGCGCGGAGGCCAAACTGTATTCAACTGAGAATTCCGATCTCAAGACTCTGGCGCTCAGAAACAATCTGCACCTGCTGCAGGCAAAGGTGAGGCATCTCGGCACTGACAGAAATGCCAAGATATTGCAGACGCTCTTTGATCAGACTAAAGAACGAGTGGATTTCATGTTCCGGACATGCGTCGATTCAGTTGAGGTCAGAGGTGATCATGATTTTGCGGTCAGGACCGGAAAAGGAGATGAATTCGAGTGCTCTGATCTTGTGCTCGCTACGGGACGTTCAGGATCGAAATGGATATCGAAGATCTGCGAGGAAAACGGCATTGCTCAGAAAAACAACCGTGTGGATATCGGTGTGCGGGTGGAGCTGCCAGCTGAGATATTTAAGCCGATAACCGATGCGGTATATGAAGCGAAGCTCGTTTATAAAACAGATAAGTACACGGATATGGTCAGGACGTTCTGTATGAATCCTTACGGCGAAGTCGTAGCGGAGAACACCAACGGGATCATAACGGTCAATGGACACAGTTACGCGGACGAAGGACTGAGAACGGAGAATACCAATTTCGCTTTGCTGGTTTCCAATAAGTTCACTGAACCGTTCGAGGACAGCAATGAATACGGCGAATCTATTGCCAGACTTTCAAATATGCTGGGCGGCGGTGTGCTTATGCAGAGGTTCGGAGATCTTGTCAAGGGCAGAAGAAGCAGCGAGAGAAGAATGGAAAAATGTTTCACCCGCCCGACGCTTCAGGCTACGCCGGGTGACCTTTCCCTGGTTATTCCCAAGCGGCAGCTGGACAATATAATTGAAATGGTATATGCACTTGATAAAATCGCGCCGGGAACAGCAAATGAAGATACTCTGCTGTACGGTGTGGAAGTCAAGTTCTACAATTCAAAGGTGGAGGTGGACAAAAACCTCGAGACAAAGGTAAAAGGACTGTATGCTCTGGGCGACGGATCCGGCGTCACACATTCACTTTCGCAGGCATCTGCAAGCGGTGTATATGTAGGACGTATACTGGCGGATAAATATAAATAATGCGGATATAAAAAAATCCGGAGGCGCGCACGACAGCCGCTTCCGGATTTTATTGTAGCTTTAGCGGTGATTCCGAGCCGAATAGGTGAGGAATAAAAAACCACCTGCTATGCAGGTGGATTAATCCACTTGAGTTTTAGGCAAATAAAACCTCCTATGCTATGATAGCAATGGTTCGC
>Ga0183096_1001242_pt1 | contig 23083 bp, 22 predicted proteins | sample Biomet5_FD_127791 | JGI IMG/M metagenome (GOLD analysis project Ga0183096, IMG submission 127791) | Microbial communities from bioreactor (seeded with sewage sludge) at LBNL, California, USA - Biofuel metagenome 5 (version 2) (version 3) | ecosystem: Engineered > Bioreactor > Anaerobic >... | reverse complement strand
TGTTGCGTTGATGGCAGACGCTATTCTTTGCCGCCTTCTGACAAGGCGTTATGATAAAGTTACAATGAGGCCGTAAGTGAAAAAAACGGCAAGGCACTCTACAAGAATTATACAACGTAGGGTGCCTTGTTTATTTTTAGCTTATTTATTTACATCCACCGTCACGCCGGACTTGAATTCCACAATAAATTTATCCTCATAGATGCTGACTTTTTCAATCAACCGCCGGATAAGCTGCTCATCGTATTCGATAAGGGCGGTGGATTGCTCCCTTAGGAATGTGTTCATATCAGCAATGCGCTTTTTAAGTTCCTCACGGTTGACGTTTTCAAGCTGCAGCTTTTGCTTTTGGTCACGCAGTCGGTGAATCTCATCGCCGACTTTATCATAATCGGCATTGGAGGTGGCAAGCTTCAGCAGTTCCGTTTGAAGTTCTTCCAGTCGCTTAGATCACGTATACTTAAGTTCGCAATTTGACAGTAGATTGAAAATGGTCATGAGAAGACCCATACTAGTAAGTAACCAAACAAAACTAGGAGGGAAAACATCTCATGACCGACTCAAATGTTACCAAAGAGCTGGAGAAAAAGCTACTGTCGTTTATCACTGAAGAGGATCCGATGCTGAGCATGCTGCAGTGGATCACCGAAAAGTTCATGGAGATTGAGGTGGCCAACAAAGTAGGAGCCCAAAAAGGCGAACACAGTACAGAACGAACCACACACCTCAGTGGCACTCGGGTTCGAAGATTCGATACCCGGATGGGTACGATGTATCTGACCATCCCGAAATTACGGAAAGGTGGGTATATACCCTTCTTTGTGACAGCGAAGAAACGAAGCGAACAGGCTCTGATGCAGATCATCCAGGAAGCTTGGGTAAGTGGCATCTCTACCCGGAAGATCGAACGGCTTGCCAAGAGTATGGGTATCGAACAGATTTCCGCATCACAGGTATCGGAGGTGAACAAGGAACTGGATGCGATGGTCGAGGAATACAGGAATCGTCCCCTCCAAGCGGAATATCCGATCCTTTGGATTGACGCCTTATACGAGAAGATCCGGGAGAACGGCCATATAGTGAGTATGGCGGTACTGGTAGTAAAAGGAGTCACTCTAGATGGTACTGCCCAGATTCTCGCTGTAGAACCGATGCATAACGAATCTGAAGGAACATATCGTATCCTGTTCCAGAATCTGAAAGACCGCGGAGTCAACCGGGTCTGGTTGTGTATCAGTGATGCTCATAAGGGTCTACAAGCAGCTATCAGGAAAGAGTTCATCGGAACATCATGGCAACGATGCAAAGTTCATTTCATGCGCAATATTCTTGCATATGTGGGACATCGTCATAAGGATAGCTTTGCCAAGCAGCTCAAGCACATCTGGTTGCAGCCTGATGAAAAGCAAGCTCGCGCCTATGCCCAGTCATTCATGGAATCCTATGAAAAACAATTTCCTGAAGCAATCCGCTGTCTGGAAGAGGGATTGGAGGATTCTTTGCAATTCTATCGATTCGATCAGATCGACCATCGCAAGATATCCTCCACCAACACCCTGGAACGATTGAACCGAGAGATTCGTAGACGCTCGAAGGTTGTGGGCATCTTTCCTAACAAAGATTCATACATCCGATTGATCACCACCTACCTCATCGAGTATGAGGAGGAGTGGCAATCGGGAAGAGCATATGTAAGTGTCCAGTCGTTGACTGAACAGAGATTGAAATTGGAAGAGGTTGCATGATGAGTGTGGCTTCTCATGACTTATTCAACATGAAATTGCGAACTTGTATTGACACAGGCGTCGCTTATCGATATCTGCCAAGACTTGGTCACTTTCATGAGTAATGATGGAGGCAATGTTATCCTGTAGGGTTGAGAGGAAAGTATCTTTATCGCAAAGTGCCTCATTGATAGCGGTGACAAGCACTTGCTCGATGGTGCTTTCAAGTACCGTGCGGGCATCGCAGAAAAGGCCGGTGTTTTCTAATCGACTGACACAGCGCCAGACGATGGATTTCTTGCCACGGTTGTTCCAGTGCACCCTGCGGAACACTTCACCGCAGTTGCCGCAGATGACTATCTGAGCAAAGCAGTGGTTGCTGCTGAAGGTTCTTTTCTTTCCATTAGGGCTGGTATGAACGATGCGACGTCGAATGAGCTCTTCTTGTACCTGCATGAAAATTTCACGCGGGATAATGGGCTCATGGTTATTTTCTACATAGTATTGAGGAACAATGCCGTTGTTCTTAACACGTTTCTTTGTTAGAAAGTCAACGGTATAAGTTTTCTGCAAAAGAGCATCTGATATGGTCCTGGAAAAGGTAACACTTTTATGTTCTACTGGAGCAGCCTAGGTAACACTATTTCATTCACGGGGGTGAAGACATTTTCTTGGACTCCATAAGGAGGAGAGAATGTATTCATACGAAGAGAGAAAGAAAGCCGTTGAACTTTACATCAAGTTTGACAAGAGTGCTTCTGATGTCGTAAGGGAACTTGGGTATCCAACCACCAGGATGCTTACGCTATGGTATCGGGAATACCTTGAGAATGGAGACCTGCACAAGAAGTCTCGAATGCAATCAGGATATACAGCAGAGCAAAAAGCAGTTGCTGTCAAATACTACCAGGAGCACGGGAGAGGACTCGCCCGTACGGTCAAGGCTCTCGGATATCCTTGCCGCCAACTTCTTGGGAAATGGGTGAGCCAAGACTCTTCTTGCGATTTTCAACCTTTGAAAAAGGAACAGCCTGTTGTAAAATGCACAGACAAGCAAAAGATGGCCGCTGTAGTGTCTGTAGCTTCCGGTGAAAAGACTTCAAAACAGATCCAAGCAGAGATCGGAGTGTCCCGGAGAACGGTCTGGCATTGGAAACGGCAATTGCTTGGGGAGGCAGGCAACCCCGAGATGAAAAAGAAATCCCAGCAAGGATCCGAGAAGGCTTCATCAGAACAGGAGATTCAGCTGAGGGCTGAATGCAACGACTTGAAAGAAGAACGGGACAGGCTGCAGAAGCAGGTACAGAAGCTCCAGATGGAGAAGGATATTCTTGAAAAGGCGGCTGAAATAGTAAAAAAAGATGAGGGCATCGGTATCGATACACTCTCCAACAGGGAGAAAGCCATGATTATCGATGCCCTTACAGGCAGGTACCCCATAAGGCAGCTGCTGCCCTCCCTGCATATGGCGAAAAGCAGTTACTTCTACCAAATCCAATCTATGAAGAAAGATAAGTATGATCTTGTCAGGAAAGACCTGAGGAATGTGTTCTTGGAGAACCGGCAGTGTTACGGCTATCGCCGGCTGCATGCAGTCATGACTTCCAATGGAAGCACCATTTCAGAGAAGGTTGTCCTTCGTCTTATGCATGAGGAAAACCTTGTCGTTCCTTCCGTGAAGAGAAAGAAGTACAGCTCATACAAGGGTGAGCTCAGCCCGGAGGTCGAGAACATCATCAAGCGAGATTTCCATGCCGAGAATCCCAATGAGAAATGGTTGAGTGATATCACCGAGTTCAGCATTCCCGCCGGCAAAGTATATCTTTCTCCGGTGGTTGATTGTTTTGACGGCTACATCACCTCCTGGACCCGGGGCACGAGCCCCAATGCGGAGTTGGTGAACTCGATGCTGGATGGGGCTGTGAACACTCTGAAAGCTGGAGAGCACCCATTGGTTCATACCGATCGGGGTAGTCATTACCGTTGGCCCGGCTGGATCGAGAGAATGGATGATGCCAGGTTGGTTCGGTCGATGTCGAAGAAAGGCTGCTCACCCGACAATTCGGCGTGCGAGGGCTTCTTTGGCCGACTGAAAAATGAGATGTTCTATTCCCGCTCATGGTTTGGGGTGTCAATCGAGGAGTTTTGCGCCCTGCTTGATGATTACATTTATTGGTATAATGAAAAACGAATCAAAATGTCCTTGGGAGGGAGAAGTCCTCTTGAGTATCGCCGGAGTCTTGGTCTAGTATCATAGAAAAGTCCAACTTTTTGTCCGCACCCCCCACTGCTCCCATATGGGTAACAGTTATTGTATAGGTCTCATTTTCCCCTTTGTCAAACCTTTTTTCAAAAAGAGCAGGATAGGTTCCTCTTGGGTTCTCCATCCTGTACTCAACAGGCGTCATATGGTTCAGCCCATCCTTTCTTCTCTTCCCGTTGTAGTAGGGGATGAACTCCTCCGCCCTTGCTGCAAGCTCCCTCACCAGAATCCTTCTGTTCTTCACAGCAGACTTCCCATAGCGGGCATACAGGCATTCCGTCTTGAAGACTGCATTGAAGGATTCCATCCTGGCATTGTCATAGCACGTCATCTTCACTCCCATGCTCTGCCTGATGCCGTAAAAGGAGCAAAGCTCCCTATATGCATAGGCATTGTAGGTGGAGCCGCCATCTGAATGGACTATGATGCCATCGGTTTCGATGATCTCCGCCTTGAGCATCTCCAGTGTCTTGGTGCAAAGCGGCGTGTCACAATGCTCTCCGATGCTCCATGCGACAATCTCACCGTTGAAGAGATCAAGAATGGAATTCAGGTACCAGGTCTCGTCGCAGCCGGTGAGGTAGGTTATGTCACAGACGAAGCGTATCCTGGGCTCCATTGAAAAGAAGTCTCTCTCGATGAGATCAGGGGGAGCCGTGTCCTTCATCTGGCGTCTGGTGAGGTAGTATTCCTCGCTGAAGTGCTTTCTTCGCACACAGGAGAGCGTTTCCGCCTTCTCCATGAGACTCAGCACCTTCCTCCTGCCAAGCTCAACGCCATAGCCGTCCTTGAGCCTGTCAGCCATCTTGCGGTAGCCCAATGAGTTGCCGTAGGACTCCTGGAGCTCTCTGATGAAGGAAATGGCCTGCTCATCAGAAAGCACCTTCTGGGATGGACCTTTCTCATGGGCATAGAAGCATTTCGCAGAGACACCGGCTATGGTGCAGAGCCTTCTGACGTTTCCTCTCCCTTCTCCAACGAGGATTTGGATTGCCTCAAAACGTTTTTTTCTGCAGTCTTGTCGGAAGATATGTCGATGAGCTCATAGAGCTTCTCGAGGTAGGCGACCTTGTCTTCAAGGTATGCAGCCTTCTTCCTCAGGTCTCGGTTCTCTTTCGCCAGCTCATCTGGGCTTGTTCTGGATGCCACTGTTGATTAACACATTGTTTTGGACGGGTTTTTGCACAATCTTTTAGATCGAACATTTGCAAGATGCTTTAGACAGCAAAGCAGGAGCCTCTGGCGAAGCTCCTGCCCGATTGGAATCAGTGAACTGTTTTAGAAGATGGGGTCTTCTCCAAGCAGATCCATCTCGATTGGAATCTCACCTCTGTGGTGAATCACAAAGTCACAGATCTCTGATGAAAGTGCCTCAACAAGCGATTCCTCGTCGGCACTGGATAGTCTGGACCGAGAGATGAGAGCCGAGACCCCGAAGTGAAGCATGTCATCCATCATGCCATTCAACGCGACCAGTTCTTCATGCCAGAGGTTCCCGTCGCCAATCAACCTGTCAATCAAGGCCATGTCTATCTCTCCCACCAGTTGCCGGTCACTTCCCTGATCATGTCAGCGGTGACGACCTGCTCCTTGCGCCGCATTGCCCGATCCAGGGAAAGCAGACAGATGGCGTTGATCTTCCTGGGGATTCCGCCAGAGGACTGGTATATTGCCTTGATTGCAAGGTCGTCGAAGATGTCCGGGCCCGCACCTGCGATGTTGTTCATCTGGTGGCGGATGTAGGAGGAGCACTCGTCAGCCGCCATGCTCCTGAGGTTGTATCCGTCAAGGACCCTGCTCATGACAGGCTTGCAGAATGGAGAGCGGAGCGTCTCGAACAGCCCGTCCTGTCCGCACATGACGATTGGGGTGACCTTAGTGTCATTCAGGTTCTGCTGACTCAGGAGATGCAGCTGGCTCATCGTCTCCATCGGTATCAGATGAGCCTCATCGATGAAGATCACAGGGGAGACCCCTGACTCACGCAGGTTCCTGTAGCATTCGTAGATCGTTCTCAGGACAGAGGTGGCCTGGAAGGCGCGGTTCTTTGCTCCAATCGCGTCTGAGACCTGTCTCAGAAGCTCGTTGAAGGACCTGTTCCCGGCGGAGATGGTGATCACCGAGTACTGCTTTGGCGGAAGCTGGCCAAGGGCGTACCTCATGGCCGTGGACTTGCCGGAGCCGACCTCGCCGATCACGGCGTAGTAGAATGCGTTCTGGACCGCGAACCTGATTCTGTCTGTGATTTCCACTATCGAAGGTCTGATGAAGATGTCCTTCACGTTCAGGTCAGAGGCGAATGGGGTTCTCCTGAAGCCGAACCAGGTCCTGATGTCCAAAGACTTGTCACCTGCCATTGCGTCCACCTCCTCTGAAGACCGTGCCGTTGTGCACCAGGTCCACCGGTCTGAGCATTCCTATGCTCCGGCCGTCGAAGAAAGCCTCGACCTCCCCATCCCTGGAGAAGTATCTGAGCTCTATGCGTTTGCCGCCGTATCCAAGAGGGACCTCCAGGAGTCTGCCTGAGAAGGAGACCGTCCTGGCAGCCGAGACGACCCGCTCCTCCTTGAAGCGAAAGAGAGGCGGAAGGTCGGCAGGTGCAGGTCTGACAGCCTCCAGGTCAGAGATGTATCTCTCAACCGGGGACATCCCTATGCCGCTGTGCCATCGGTTGTTGTACTCATCGACCCACCTGTCAAGGGCCCTGTTCAGGTCGTAGAGGGTCTGTTCCTGCGGCAAAGTGGGTAGGAACTGCATCCTCATCGTGCGCCAGAAGCGCTCAAGCTTCGCCTTTGACTGCGGATGGTAGGCCGTGGCGAACGTCAGCTGGACCTCGAGGGAGGCCAGTCCGTACTTCAGCCTGAAATCCCTCATGGCGGCGCCGTTGTCAGTGTAGACCCTGACGGGGAGGCCTCTTCTGTTGAATGCCTTCCACATGCAGTCAAGAAGGCTCTCAGTCCTCTCATTGAGGTAGAACTGGGCGTGCGTGACCAGTCTGCTCTTGTCGTCCATGAAGGCGAAGCAGTGTGCAGTGACCAGTCTTCTGGATCCGCCTTCCTCCACGATGACCTTGGGCCCGACCATCGCGTCTAGCATCCAGCAGTCGTTGCAGCTCTCCATCTCGAATCGCCTCTGGTTGCGTTCATCCGCATTGGTCGAGCCGGACCCGCATCTGGCGACAAGCCTGTATGCCGAGTGCATCTTCACGGTCTGCCCTTCCTCTGCCATCGTCCTCACCAATGTGGTCAGTGGCATGTCCGGGTTCTCCGAGTGTCTCCTGAGCAGCTCATTCGCGGCCTCGAGGTCAACAGTGCGGCTTTCACCGACGTCCCTGCGGCTCTTCGGCATCAGAGTCTCTATCCTGCGGTCCCTGAGGTACCGGTAGTACCAGGTCCTGACGGTGCCTGCACGTATGACCCTCCTGGACGAGAACGGTATCTCGTACTGTCTTGAGCAGATCTCATTGACCAGTCTGCGCAGCGACCCCCTGGACCTCCTTTCGTCCAGGAGCGGAAAGATCACGCCGAAGCGGAAGAGAGCCGTCTCCTCTCGTTTTCTGTCTGTCATCTTGTGTTTCTCCTTTGGGGGAAGCCTATGTCACATGGCTCCGGAGCAGAAGTACCAAAGGATGGTGGGGCTTCACCTGACGCGTCAGGGCACATGCCGGATTCACAGGATTGTCCAACTTCCTCAGACTGACTGGAGACGCCAGCGACTGGTCCCCCGAGGACAGGATCATGCCCAGGTCGGGGAAGTTCGTCCCACTGCGGCTTCTTCTCATGAACTGCCCGAACCAGATGCTCTGCAACCTGACAGGAACAGGGATCCTGCGTGTGAAGTGCCCTTTCTCCAGGCGATGGGAGAGTACTTTGACTATCGTCTCAAGGGTGTAGAGTTTCAGAACATGGATGATTCCAGGCAGAAGCGTGTAGGTCCTTCCACAGACTGGACATCTCTTCCTGTGTATCCAGATGGTCCTGCAGGTGTCTGCGCTGTCCTGCAGGTATCTCCGCCTCCATCCATGCCCCTGCAGATGTGAATGGCACACTGGACAGGCGATGTATCCGAACATTGAGCAGTCAGGATGTTTTTCTCGAAGAAGGCCTTGAATTTTCTCCCCATCTAGAGGACACTGTAGAAGCATTTATTTGTGCAGGGGTGAAGGGCAAACTTTAGTAGGGGAGCTCTTCATCCCATTCCTTTTATTAGTCTAAAAGAATGTGTGAATTCCTTGTCTCAATTCTATTATCCGTCTAAAAGAATTTGCAATTCCTAAATCACTTCAATCTAAGATTATTTGTCACTCAACACACGAGCTCGTATAGCGTCAGTCCTTTATGTTCAATTTTTTTTTTAGGATTGCGACCTCAAGCTGGTGCTTCCCCAGTTCGATGAAGGTCTCTTCCTGGATTTTCTTGCTTTCCTCCAGCTCCTTGCGGAGTTTCTGCAGTTCTTTGCTGAACTCCCCGTTGAGGAATGCTTTCTTCCAGGTCGTCACCATGCTCGGGGATATCCCGTATGCAGTCGCTAGTTCTGCCACCGGCGTCTTTTCCTTGAGAGCCTCAACCGCCACTTCCTTCTTGAACGATTCGCTGTAAGTTTTCCTGTTACGTCCCATTTCCTGCTCCGTTTTCAACGGTAACAGCAATTCGTTATTTTTGCACCTCCCTGTCTCAGTTCATGGTCTTATTATACTGTGAAAAACCGAATTGCAAACTTTATTTCCTCCTTGACAAAAATGGTAGATTTGAATATTATTTACGCAAGTAAGCGTAATTGCGGAGGAGTGACATGGCTGGAGAATTTGGAGCATTCATTGCTAGGAAAAGAATAGAAAAAGATGTGAAGTTGAAACCTATTGCAGACAAACTCGGTGTCTCAATAACCTATTTATCTGATATTATTCGAGGTAGGAGAAATCCCCCAGAAATGGATGGGTTGAGAGACTTAGCTGAAATACTGGAATTGTCTGAACAAGAGAAAAATGAAATGTTTGATTTAGCTGGAAGAGACCGAAATCAAGTTTCTCCAGATTTGCCTGAATACATTATGGACAAGGATATTCCTGCCGCTAGAGTTGCACTTAGGAAAGCGCGAAATGCAGGTCTTGGTGATGATTTTTGGAAAGAAATCAATACTTTGATTGATAATAGGAGCTAATCAAAATCGATGTACTTTAAAAAAAACATGCTACCAGTTATCCCGGCTTCTGAGTATGATGACATTGCTACAGAGTTTTTGGAAACTTACTTTGAAGATGCTTTAATGAAACCAATGAGTGTTCCGATTTATGAAATCGCATCAAACGAAATGAAACTTACCATAAATGAGTGTTGTTTATCAGAGGAATCTGACATTTACGGCATGACTGTTTTTTCTGATGGCTATATCGAGGTGTATAACCCAAAAGAAGAATTAGCTGATACACTTTTTTTTAAAGAGAAAACCATTCTCATTGATCCTCTTGCAATTCAAAAAACAAATCTTGGATGCAGGAATAATACTATTGCTCATGAATGCTTTCATTGGTACAAACACAGGTATTATTATAAGTTGCAACAACTTTCATTACCTAGAATTGCGAAGTACTGTAGTTGCAGTATAAATGCTGCGCCAACTATTACCGAAGAAGAGCAGATTATGGAAATCCAAGCTGTTGCCATGGCTCCAAGAATACTAATGCCTAAAATGATGTTCATACAAGTGGCAATGAACTTTGATTTGTTAAAAGAAAAAGAATATGCCGTAAATGAATTGTCAAAGTTTTTCCAAGTTTCTAAGCAATCCGCTTTGATTAGATTGAGGGAATGTAGGATGATATAAAATTTTTTAGGATAAAAATACGCTTTTAAGCGTAAAAGCTAATCTACCAATCAAGGTAAACTAAAAAGGGGTGACTTATTGAAAATACTGTTAACTGCTAGGAGATGAAATTATGGATGAAATTCATAATCAACAAGGACACCTGGTTGCCAAGTATGAAAAAAATACGGGGCTTGTGGAGATTTTAGATCACAAACACAGATATTGCGTGAACTTAAGACCAGGGCAGTCCTATCGGATTGAGAGCAAGGATTCTCTCACGGTTGTCACCCGTTTGGATGATACCGCGTTCACAATAGACCATTTCTTACATGGGATGGAATTATTTTAAATACAATTAGTTAGCAAGAATCCGCAGAGCTGCAAGACGGCCAGGATATTTCTCCTGTTGGAGAGTGTCCCGGCCGCCTTTTTTATACCCTGTGGATAAAGGTCGACTTCTGCGGTTTCGCGAGAACTGCAGGAGCCGAACAATGCAAAACAATGACAAAAACAGGACAGAGCGTTGGTTTAATGCCAACCGCACCACATATCTCGCCAATGATGGCGTGACATATTATGGAAAAGTAATCGACCAGAAAACTGGAGAGGAAAAAACTCTTCAAATCTGCAGGATAGGTGAAAATGGAGTTACAGAAGCAGATATTGATCTTCTATTGGAAATGGATGAAATTGAAGACAATAATGAATTCAACAATCGTCGTCTAATAGATTTTTCGTTTGAAAAAGCAAAGGATTTCTATTCAGAAAATCCGGATGCCTTTGAAGAGGACCCTTTGAATATGCTTATAGCTCGTGAGCCTTCAATCCATGAGCAGGCATTTCCTGACGACAAGCCTTCAAACCAATTTGAAGCTGACCTTCACAGGGTCGTTACAGAAATGTTAGAACCTCAGCAACAGAAGCTATTTGACCAACATATCACTCATGGGTTGAGTTTTAAAGAGATTCAGACAATAGAAAAAGCAGAAACTGGCAAGCTCGTCTCCACAAGCGGAATCAGCAAGCGCTGGGACAAGGCTTTTTCAAAAATATGTAAAGGCCTTGGCGTTGAAAAACCCAGACGTAGGGCACTTTCAGAAAGGCAACAAGCAGAGTTGGAAAAGCAGTAATTCGCATCAAGACAAATAATCCCCCGTTCCGGAATCATCCGAAACGGGGGTTTTTCAATTACTTCAGCATGTCTGCGGTTATCACGGTGTTGTTGACGCAGAAGTCATCTTCCTTGCAATAACGTTTCCACTGGTATTCCTTGCATTTTTTCTCGAGCATTCCCTTGGCGACGGCTTTTTGGGTCTGTTCGTCCGTGAAAGAGTGGGGGATGTGCATCATCCAGCTACGTCTGTCTTTCCATGAGTTGATAGTCACCAAATCTGAATTGGTTTCACAAGCCTTTGCAAATGCCTTGGTTTCACCCTTCTTGTCGATAAGCTCATCAACAAGTATGCCTATTGACCATCTGACGGTGGAATACTCCTTTCCAAGTCCGTAGTCACGCTCAAAGGAGGGAAACGTCCCCACTGCATTCTCAATGGCGCTCTCAGAGAATCCGGGTGCGCAGTAGAAACGGTACGCCCCGCCATCGGCTGGGTCAAAATACTCGCCAATCTTCCTTCCACCAAACAAGAGATTGCACCTTGTGATGTAGCCGTCCTCTCCTACCATAGTCTTGAGTCCCGTTATCGAGAAACCGTTAATCTCAACCTTGAATGTTTTTGTCATGTCTTTCCTCCTTGGAATGTGATGACAGTATTACTCTGATGTGAATTAAAGTGTAGTACTATAACGAGTTATTTGCATTTCTTCGTTTGCCTTTAACCCTAGCTGACGATGGAGAAAACCAGCGAGTTGTTCGTCACGCCGGTTACTGTGCTCGTCACCCCATCAACTGTCTGCTGGTAGGTCTGTACATTGAACTGGTAACTCAGGAACGTGCAGAGCTTGGATATCGTGCTCTGTCCGTCCGAGATCTCGACCGTATACAGAGCATTCTTCTGTATTCCGGTATCCACATACCCATCTGTCAGCATAGCCGACAGGGCGTCAGCGATGTTGAACGAGCTGATCTCATGCGAGAATACGCTCGCACCGTTGCGCTTTACATTGATTGTAATCATATGAAAATCCTCCTTATGGTGTCCCAAGTGTGCCGACACGCTGCGAGTTGCAGATGCTGGCAGTAAGCGATGTCCCGCTGAGCGTATTGATGCTCGACTGGAATCCGTCATAGACCGTCAGGTACTTGCCTGTAGTGCAGTCCGTCTGACCACAATAGATGCTCCAAGGGATGGCAGCGAACTGGAAGGCAGTATCCGAATAGGCACGGTACTGCCCAGGGCCTGTGCTGTACACGTATGCCGTGGTGTTTGTGCTCCATCCGTAATTGGCCGAATAGACCATTTCGTTCCACCCGCCGTTCACCCATTTTGCAACACGAAAATTACCGCCACCGAACCATCCGCAACGGAAGTAGGCGGTCATGATCAGGCTTCCGGCGGGTCTATGGGTGTAGAAGATGCCGCTGTTGCCTATCCAGTCCTGAATCCAGTCGGCGCTGTCAGACATGGTACCAGACAGCGATACGCCCGAATTGACTGAGTTCAGCTCGGAAGCTGTTATCAAAGAGCCTTGTGCGAATGACATATCAGTTAGCCACAGCCCCCCAGACGGCACTGCCGTTAATTGTGACTCCCCATATCTCCTTGAACCGCATCGTGGAGGAGCCGATATTGAACACGCTGCCGGACTTAGGCGATATGTTCTTCACAGCAATTCCCGCAAGGCTTGCCTGGATGCTGATGTCCATCACCAAGGTGAAGGCATAGTACTCACCCACCGTCAGCGTCAGGAGCAGTTCCATCGACGGACTGAAGAGCTGGACTGATGATGAGGTCTTCTGGATCTTGTACATGGAAGAGGAGCTCGAGCTGATTGAATTCTGACCATAGGTGACCGTTCCGCTGAACGAGAACACCGAGTTGAGCGCGATGGCAGAGAACCTGTTGTAGCAGGTACTGGAAAAAGACATGTACTTGCAGTTGTTCGCAGAGCTCCATGAGCCATAAGACGAACTTACCGAAGACGGCTCAGAAGGGCCTGCGTATCCGATGGCAGGGCTTCCGCCCAAAGAAGAGCTTACGTTGAACTTGAGCACCCCACCGGTCACATACGGCGTAGTGTAAGTCCAGATGGTCTTCACGCCGTACCAACCGTCAGCAAGAATTGTGGTAAACGAAGTTCCTCGATAAGAACCAGTCACGCCAGTCAATTGATAGGCCTCGACCCCGTTACCCGAGTTTGCGACAACCGTCCCGTAATTCTCCGCCAGGTCAATCGCAAAATCCCTGAACTCAGCCAGGTCATAGCTGCTCGGACTCTCGGTGAAACTAAGGGATACTGTGTTGTCGCTCGCCGACTGGGTGGAGAACTCCTCCGAGGTGAATGTGCCGGAGACGGTGGCGCTAGTCATCGTGCTGGATTCGAGCACCGCCTGGTTGGCCAGAAGCCTGCCATCGGAACCCAGATAGAATCCCTTTCCACTCTGGACTATGACATTGCCATCCTTGTCGTATTTCGAGGAGTGAACGGCATTGCCTATCGTCAAGTCCTTGGCCATCAGGTCGTTGACATCTATGGAGGCAGCTTTCACCGAACCGTCGATGATGACCTTTGTCGCATCAAGCTGGATATAGCCCGATCCATCCTTGGTGCCGATTTCCAGCTTAGCTCCCGTCACTGCATTGCCATTGGCATCGTATGACTGGATTCTTGCTGAAATTGCATCGGCGTTCTGTGTTATCAGTGATCCCTGGCTCGTTACAGTGCCAGACAGGGAATCGACCGTAGTCTTGTCTGCCTTGAGTGCGATATTGGTAGCATTCTGACTGATGGAAGTCCCGTGGCTTGTCACAGTACTCGAAAGCGAATTTACAGTGGTCTTATCAGCCTTAAGTGCGATATCTGTCGCATTCTGGGTGATTGAAGTGGTATGGGAAATAATCGTGCTCTCGGCTGTGCTGAGCCTTGTGTCATCATCCTGGGCTAGCTTCGTGATCCTTCGGATTCGAATCTCTTCAGCATAGGCATCAAGAAGCGCATTTGAGCCTGAGGCGCTGTTCTTCATTGCCCTGTATGCCGGGGCTTCCCAATGATACTGCCCAGACACTCCAATCGATTCCTGGCTGTAGCATATCTGCGGGGACGCGATGCCATACATGGAAGTCGTAAGGCTCTGGTCCGAGTACAGATGATAGATCGCCCCAGTCGTCCCACCTCCACGAAGGAAGATGGCAAAGGCCATGTAACTCATTACAGTCGCGGCACCCGAGAACATCAAGCTGTAGCTTTGCTCAAGGTCAACAATTTCCCAGGAGTAATCAGCTCCACCCCATCCACCAAAGTTACACTTGATCTTAAGTGTCAGCCCTCCTTTATGGGTTGAGGTGTACCAGTCGGAAGGAGCCTGTTCCGAGTAGTCCCTGAACACAAAGATCTCACGCTTGACGTTCTGGTTTCCAGCCTTGATGATCACAGGATAGAACTTGTCCGAATCCCCATAGACAGTGATGTCAGTAGCATATCGATAGCCGTAGTTGGCGGACTTAGCAGTGGCAATCGAGGTATCAACCTGAGTCTGGGTCACCTTGGTGGCTATGGCATTGGCATTCTGCGTGATAGATGATGTATGTGATGATACAGTTCCACTAAGGGTATTCAGATCAGCCTGAGATGCCTTGAGCGCAATTGCCGAGGCATTCTGGCTGATGCTGGTCGCCTGGGCTGTGTTGGTATCCTCTGCGTTGGTCACACGAGTAGCCAAGGCAGTGATGCTTTCAGCTTGCTGGGTAATCTGTGTGCCATGAGATGAGACAGTATTGCTCAGCGTATTGACAGAAGACTGTGATGCCTTGCTCTGTATAGCAGTGGCATTCTGGCTGATGCTCGTTCCATGAGCCGTAATTGTCCCTTCGGCAGAAGAGACTCTTGTGGCAAGACCTGAGATGGCAGAAGCATTATCCTCAACATCACCTCCCAGCGCATTCAGGTCACTCTGGGAAGCCTTGGCGGCCAGACTTGTAGTCAGGCCTGTGATGTTGGTGTTGATGGAGGAAATGTCATCCGCCTGGGACTCTATTTCCTCCTGAAGAGCCAATGCATCGACAGCCTTTGTCCAGCAGATCTTCCTCGAAAATGACTGTGAATTGCAGGATAAGGTTATCGTTATGGTTCCAGCCAGCACATTGCCCAGCGTTGCGTTCTTGGCAATGGATAGTGTTATTGTTCCGTCAGCGCTGACAGTTGCCTGCGTTACCGAGCTACTCATCCCAGAAGGAAGCGTCCCCACAGTAGCCGTGCATGCCTTTCTGGTTGCACCAAGGAATCCACCGAAACTGATGGTCACAGTACTTGCTGCCTGGGCAAGGCCTGAGACATTCACAGGCACCTGAAAAGCAGAGAGGTTTAGCTGAACGCTGGTCGATGAAACTCCGGCAGAGCCAGTATCGCCTTTTGCTCCAGTATCACCCTTAAGACCTTGAGCTCCAGTTGCCCCAGTAGCTCCTGTATCACCTTTTTCACCTTTTGTTCCAAGCTCTACCCAAGAGCCAAAAGTGCCTGCCGAATAGGTGCGTGACCAGCTCTTGCTGTCATTTCCGGCTTTGGCATACAGGCGCTGGATAAGATAATTACTAGAACCACACTCCTCAACTTCCATGCGGACTTCCCCAGCAATAAAATTGTTTGGCTTGTTCAATAATGATGCGCAGATAGAAGTCGATGTGTTTACATAAACAGTATCCTTTGCTCTCTTTGCATTAAGATCGTCTTCCGAAACAAGAGTCACATAGGTTCTGGCATCAGCACCCTTTGCGCCAGTGCTCCCGGTGTCTCCCTTAGGCCCCTGAGCACCGGTGGCTCCAGTGGCGCCAGTATCACCATCATTTACCACTGCAAGAGTGTAGTTCGCGCTAGCAATCATTTCTCTCTCCTCTTAGCTTACCTCGCAGAAATACGAGGCCTTCACATCCACATCATTGCTTGAGACCGTTATGGCCTTCTTCTTGGTCGCCACGATGCTTCTTGCCACCACAGCCACCCCTGATGGGTCGAAACCTGAAACAGCCGCACCGTTCTTATCTGTCTTGCTCCAAGTGTATGTAAGACTTGCTCCCGTGGCATCTACCTCAGTACCGTTCTGATAGACCCGGCAGATGAGGATCGTGCTCCCGCTGTTGTTCTTGAAATAGCTGCCCGCCGTAGACTCGATGACCGCCTGGTATGGGTCAGAGACATCAAGGATGGACACGCCCTCAGTCTCGAAGCTCTGGTTGTACGTCTCAGAGGCACTGTCTGTGTCGGTTATGATGCACTTGAACATGGCGAAGGAATCAACCATCGAGGGCGTGACCGATAAGGTATCTGTACTTCCTGAGACAGCCGTCCAGCTGGTACCGTTCGTTGATTTCTTCCAAGCATAGGAAAGGTTCGTGGAATCCTTGGTAGTTCCTCTGATGAGCTCCGCCTTGACCGAAAGGCTCGAGGGAAGCGAGTTCTTGAACTGGCTGCCGCCTGTTGCATAAGCGCGTGCCACTACGAAGGAAGTGCCGTTTGCCACCCTTGAGAAAGTAACCTTGATCTCGACTGGGAAATCCAGAAGAAGCACAGGGTCTGGATATGTGCCAGTGAACTTGTAGTCTATCTGCCAGACGTCCCCTGTGAGCTTATCCTGGGCAACGGTCAATGCTCCGGTCGTGGAGTTCAGCGTCTCCCCATTGGAGCCCGAGGTGACCTCAACCCAATCTCCTCCAGAGACTCTGCGATACCACTTCTTGCTACTCATGGACGAGAGCAAGCTTGTTGCAGAGCCAGCCTTCATCACGTTCGGTGTGAGAATCAAACTCGTTGCCCCTGCCCACGAGGGGCTGAGGGTCTGGTTCGATGTGTCGTAGAGGCTGGTCAGCGGTAGGTTGCTGTCGATGCCGGTGATGATGGATATGCCGTCCGTGTAATCCATCAGCGTGAATGATGCGCTTGTCTTTGCCATTTGTTATCTCCTATACATCAAGGCCGTCAAAATCGACCTCGCAATTAAAGACCGTCCTACCCGGACAGTCCGTTGAATCTATTTCCACACTCTTGTGCCCTATCGCCTTTTCTGAAGCATTCCAGTCAGCATCAGAAGAGAAATCCCCAGTCTCTCGCTTCCACTGAAACCGCCAAGCATCTATTTGACCAGTTACTTCCTCTAGGTTCAGAAACACCTGGCATGACAGGGTTGTAGAGACCTGACCGATACGAAAGGCACTGCCGTTGGAGGAACTGATTTGCAAGGTGAAGGACTGGCCTTGCTGGCCTCTGGTATCGTTCTTCCCTGCAGTAAGCGTCTGAAGCGTAGTCTGGGCGTTCAGGTTGAATACCGAGATTCCTATTGCCGAGTAGTGGTTTATCGAGCCACTATCACTCACGCTTTTCGATATCACCATCACGTTCACTTCTAGGCCGCTGAAGATGCTGTCATAGAGATGAACCACTCGGCCAAGCGGGATATCCTCTCGGCTGCAGAAGGAATACTCAGAGTTGCAATATCTGTGATACTGCCCCAAGAGATTGGCATGGCTCTGAGCTAGAGCCTGAGTATGCACATAGGAAAGCTCCTCGCTTATCTGGCTATCAGAGGATTCTGCATCAAGGGCAGAAGACGAAGTGCGCACAACACCCGTTTCCTTCTCGTAGAGAATATCGGCATAGGCATCCATGCGTGTGATGCAATATGTGAGGTTCCCTCTGTTATGGGCGAGCATCGAAAGATACGGCCCGCCAGAAGCAGTGATGGAGCATTCCATCGAGGAGCCAAGGGATGTGAAGATCTGCTCGACATTCGAAATCGCTATGATGGCATTCGAGCCTACAAGATCAGTCTCCGATGCTGCATTGCAGGCCTCGATGAGTGCATTCTCACGCGTGGTGTCCCCTTCCAAGGTTTCCCAGTCTGCACTGCTGTACACTTCCGTTCCATCAAAGTACTCCCCTGCTCCCAATTCCATGTTGCAGTACGGATGGCTTGAATCCTTGCCTGATGTATTTCGGTAGACCAGGTAATCCGATGCAGTGCCCAGAGTCTTGAATGAGACCCTTGCAGATTTGTACTGACGTATCTTCTTGGAGAGGGTTATTGCCTTGCCTCCTGATGAGCATAATTCATATCCATCGAGCGTCTGGATGTTATCCGTACTCTGGCAATCTATCTTGAAGAGCCGAAGCTCACCAAGGCTGTCGAAGTAGTACACATATCCAAGCTCATAGAGCATCTGATCCAGGATGTCGTGGCAGGTTACTGAGGAATCCACGGTCTTTGTGACAGTATCAGACAGAGTCAGACATTGAGATGAAACAGTCACGCCTGCAGCTGTGCAGACTGCACTGATAGCTGTGGAAGCTGTGCAGTTGAAAAGATGATGGCCGCTCTTGATAAAGGACTTGCCGAACAGTCTGGTGCCCACGTCCTCAAGTGTGATGGAGAGCGCCTGCTCCCCAGTCGTGGTCACGCTCCAAGAGAAGGAGGTGGAAACATAGCCTGTGAAGAGAACACTCTGCCCGTCCTTGAGCACCGCCTTGATGTCACCATCAGTAGCAATGATGTCCTCAATTGACGGGCATCCCCTTGAAATCTGAAGTGAAGCCTGATTCGAGGAACTCTTCAAGCCGTTAAGCAGCTGATACTCAAAGCTGATGCTCCCTCGGATTATGGCCTCGTTTATCACTGTCTGCCCTGTGCTGTGACCAGCCTCAAGGTCACCCCCGAGAAAGGTCAAGACAAGAATAGGGTTTTCAATATCCATTGAATAAACTCCTTACGGTTTAGCTCACAGAGTAGTAGTCCAGAGCCGACAGCTCGCTCCTGATCATGGAAGCAAAAGCCCTCATCCCGCCATCCCCTACAACCGGGGCTTGCTGGTAGATGTTGATCGTTATCTGGGTCGCTCCCTGGTAGCCAGCAGAGCTTACCGCAGTGCTGGCAGACACACTGTTAGAGACAGCAGAGCCTGATAGTCCATACTCATCCCACTGGGCGAGCCGGGCATTAAGGCCAGAGAAGGCATCGCTCGTAAAGCCCCCGGGACTTGTCGGGTAGCTTCTGGGTGTGAACCAGTGTGTGAGGTTGTATGCACATACTCCAACACACTCTCCAAGATATGAAAGCCATTTCCCGAGCCATGAGAAGAGGTCGGCCACATACTGGATAGGAGACATCACCACAGTGAAGGCCTTACCAACCAGCGCGATGACCGGAGTCAGGGCAGAGAACACCAATGCCACCAGCTCTATTATGGGACTTAATATCTGCAAGACTGGAGCGAAGACGCTCGTCAGGATGTTGCCTATGATGGCGATAATCGGGTAGATGGCGTCCAGGATTGGAAGAAGCGCACCTGCAAGCGACTGGCCGATCCAGCGAAGAGCGTCCATCAAGGGCTGGATTAGCGTTGAAAGCGCAGGAGCCATGATGTCCACGAAGCCCTCGAATATCTTCACCAGGACTGCCAGTATCGGGTTCGAGGAGAAGATGATATCGGTCAGCGGCTTCACGGCTTCCAGAAGCTTCGTAAATGAAGAGCCAAGCGAATCGAAGATGCCTGCATCGGCATCCTCTCTGGAGAACAGCGAGTTCTTGGCTTCCTTCAGGTCTTCCAATATCTGGGTGATGGACAGCACCTTTGCCTTATCATCCGAGCCTGAGCCACCCGAGCCACCATTGAGGCCGCCTTTTTCAAGGATGCTTGTCTGGTCGCTGGCCTCGGCCTTATGCCTTATTATCTCAAGGTCAGGTGCCACAATCGTGTTGAGGGAATCAACGAATCCGTCTATGATTGGACTGTAGACTGTCTCCAGTGCATCACCGGTATTGTTTCCGATAGTCTTGACCGTCGAGACAACATCAGCAAAGCCATCAGAGAAGATGGCCCCAAGGCTGTCAAAGGCTTTGTCAGCAGCTTCCTTCTGCTGTTCCTTCGAAGTAAGGCCGAACATATTGGCATACTTGGAGGTTGTTCCTGTCGGGTCTTTGACAAAGCCAGGGTCAGTCAATGCTCCGAAAGCAGTGGCAGTGCCTTTCTCTACCAGACTCAGGAATTCGTTCTGATCCTTTGCAGAGAACTTATTGAAGGCCTGTGTCTTGCCCTTGAAGGTTATCTCCTGGTCTCCCATCAGGAGCTTGCCAATCGGATGCTTGATAGCTTCGAGCCACCCGATGGAGAAGGCATCCTCGATGGCTTCGGAAAGAGCATCCCGGATGGATGCGCCGATGTAGCTTATCCAGGTTATGATGCCCGTCCCGATGGCATCCAGCGCCTTGGGAAGCGTGACGAATATCGTCTTGATGGCCGCACCTGCCAGGACCATGATGTTCTGGATGGCAGCCGTGAAGATGGTCTTCACAGAATCCCACTCGAAGGTCTTCTTTATCATCGCCCAGATGGTGTTCAGGGCAAGGCTGCAGACTTCGGGGAAGTTGGCAATCACAGCTCCGGCATACTGGACGATACCTGAAATGTTCGTGTAAGAGTCAGAGAGGAACGTATCGAAATTAGCGATGAACGGGCCGAAGTTGTAGTCCAGCACCCCACCGATTGCCTGCTTGATGTCGCCCCAGGTGTTCTTGATGTTGGTCAGATGCTGTGAGGTATCCATCTCAGCCATAGCCTTGGAATACTCGCCCAGTGATTTGATGACCTCGTCAACCGCTGCACCGCTTGCCAGCTGTTCCTTCGTCAATCCCTCAACATTGATGCCAAGCTTCTTGATCTGGGTGGTCGTGCCGTTGTAGGTATTGAGCAGAGTGGTCATCGAGGAATTAAGGTCCTTTCCAGTAACGTTGGAGAGATACACTGAAGCCGAGGATATCTTCTCAATTTCATCAGAGCTCTTTCCAAGTGCAGCAAGTTCAGCCACCATTGATTCAATGTCACCTTTCTCCTGAAGGGTCTGCTTGGAAAGCTCCCCGATGGTGTCAACGAGCTTGCTGTAAGCCTCGGTGTCCCCGATAGCCAGAGCCAGCTGACGATATGACCTCTCAGCAGTGGCATAGTTTGAGAAGCAATCAGAAACAGCACTTCCCAGGGCCTTGACTGTGGCGATTATGGCTGTGACAGAGAACGCTGTCTTGAGCATGGAACCAAGCTTGGCGGCAGAATCCTTGAGGGAGCCGAGATCGCTGGCTGCGGACTTCACAGCCTTGCCGATATCGTTCTGGCCTTTGATAATGACTTTTGCCTGTGTGGCCATTTCCTTCACTCCATATAAAAACAAGGGCTCAGGATTTCTCCCAAGCCCGTACGACACTTCCGCTCTTTATGGAGCAGAAGTCATTTCCTTCCCTTTGCTGTGATTTTCTTCATCTGGTCATTCAGATGCTTGCGGTAGTTCAGCTGGATGAGCTTGAGAACCTGCATGCTCATGTAGGGCTGGTCTAGCGTGCATCCACCGAACGGCATCATCCTGAAATCCCCGGTCTCAGAATCCGCTACAGGTAGGTACAGATCCGTGATGTAGACTAGCCAGCGACCGTATTCCCGGAAGAGCTCGGAGCTGTATCTTCCATTGAAGACTTCTGCGCAGAGGGAAGCGATCTCTCGCCGCTCTTCTGCGCTCGGGTAAAAAAAGATGCGTTGGTATAAGCTCCGATGACCTTCTGGGTCAGGTCTAGCGATTCGAACACCAGAGTGGCCACTGCCTTGCCATCCATCTTCTTCTGCTCTGTCTCGTAGAAGTTGTGATCAGTGATGATAAGCGGCAACAAGTCCTTGAAGAACTCCATCAGGGCCTTCTCGCCTTTCTCATAGGCTTCCTTGAGCTCCATCATTTCCAGCGTTGGGATTTCCCGAAGCTCAATATAAGCCTCATCGTCTTTCTCCAGTCCTACGAGGGTTCCGACTTCGATGCGCACCTTCTGGATGCACTTGTCATAGTTTCTTGATTTGATGAACATTTCCTTTACGCTCCATATGCTGACGAGGTTTTGTCAGTAATTACTATTGTCACTGGCTCATCGTTTCCGACTGATAATGCTTCTCCTGCCACCGTGGCCGAGATAAGCCCTGTTCCACCCACCGATGCATCAATGTCGTTGATGGCAAGGTTCGGGATGGTGATCTCAAAGGTGTAATCCGTATTGGATGAACCGAAGGTCAGAACCAAGGAAGCATTGGATTCTGTGGTAAGGTATGTGCTCTTGAGGTTATCCACGGAAGCTGAGTACGGAATCTCGAAGCTGATGGTCACGCTTCGCTGGCCATGCTGTGGCTGTCCCGGATACAGGCCCGAGGCATAGGTCTTCGGTGCATCCTCGATTGCATTGTCCAGCTTGAACGATGCGCTTGAGATATCAAACGTAGTGCCGCCTATGGTGAAGGTTGCTGCAGTGCATCTGTAGGATGGGATAGTGAAACCAGTAAGAGATGCATTGAGCGTCCCTGACTCTTCCTTCACTCCCTTGAACTCCACTGAGCCTTTCACATAGTCACCTGCAGCGCAATCTAATGAGAGCGTTGAGATGGTGCATCCCGGATACTTCTTCACCGCGGCCTTTCGGTTCACCACCAGGGTCAGGCTTGGCAGATCAGCATTGGCTGCGCAGAGATGCATCGTATGGGTATGCTTATCTGTCGAGCCTACCTGCTCTGCAGTATCTGCTCCGCCAAGGGCTGCGTGAACCAGAAGTCCGGCAAACTCAGGACGAAGAATAAAACTAACAGATCCTCCTGCAGAGATACCCATCAGATCTCTCGACTGCGGTGTCTTTGATGCTAACAGAGACCCTTCATCGTTCTTCTCGACTGAGAGCTTCAGGCTCTCGCTTGTGATGTCCACCAGCGCTGAAGGCGTAACCCCCGTGCCGAAGGCGGACTCCTTTCCCATCTGCAGGCTTGTCCCTGCTCCTGTTAAAAATGACACTGTGTGCCTCCTAGTGTTTAATTTATTAAGTTCGCTAAAGAATTATAGTAAACGTCATATATAATTTCTCTTTAAATTAAACCTCTTTCGTGTTACAATATCACAAGAGGCCATCATGAATAACCGAAAGTTCAAGTCAGACAAATCAGAACTCATACGCCAGGGGAAACAGATCGTAAACTCCACGGAAGACAGCAAATATATCCGGAAGGTGACATTGGTGAACCTCATGCTGGGTGGCACCCTGGCCTCCAAGATTGGTGACGCTTCCGGCGAAACGCCGAGGACGCTCACCCTATGGATGAAATCCGTCGACGAGCACGGG
>Ga0183096_1001237_pt1 | contig 23200 bp, 37 predicted proteins | sample Biomet5_FD_127791 | JGI IMG/M metagenome (GOLD analysis project Ga0183096, IMG submission 127791) | Microbial communities from bioreactor (seeded with sewage sludge) at LBNL, California, USA - Biofuel metagenome 5 (version 2) (version 3) | ecosystem: Engineered > Bioreactor > Anaerobic >... | reverse complement strand
GCTTTCGTACCTCAGTGTCAGTTACAGTCCAGAAAGCCGCCTTCGCCACTGGTGTTCCTCCTAATATCTACGCATTTCACCGCTACACTAGGAATTCCGCTTTCCTCTCCTGTACTCAAGTCTCCCAGTTCACAGGGCGAACAACAGTTGAGCCATTGCCTTAAACCCTGCGCTTAAAAAACCACCTACGTACTCTTTACGCCCAATAATTCCGGATAACGCTCGCCCCCTACGTATTACCGCGGCTGCTGGCACGTAGTTAGCCGGGGCTTCCTCCAAGGGTACCGTCATTTTTTTCGTCCCCAAGGACAGAGCTTTACGACCCAAAGGCCTTCATCGCTCACGCGGCGTTGCTGCATCAGGCTTTCGCCCATTGTGCAATATTCCCCACTGCTGCCTCCCGTAGGAGTTTGGACCGTGTCTCAGTTCCAATGTGGCCGATCACCCTCTCAGGTCGGCTACTGATCGTTGCCTTGGTGAGCCGTTACCTCACCAACCAGCTAATCAGACGCAGGCCCATCCCTGACCGATAAATCTTTGACACAAAAGACATGAGCCTTCTGTGTATTATGAGGTCTTAATAACAGTTTCCCGTTGCTATCCCTCTGTCAGGGGCAGGTTGCCTACGCGTTACTCACCCGTCCGCCGCTTTCCGCTCAGAAAATCAACCGAAGCGTCAATTCCGAGTTTCTCGCTCGACTTGCATGTGTTAGGCACGCCGCCAGCGTTCATCCTGAGCCAGGATCAAACTCTTAAATTAATGGTATGTGATCTTCCATATATATGGAAGGACCAAATCAAGTCTGTTTTCCTAAACTCTAAACGCGTCCGCGCTTTTGATTCTTTATCCGAATCATTATTATTGTTTTAAGAAATTGTCGGAAACTTTGCATTTTGTTTTACCAATTTGCTGATTGTTTCCTTTTGGTTTTGAAGATAAAATCTTCTCTTCCCAAATTTCTGCACTATTCAGTTTTCAAGGTTCTCGGGCCGTTTCTCGCTCCGGGCTCATTGCCCTTTCGTGTTTGACGACCGTATAATATATTACTACACCCTGCTCATCCTTGTCAACGTTTATTTTCCTCTTTTTTTGTTTTTTTTCAAATGCCGGTATCAAAGGATCAAGTCTCCAATAAAATGACGTGTGTTTCCTCATATGCTCGAGGTACAAAGAAGCATATGAAGACAGAAGACCCAAAGATGAAAACCTTTCCGGATGTCTGCACGGTTCCGGGAACTGTCCGTGAAGAGCGGACAGTTCCCTTTATTTTCTTTCCCTTTCCTTTGGAAGACACATAGTATATAATATTAATGTTCAGGCACAGGATCTTTTACAAAAGGTGCCTTTCAGCAGACTGTGACAGGAGAAATATATGAACAGGATCCATGAAATTCTGAAAGACCAGTCCCTCAGACGGTACAGCTTCTTTATTATATTTACCGTCGGTATACTTTGTGTTATCTATTTTATAATAAAAAATTTCGACGTTATAGCTATTGCTGCAGGAAACGGTATAGGCAGCGTACTTTCGGCTCTCACCCCTTTCTTCATAGGTCTTATTCTCGCATACCTGATCAACCCCTTTGTGGAAGCTTTCGACCGGAGAATAATGAAGAAACTGACAGACATATTTCACGGCAGAATGAGTCTCAAAAACCGTAAAAGCCTGAAAAGCTATGAAGGCGGCCGTAACCGCACCAGAATAATAAGCATAGTGATCGTATATGCCGCTATAGTCACCTGCCTTATTTTCCTCATGTACCTGCTTGCCTCGCTGCTCGTAGGAAAACTGATGCTGGACAGTCTTCCCAAAATGATAGAAAGCATAATGAATTATCTGGGCAATTACGAAGAGAACATAAAAGCCTGGATATCCGAACTGCCCGGCGGCATACTGTCCGATAAGATAGAAGTACTGGCCAACAGCATCCTTTCCTGGATAACGAGCAATCTTTCAGCCAACTCAGTGATAGATGTCTTAAGCAATATAATAGGAGGTATCGTCAACTTCGTTATCGGTCTTATCATAAGCATATATCTTATAGCTGACAGAGACTTTTTCATCAGACTGTGGAAAAGGTTCCTGGAACTGATACTTCCCCCTAAGGCTAATTCAGCCGTGAACGATACACTTTCAGAGATCAATGCGGTGCTTTCCCGTTTTCTCAGGGGAATACTTCTGGATGCTCTGATCGTGGCAACGCTCTCATCTATAGGACTGACTATAGGCGGTCTGAAATTTGCCGTTTTCGTAGGCATTTTTGCCGGTATATGCAACATAATCCCGTATTTCGGTCCTATTATGGGTATGATACCTGCATTCCTCATAGGATTCTTTACTGACGGCCTGTGGCAGGGTATCATCGCAGTGGTCATACTGCTTGTCATACAGCAAATAGACGGGAACCTCATCTATCCTAAGGTGGTAGGTTCGTCGACAGGCCTGCATCCTCTCTTCGTGCTTCTTGCGGTAAGCGTGGGCGGTTATTACGGCGGGATAATAGGAATGGTGATAGCCGTTCCTATAGCCGGCATAGCAAAGATATTCCTTCAGCGTTGGTCGGCATGGCACCGCACCGCAAAGGAATGATCAGTTCTTCCGTAACAGCAGACAGTATAAAAGGGCCTGCAGACTGCAGGCCCTTTGCTTTTGATTTTAAAGACAGTCCTTCAGGATCATACGAGTTCCAGAAATACGACTTCCGCGCAGTCCCCTTCTCTTGGTCCAAGTTTGAGTGTTCTTGTATATCCGCCGTTTCTGTCAGCGTATTTGGGAGCTATTTCATCGAAAAGCTTCGTAACTACATCTTCGTCATATACATATGACAGGACCTGTCTCCTGGCGTGAAGGTCGCCTCTCTTAGCCAGCGTTATCATTTTTTCAGCCTGTCTTCCGGCTTCTCTGGCACGCTGGTTGGTAGTGGAGATCCTTTCTTCTCTCAGCAGATCCGTAACGAGGTTCCTGAGCATGGCTTTTCTGTGAGCCGAGGATCTGCCCAGTTTTTTATAGCCTGGCATTTTGCTGCCTCCTTTCTTTATTCATCGCTCTCACGAAGTCCGAGGCCCAGTTCTTCAAGTTTCTGCTTGACTTCGTCAAGAGACTTTTTCCCCAGGTTCCTGACCTTCATCATGTCGTCCTCGGATTTATGAGTCAATTCTTCCACTGTGTTTATCGCTGCTCTTTTGAGACAGTTGAAGGAGCGAACGGAAAGTTCCAGTTCTTCTATAGTCATTTCAAGAGCTTTTTCTTTCTGGTCTTCTTCCTTTTCCACCATTATTTCCATGGAATCGGTATCGTCTGTGAGCTGTATGAACAGGTTCAGATGCTCCTGCATGATCTTTGCCCCTATTGATACACCCTCTTTCGGGGTAAGAGAACCATCAGTCCATATCTCCAGTATGAGCTTGTCATAATCTGTCACCTGTCCCACTCTGGTATTTTCCACAGTGAAATTCACTTTTACCACGGGAGTAAAGATCGAATCCACCGGTATCACAGCTATAGGTGTGCTTTCCGTCTTGTTCTGATCGGCAGGCACATAGCCCCGGCCTTTTGCAAGATTTATCTCCATGACCAAGGAAGCGTTTTCTTCCAGAGTTGCTATATGGAGATCAGGATTGAAGATTTCCATATCAGCATCTGCTATGATATCAGAAGCAGTGACTTCCTTGGGGCCTACTGCGTTTATGATCACTCTTTTTGTGTTCTCAGCCCCGTTGAGCCTTACAGCCAGCTTCTTCAGGTTGAGGATTATCTCTGTTACATCTTCCTTTGCACCCGGTATGGTCGAAAACTCATGCAGGATGCCGTCTATCTTTACTGATGTCACAGCGGCTCCGGGCAGCGAACTAAGAAGGATCCTTCGAAGGCTGTTTCCCAGAGTAGTCCCGTATCCTCTTTCCAGCGGTTCGACAATAAATTTCCCATAATTTGCATCATCGTCTGAAAATATACATTCAATCGTCGGTTTTTCAATCTCTATCATTAAAAATCCTCCTTTTTTCCCCAAATAATAACTTATTATAACTTATTATTACTTGGAGTACAATTCAACGATAAGGTGCTCTGCTATGGGAGTATCTATATCATCTCTTGTCGGCAGCGCAACGACCGTCCCTTCAAGCTTCGACACATCCACAGTTACCCATGAAGGCACTGTTATGGACATATCTTTTATTTCCCTGAATTTCGGTGAGTTAACGCTTTTTTCCTTTATTTTCACAACATCGCCCGGTGATACGGTATACGAAGGTATATCGACCTTTTTACCGTTTACGGTGAAATGTCCGTGGTTCACAAGCTGTCTTGCTTCTTTCCTGGAAGAAGCGAATCCAAGTCTGAATACGACATTATCCAGTCTGGTCTCCAGAAGGATAAGAAGATTCTCTCCTGTGATCCCCTGTTTTCTGGCAGCCTTGTCGAAAGTATTCCTGAACTGTGTCTCCTGCAGTCCGTAGAACCTCTTTGCCTTCTGTTTTTCTCTTAGCTGAAGTCCGTATTCAGAAACCTTTTTTCTGGACTGGCCATGCTGTCCGGGAGGAAAATTTCTTTTTTCCATAGAGCATTTGGTGCTGTAGCATCTTTCCCCTTTCAGGAAAAGTTTCTGTCCTTCTCTTCTGCACAATCTGCAGCTAGCATCCGTATATCTTGCCATCTAATTCATTCCTCCTTTCATCAAACTCTTCTTCTCTTAGGCGGTCGGCAGCCGTTATGCGGTATCGGGGTTATATCTTTTATCATCGTGATGTCGAGGCCTGCGCTCTGCAGCGCTCTTATAGCCGCCTCTCTTCCGGATCCCGGTCCCTTCACATATACTTCTACCGTTTTAAGTCCGTGCTCCATAGCAGCCTTAGCTGCTTCTTCTGCAGCCATCTGAGCGGCAAAAGGTGTGGATTTTCTTGATCCCTTGAATCCCATGGATCCGGCACTGGACCATGAAAGAGCGTTTCCGCTCAGATCTGTCAGTGTTACAAGTGTATTGTTGAAGGTAGACTGGATATGGGCCTGGCCTTTTTCAATATTCTTGCGTTCTCTTTTCTTTTTCCTTACTGTTTTTTTTACAGTCTTAGCCATGTTTCTCTACCTCCTTACTACTGTATTGCCTTTTTCTTGCGGCCTACAGTTTTTTTCGGTCCCTTTCGGGTTCTTGCGTTGGTTTTTGTGTTCTGCCCTCTGGTCGGGAGTCCTCTTCTGTGTCTGATCCCTCTGTAACATCCTATCTCCATGAGACGCTTTATGTTCAGTGAGACATCTCTTCTCAGATCACCTTCGACCACATATTCGGTATCTATTATTTTTCTGATCGCTCCTGCCTCTTCTTCAGACAGGTCCTTCACTCTCGTGCTGGGATCCACACCGGCTTTTTTCAGTATGGCGACAGCTGTCGGTCTTCCTATACCATAGATATAAGTCAGGCCGATCTCTATCCTTTTCTCTCTCGGTAAGTCTACTCCGGCTATACGAGCCATGTTTTCCTCCTGTTCCCATCTTCCGTCGCGCATCCATAGGCTCTTACCAGCCCGGGCGCAATATAAACGGGATGTTCTTTTTACGCATTTGCTGCGCAGCTATAACTTAAACACCGGATATCCGGCTGTTATCAACCCTGTTTCTGCTTATGCTTCGGATTGTCGCAAATGACCATTACTTTACCGTTTCTTTTTATGATCTTGCACTTCTCGCATATGGGTTTTACTGATGATCTGATCTTCATCTACGAAACCTCCTTATTTTTCTCTCCATGTTATACGGCCCCTGGTAAGGTCATAAGGCGAAAGTTCGACCTTTACCTTGTCTCCAGGGAGTATCCTGATGAAATTCATTCTTATTTTTCCGGAAACATGTGCAAGGACTTCATGCCCGGTTTCCAGCTTTACAACAAACATAGCGTTGGGCTGTGCATCAACTACTACACCTTCTGCTTCAATTACGTCTTTTTTAGCCATAATATTCAACTCTCCTTATAAGGTAAGCAATTCCGGTTCGCCGTCGGTTATAACAACTGTGTTCTCATAATGTGCCGCAAGTTTTCCGTCTGCTGTCGACATCGTCCAGTCATCAGCAGCAGTAACGACTTCGTAAGTCCCCTGTGCGATCATAGGCTCTATGGCAAATACCATTCCCTTTGCTATCCTGGGGCCTCTTCCCGGCTTTCCGTAATTGGGTATCTGAGGTTCTTCATGCATCTGTCTGCCTACCCCGTGCCCGACCAGATCTCTGATCACTGAAAAGCCTTCATTCTCTGCCTTCTTCTGTATGGCATGAGATATGTCTGAAAGTCTGAATCCTTTTCTGCAGAACTTCAGTCCCTCGAAAAAGCTCTCTTCTGCAGCATCCATTATTTTCTGTGCTTCCGGACTTACAGTGCCTACCGCATAAGTCCTGGCCGCGTCGCTGACATATCCGTTATATGTGCAGCCCACATCAACGCTTACTATATCTCCTTCACGGAGTATATGCTTTGAAGACGGGATCCCGTGGACCACTTCTTCATTCACCGAAGTGCAGACGCTTGCAGGATATCCGTTATAACCTTTGAACGTAGGTTCCATCCCGTTTTCGCGGATTATTTCGGATACATGCTTGTCTATGAATTTTGTTGACATGCCCGGTTTGATGAAATCTTTAAGTTCTCTGAGTATATAGCCGGTCACTTCTCCCGACCTGCGCATCGTGTCTATTTCCTGATCTGATTTTATAATGATCATGTTGTCACCCCAGAATCTTTACTATTTCAGCAAAAAGTTTTTCAAGTCCTATGGAACCATCGAAATGTACGATGTTTCCTGCTTTTTCATAATATAATATCAATGGTTTTGTCTGACTGTTGTAGACTTCTATCCTGTTCTCCACTGTGGCCTTGTTATCGTCATCTCTTTGATACAGTTCCCCGCCGCAGACATCACAGATGCCTTCCTTCTTCGGCGGTATGTTCACCACGTGATAGGTCGCGCCGCATTTTCTGCAGACCCGCCTGCCGGTAAGTCTTCTCATCAGTTCTTCTTTTTCTACATTTATGTCCAGCACCCAGTCTACACTGCTGTCTTTTTCTGCCAGAAACTCATCCAGCGCCGAAGCCTGTTCCACTGTTCTGGGGAATCCGTCAAGCAGGAAACCGTTCCTGCAGTCATTCTCCTTCAGCCTGTCCAAAGCGATCTCTATGACCAGACTGTCCGGCACCAGCTCTCCTTTATTCATGTATTCCTGGGCTTTTTTCCCTAATGATGTACCCTCTTTGATATTCTTCCTGAATATATCGCCCGTGGAAATATGGGGGATATCATACTTTTCGATTATCCTGGCCGCCTGAGTACCTTTTCCGGCCCCCGGAGGTCCTAATAAAATCAGATTCATCTTTCACCTCCGAAATCATTTGAGAAAACCCTTGTAATTTCGCATAACCATCTGCTGTTCCAGCTGCTTCATGGTATCAAGCGCAACACCTACTGCTATAAGCAGCGACGTGCCGCCGAAGCGCACATCCAGAGGCGTCATCTGACCGACAAGAGTAGGAAGCGTTGCCACTGCGGCAAGGAATATTGCTCCTACAAAAGTTATTCTGGTCATTACCTTGTTGAGATATTCAACTGTAGCCCTGCCCGGTCTGATCCCGGGGATAAACCCTCCGTTCGCCTTCATATTATCTGCGACCTCCATAGGATTGAAGGTGACAGCAGTATAAAAATATGTAAAGAACAGTATCAGTACTATATTGAATGCGGCATATACCCATACACCCGGCGATGCCGTGGGAGAGAGCCATTTTTCTATCCACTGTGTGAAGTTCGAATTCGTATTCGCAAAATAAGTTATCGTCAGCGGGAACTGAAGCAGTGAAAGTGCGAATATAACAGGAATTACTCCTGCCTGATTGACCTTGAGCGGAATATGTGTCGACTGTCCGCCGTACATTTTTCTGCCTACTACTCTTTTCGCATACTGTACAGGGATTCTTCTCTGTCCCTGCTGTATCTCGATTATCCCGACTATGACTACAAGTGCGAAAACAATAAATAATATAAGAGTCATGAACCCTATTTCTCCGCTCTCATACTTTGTCATGGTCTCGCGGAACCCGCTGGGGATCCTGGCTATTATGCCCGCAAAGATTATAAGCGATATGCCGTTTCCTATTCCGTTTTCATTTATCTGCTCTCCAAGCCACATAAGGAACGCAGTACCCGCAGACAAAACTATGACGATCAGGGCTACGGAAAAGAAATCAGTGCTTATAAGTGCCTGCCTGAACATTCCCACGGATACACCGATAGCCTGTACAAAAGCCAGTGCCACTGTAAGATATCGGGTATACTGGGTTATCTTTTTTCTGCCCTCTGTGCCTTCCTTGGACAGACGCTCCAGTGATGGTATTGCTATTGTAAGCAACTGCAGTATTATCGATGCTGTGATATATGGAGTGATGCTCAAAGCAAATATCGTCATATTGCTGAAAGAACCTCCGGAAAACAAGTCGAACAGCTCCAGCAGTCCGGTCTCTCCCTGGAAGGCCTGGTTGAGGACTTCTCTGTCTATGCCCGGCACCGGGATATTCGAACCGATACGGAAGATCACCAGCATAAGAAGGGTAAATATTATTTTCCTCCTTATATCGTCGATCTTCCAGGCCTTTGCAATAGTTTTCAGCATCTCCATACTAAATCACCTCTGCCTTTCCTCCGGCAGACTCAATTTTCTCTACAGCTGTTTTACTGAACTTGTGAGCCTTAACGGTAATATTCTTTTCAAGTTTTCCTTTTCCAAGAATTTTGATCCCATCTTTTACCTGTTTCACCAGACCACTTTCCTCAAGCAGCTGGGGAGTTACAACAGTCCCTGTCTCAAATCTGTTAAGTGCCTCTACATTCAATTCCGTATATTCAGTCCCCCAGATATTGGTGAACCCTCTTTTGGGGAGTCTTCTGTAAAGCGGCATCTGACCGCCTTCAAAGCCAAGCCTTACGCCTCCGCCGCTTCTGGATTTCTGACCGTTCATGCCTCTCCCGCCGGTTTTTCCCTGTCCGGTAGCATGTCCGCGTCCCTTGCGCTTTCTGGTCTTGGCGGAACCTTCGGCTGCTTTGAATTCATGCAGTTTCATTATATGGTACCTCCATTTCTACAGTTCTGCAAAGGTAACAAGATGCTTCACTTTTTCAACGGCCCCTCTGGTTACCGGGCTGTCGATCAGTTCTACCGACTGGTGCATCTTTTTTAGTCCCAGTGCTTCTACAACTTTTTTCTGTTTCGGAGAAGCGCCGATAACACTTTTCGTCAAAGTGACTTTTAACATTTTTGCCATTATGCTTCCCCTCCTATCCTAATATTTCTTCTTTGGTCTTGCCCCTGAGTCTGCTGACTTTTTCTACTGTCATAAGACTTTTCAGTCCTTCCATGGTGGCATAGGCCATATTTCCTGTATTATTGGATCCTATCGATTTTGCTCTTACATCCTTGACTCCTGCGGACTCCAGCACTGTACGCACAGAAGAACCTGCTATAACGCCTGTACCTTCTGCTGCCGGCATTAGAAGCACACGGCCTGCACCGAAGACTCCGAGGATTCTATGCGGAATGGTGGTTCCTACTGTGGGAACCTTGATCACCTTTTTCTTTGCATCTTCTGTAGCTTTTCTTACAGCTTCGGGTATTTCCTGAGCTTTGCCCAGACCTACGCCTACATAACCTTCGCCGTCGCCTACTACGACGGTAACGCTGAATCTCATGTTTCTGCCGCCCTTAACGGTCTTGGCGACACGTCTGATATTCACGATGGTCTCTTTCAAGTCCAGCTTGGATGCATCAATTGTATTTCGCATTACGCTTCCTCCTGTTAGAATTTCAGTCCGGCTTCCCGTGCGCCGTCTGCCAGTTCTTTTACTCTCCCGTGATACAGAAATCCGCCCCTGTCGAAAGTGACAGTATCTATACCCTTTTCAAGAGCCCTGTTTGCAATAACTTTTCCGACCTTCCTGGCGGCTTCCCTGTTCCCGCCGTATTTTATCTCTTCTTTAAGGTCTTTATCAAGCGAAGAAGCCGACACGATGGTATGACCTTCGATATCGTCGATTATCTGCACTGATATGTTCTTGCTGCTTCTGTAAATACAGAGCCTGGGTCTTTCAGGAGTGCCTTGCAGATTCTGTCTTATTCTTTCATGCCTTGCAATACGCCTGTCATTTCTGCTGCCTTTTGCCATTTTCATTCACTCCTTTCTATTCTCCCGATTTTACGCCGGCTTTTCCTTCTTTTCTGCGGATATATTCACCTTCATAACGTATGCCTTTGCCCTTGTAAGGCTCCGGACTCCTGAATGCCCTGATGATTGCCGCATAATTTCCTACAGCCTGCTTGCTTATACCTTTTATGGTTATTTTCGTGGTTTCCGGAGCTTCGGTAGTTATACCGTCAGGATCTTCCAGTTCGACCGGATGTGAATATCCGAGGCTCAGCACAAGCTTCTTGCCTTTTTTCTCAGCTTTGTAACCTACGCCGCTGAGCTCCAGCTTCTTTTCGAATCCCTTCGTGACTCCTTCAACCATATTGCTGACCAGCGATCTTGCCAGACCATGCTGTGACCTGTTCTCTTTTGCGTCGCTGTCCCTGGTGATCCTGATCACGTTGTCTTCCTGCTCTACTTTGAGCAGATCGCTTATTTTTTCCTGTAATTCGCCCAGAGGGCCCTTCACTGCTACTATATTGCCGTCACAGAGTTTGACTTCAACGCCGGCAGGAAGATCCACAGGTTTTATACCTATTCTTGACATCTTTTTTTCCTCCTACCAAACATAACATATAACTTCGCCGCCTACGCCCAGCTTTCGTGCCTCTCTGTCGCTGATCACTCCGTTGGATGTGGAAATGATCGCGATGCCGAGTCCGCCGAGGACTCTGGGCACATCGCTGGCCTTGGCATATACCTTCAGGCCCGGCTTTGATATTTTCTTTATGCCGCTTATTACTCTTTCCTTCTTGGGACCGTATTTCATTTTTACCTTTATGGTCCCCTGCTTGTCATCTTCTACCACATCGAATCCGTCGATGTATCCTTCTTCTGCCAGTATTCCTGCAATGGATCTCTTGATCTTCGATGCCGGTATTTCTACCGTTTCATGTCCTACAGTATTGGCATTTCTGATTCTTGTAAGCATATCTGCTATCGGATCTGTCATTGTCATTTCTGTATTCTCCTTCCTTCCGCCAGTTTTGCTACCTGCGGTATCCCGCTTCGCAACTTGATGGAAATCTAACTATCCTTACCAGCTTGCCTTTTTGACTCCGGGGATCTCTCCCTTATATGCAAGCTCCCTGAAACAGATTCTGCATATCCCGTATTTCTTTAGAACTGAATGAGGTCTGCCGCAGATCCTGCATCTGGTATATGCTCTTGTTGAAAACTTAGGTTTTCTCTGCTGTTTAATTTTGAGAGATGTCTTTGCCATATTTCCCTCCTATTTCCCAAACGGCATTCCAAGAAGCTTCAGCAGTGCTGCTGCTTCTTCATCGGTGTTTGCCGTAGTTGTGAATACTATGTTCATTCCTTTTATCATATCGACATTGTCAAAGTTGATCTCGGGGAAAATCAGCTGTTCTTTGATGCCGATGGAATAATTCCCGCGTCCGTCGAATGCATTTTTGCTGACTCCCTTAAAGTCTCTTACTCTGGGAAGAGCGATATTGAAAAACTTATCAGCAAAAACATACATGCGTTCGCCTCTCAGGGTGACCTTTGTGCCCACCGGCATTCCCTGTCTGACCTTGAAGTTTGCGATAGATTTCTTTGCTGTAGTAACTACAGGACGCTGACCTGCTATAAGGCCCAGCTCCTCAACAGCGGATTCCATGACCTTGGGATTGTCTTTTGCTTCGCCAAGACCGATATTTATGGTGATCTTCTCAAGCTTCGGCACCTGCATGGAATTGCTGTATTTGAACTGATCCATCAAAGCGCTGAAAGCTTCGTCTTTATACTTTTCCTTTAATCTTGCTGTCAAAACCGTCTCCTCCTTTCCTAATCTAATACGTTTCCGCTCTTTTTAGAAAATCTTACTTTTCTTTCGCCTTCCATCCTGTAACCGGTCCTGGCAGGCTCTTTTGTCTTGTCGTCTATCAGCATCACATTCGAAACGTCCAGAGGACCTTCCTGATGTTTTATCTCAGCTGCTGCGGTTCTGGTCTGCTTCTGGTGTTTTGTCTGCATGTTCACACCTTCTACCAGAACCTTGTTTTTCTTAGGTATGGTTTTTATTACCTTGCCCTTCTTGCCCTTGTCTTTTCCGGTAAGGACAACAACCATATCATCTTTTTTAATACGCATTCTGTCCTCCTATAAAACTTCCGGAGCCAATGAGACGATCTTCATAAAGCTCTTATCTCTGAGTTCTCTGGCCACAGGCCCGAAAATACGGGTTCCCACCGGATTCTTATCTTCTTTTATTATTACGGCCGCATTCTGGTCGAACTTTACATAACTGCCGTCAGCTCTTCTGGCACCATGCTTAGTCCTGACTACTACTGCCTTGACCACATCGCCTTTTTTGACCAGGCCGCCGGGCGTTGCTTCCTTAACAGCGCAGACTATCACATCTCCGATATTTGCGTACTGACGCCTGGTTCCTCCCAGTATACGGATGCATAAAAGCTCTTTCGCACCGGAATTGTCAGCGACTCTCAGTCTGGTTTCTTCCTGAATCATTATCTGGTGCCTCCTTACTTGACTTTTTCAACTATGTCGACAAGTCTCCACCTTTTCTCTCTGGAAAAGGGCCTTGTCTCCATTATTCTTACTTTATCGCCTATGCTGCATTCGTTGTTCTCATCATGAGCCTTTACCTTCTTGGTCGTCTTTACAGATTTGCCGTAAAGAGAATGTCTTACGAAGTCTTCCAAGGCTACCACAACAGTCTTTTCCATCTTATTGCTTGTTACCATGCCGACTCTTGTTTTTCTTCTGTTTCTTTCAACTGTCATAATTCATCCTCCTTTCCTATTCGCCCTGAACCTGTTTCAGTTCTTTTTCTCTGATAATGGTTTTTGCCCGTGCGATATCTCTTTTAGTATCTCTCATTTTGATCGGATTCTCCAGCTGTCCTGTAACATGCTGGAACCTCAGATTGAAGAGATCTTTTTTCATTCTGTCCAGTTCAGCGTTCAGTTCCGCATCTGTCATTTCTCTCATTTTTTTCAATTCCATTATGCTTCACCACCCTCTGATACCTGCTGTTCTTTTCCCTTGACAACAAATTTACATTTGATGGGGAGTTTATGAGACGCCAGCCTCATAGCTTCCTTGGCCTGGGCTTCGGAAACCCCTTCTATCTCAAACATGACTCTTCCCGGTTTTACTACCGCTACCCAGTATTCGGGAGCACCTTTACCGGAACCCATACGTACTTCTGCCGGTTTCTTTGTGACAGATTTATGCGGAAATATCTTTATGAATACTTTGCCGCCTCTTTTGATCGATCTGGTCATGGCGATTCTGGCTGCCTCGATCTGATTTGAAGTGATCCATGCAGGTTCTGTAGCTGCAAGACCGTATTCACCGTAAGTGACAGTATTGCCCTTTGTGGCTCTGCCCTTCATCCTGCCTCTGTGGACTCTTCTGTGTTTAACGCGCTTTGGCATCAACATGGCTTCTTCCTCCTTTCGCTACCAGGCTATTCTTCAGTCTTTTCTGCAGCGTTCTCTGCCTTTGCTGCTTCAGGAGCGGTCTCCTTTGCAGTTTCAGGTTCCGGAGTTGTTGCTTCTTCGACTTTCATTTCTTCAACTTTTGCATTCTCAGCTTCCTGTGCTGCCTTTGCTGCTTCTTCAGCGGCATTGTCCTGTGTGTCTTTCTTCGGCGTCTTTCTGACTCTGGGATTTACGGCTTTCGGTATTTCCGCTCTGCTGTCCCTGCTGTCTCTTCTTGACCTTCTGTCGCCGTCCCTCCTGGATCTTCTGTCGTTGTCTCTTCTGGGCCTTCTGTCGCCTCTTCTGCCTTCGGATTTTTCTTCACGGACTGTGCTCTGCAGTCCTTTGTCAAGAATCTCGCCATGATTTATCCAGACTTTAACGCCTATTTTCCCATAGGTGGTATCTGCCTCGGCGAATCCGTAATCTATGTCCGCTCTCAAAGTATGCAGCGGAACATTTCCCTCGCTGTATTTCTCGTTCCTGGCTATTTCGGCTCCGCCCAGTCTCCCGGATACCAGCACTTTTATGCCCTTTGCTCCGGCTTTCATGGTTCTGCCTATAGCCTGTTTCATGGCTCTTCTGAAAGATATCCTTTTTTCAAGAGCCTGAGCTATGCTTTCAGCAGTGAGCTGTGAATCCATTTCGGTCCTTCTCACTTCTCTGATATCGATGGAAACTTTCTTGCCGAATTTCTTCTCCAGTTCTTTTTTCAGTTTCTCGATGCCGTCTCCTGATCTGCCGATTACCATACCGGGTTTGCCGGTCAGGATTATTATCCTCAGCTGGTTTTCCGCAGCCCGTTCGATAAGGACTCTGGAGACCCCTGCCGCATATAATTTCTTTTTGACGTATTCTCTTATTTCATTATCTTCCACAAGATAATCCGAAAAGTTTTTCTTGTCTGCATACCATTTGGAGTCCCAGTCTTTGATGATTCCAACTCTGAGACCGTGTGGACTTACTTTCTGACCCATTACTGAACCTCCGTTTCTGAATTCCTGTCCCTCAGAGTAACGCCTATATGGCTGCTCCTCTTCAGTATCATCGACGCTCTCCCCTGTGCTCCGGCTCTCCATCTTTTCATAGTCGGGCCCTGATGTGCATATATCTCAGCAACATACAGATCATCGGGGTTCAGGTCCAGGTTGTTCTCTGCGTTGGCTGCCGCAGACTTAACAACTTTTTCAACCAGTTCAGCACCTTTTCCCGGTGTGAACTTCAATATGTTCAATGCCTCGCTTAGATTTTTTCCTCTTACCAGATCAGCAACAGGCTGCAGTTTCACAGGAGACATTCTTACATATTTCGCAATCGCTTTTGCTTCCATTTTCGTTTATCTCCTTTCTATTCGGCCTTTGGTGCAACATCTGCTTTGACTTTTCTGTCTGCCGCATGACCTCTGTATGTCCTGGTCGGAGCGAACTCTCCGAGACGATGACCTACCATGTCTTCCGTGATATATACGGGCACATGTTTTCTTCCGTCATGGACAGCTATCGTATGGCCTACCATCTGAGGAAACACCGTGGACGACCTGGACCATGTCTTTACGACTTTTTTTTCGTTGGCCGCATTCATATCATCTATGGCTTTAAGCAGCTTTGCATTGACGAAAGGACCTTTTTTAAGTGATCTTCCCATTATCCTTGCTCCTTCCTTTATTTTTCGTTTCTTCTCTTAACTATATATCTGTCGGAATCTTTTCCCTTTTTCCTGGTCTTGTATCCAAGTGCAGGTTTGCCCCAGGGGGTAACAGGACTTACACGTCCTATGCCGGCTTTGCCTTCGCCGCCGCCGTGAGGATGGTCGTTGGGGTTCATTACCGAACCTCTTACGGTAGGCCTTATTCCCATATGTCTTTTTCTTCCGGCTTTTCCGATGTTGATGTTGGCATGCTCGTCATTTCCGACTTCGCCTATTGTAGCTCTGCATTCCATCCTCAGCCTGCGCACTTCTCCGGAAGGCAGACGTACCTGCACGTACTTGTCTTCCTTTGCCATGAGCTGAGCACCATTGCCTGCGGATCTTACCATCTGAGCGCCTTTGCCAGGCTTCATTTCTATATTGTGTATCACGGTGCCGACAGGTATATTAGCCATCGGAAGCGCATTTCCGGTCTTTATGTCTGCTTCCGGTCCTGACATCAGTACGCTGCCGACTTCCAGACCTTCCGGCGCTATGATATATCTCTTTTCGCCGTCTGTATAATATATCAGAGCTATATTTGCACTTCTGTTCGGATCATATTCTATAGCGGCTACTTTTCCGGGAACTCCGTCTTTGTTCCTTTTGAAATCTATGATCCTGTACTTTGGTCTGTATCCGCCGCCTCTGTGCCTGACCGTTATCTTACCTCTGGAATTTCTTCCGGCATGTTTCTGCAGTGTCACAGTAAGGGATTTTTCCGGCGAATCCTTTGTGATCTCCTTGAAATCGGAAACCGTCATGCCTCTCAGACCAGGAGTAGTTGCTTTATATTTTTTTATTCCCATGTTTCCTACCTCCAGTTTTTACAGGCCCTGGAAGAATTCGATCTCTTTGCTCTTCTCGGTAAGCGTAACGATAGCTTTCTTCGAAGCAGCAGTCATGCCGTTGTTTCTTCCCATTCTCTTTAACTTCCCGCTGACATTCATGATATTCACTTTTGCGACTTCAACCTCGAATATCTCTTCTACTGCCAGCTTGACCTGTGTCTTGTTAGCGTCGGTTGCAACTTTGAATGTGTATTTTCTGCTCTGCACATCTTCCATGCTTCTTTCGGAGACTACAGGTTTCAGTATCACATCATAAGGGGTTTTCATTATGAATACACCTCCTCGATCTTGTTTACAGCATCTCTTGTAACGATGAAATCATCATGGTTGATTATCTCATATACATTCATGGTCGAAACCAGAACAGTTCTGACTCCCTGTATGTTCGCAGCCGATCTGACCACGCTGTCATCCTTTTCAGCCATCACTATGAGCGATTTTTTCCCTGCCTTGATGTTTTCCAGAACTTTTATCATTTCCTTCGTCTTCGGTTCGTCGAATCTGAGTTCGTCGATGACCTTTATCTCATTTTCCTTTACCTTTGAAGACAATGCCGATATCATTGCCAGTCTTCTGAGCTTTCTTGGCAGCGTATATCTGTAATTCCTCGGCTTGGGTGCGAATACCACTCCGCCTCCTATCTGTGACGGATCCGTGGTGCTGCCCTGTCTGTGACGGCCTGTACCCTTCTGTCTGAAAGGTTTTCTGCCGCCGCCGCGAACATCTCCTCTGGTCCTTGCTGACTGAGTCCCCTGTCGCTGGTTTGCCAGGTAGTTTTTGACTACTGCGTGGACGGCAAACTCATTCGGCTCGATTCCAAAAATGTCGTCTTTGAGTTCTATAGTACCGGCGTCCGCTCCGGTCATTTTCAGCACTTTTACTTTTGCCATTTTCTACGTCCTCCTTCCGTAATCTTAACTTATTCCTGGCCTTTTACTGCATACTGTACCTTTACCAGGCTGCCTTTTCCTCCCGGAACAGCGCCCTTTACCAGCAGCAGATTTCTGTCTTCGATGACTTTTACAAGCTTCACATTCTGAATGGTGACTGTTTCGCGTCCCATTCTTCCAGGTCCATCGTTTCCTTTGAACACTCTGGAAGGATATGTTCCCGCAGCCAGCGCGCCGGCAAGTCTCTTATGCTTGGAGCCATGGGTCATAGGGCCTCTGTGATGTCCGTGTCTCTTGATATTGCCCTGAGTTCCCTTTCCTTTGGAAATACCTGTTATGTCCAGAAGCTTGCCTTCTTCGAATTCGCTGACGGTCATTACCTGACCCAATTCATAGCTGTCTCCTTCATCCGGCGTAAATTCCGTCAGATGTTTTTTGGCCTCTGTCCCGGCTTTTTTAAAATGTCCGGCCATAGGCTTGTTGACTCTCTGGGGTTTTGCTGTTTCAAACCCGGCCTGTATAGCATCATATCCGTCAGTTTCCACAGTCTTGATCTGAGTGACTGTCTGCGGTCCTGCTTCTATTACGCTGACAGGGATAACTTCTCCTGTTTCGTTGAAAATCTGAGTCATACCGATTTTCTTCCCAAGTAAAATCTTCATATTAACCTCCTGATCTTACAGCGGATTATGGTGTTTCCCATCATAATCATCCTAAGCGGGCGGCCATGTCCCCGGCGTGCCGCGGGCATGGTCTGCATGTCACGGTCCTCCCGTGCAGGCAGAGGTCCCGGCATTTATAACTTGATTTCGATATCCACACCTGCAGGCAGCTCCAGCTTTGTAAGAGCGTCCGTAGTCTTTGCCGTAGCACTGGTTATATCGATAAGTCTTTTATGTGTTCTCTGCTCGAACTGTTCTCTGCTGTCCTTATACTTGTGGACAGCTCTCAGAACTGTGACCACCTCTTTCTCTGTGGGAAGAGGTATAGGGCCGGACACTTCGGCACCGGTCTTCTTGGCTGTTTCGACTATCTTTGCTGCCGACTGATCAAGCAGTGCATGATCATAGGCTTTCAGTCTGATTCTTATCTTTTGTAATTCGCCCATTTTGGTCCTCCGTTTTCTTTTTCTGTACTGTTTTCGCTATGCTTGTACAAGGGGTCCGTTCCCGGCTGCGTGGCAGTGTTTCCGTCATCTTACACCTTGCCGTGTGTTTCCTTGCTGTCCGCACAAACCAAAAACCCGCGAATCCCTTCGCCCCCGTCCGGCGGGGACAATTCTCGGCGGAAGTGACCTGATAGCTCAGCAACTTCCCGCTTCTTCGCATTTCGCAAGCTTAAGTAGTATATAACACATATGAAACTATTGCAAGAGTTTTTTGAAAAAAAGTCGAACGGTTTTTTGATTTTTTATATCCCGGAAAGTTTTGTTTTTCAATGCATTCCGGCGATGAGCCCTATACACCGCCCCTTGCGTACGTTTTTCTCTCCTGTCGTTTACGTCCTGAAATCCAAGGTCTCCCGCTTCCGGGCTTTGACTCCTATATATAAAAATCGCTGTACCGATAAAAAACATTTAAAGGCCGGCAGCTTATATGCGCTGCCGGCCGGTATCGGTCATACCGTAATTTTTTCTGTATATATTACGATCAGTATCCCAAGATCTCATTCACAAGGACCACATGTATCCTGTCCGGTTTATTGCAGAATCTGGTAGTCAAAGTCATAGCGCATATAGTCTGGCCGACTTTCATGCAGTCTCCGCACACCCCGGTCACAGCACACGGTGTTTCTTTTCCCAGCCTTATGCAGTTGGCCGGGCAGGCATCTTTTTTTATACGGCTGATCGCATCTTTCTCATCCGCTGCTATCTTGTTCACTCCGGCTACTATTACCACTCTCCTTGGTCCGAAGCAGATAGCGGCCGTACGGTTTCCGCTGCCGTCGATATTGACCAGTTCGCCTTCCATAGTCACCGCATTGGTACTTGTCAGGAACACATCTGAATTCAGTGCATTGACTCTTGCTCTGTAGGCTTCTTCCGGATCGCTGATCGACTGCGGATCTATTATCTGGGCATTGACCAGTTCCAGTCTGTCCTTTACTTCAATTTCCTCAAGAGTCGCGGAACCTCCCCACGACACCCTTGATCCGTTAGGTATAAGAGAAAGGACTTTTTCACATGCCTCTCTGGAATTTTCACAGTAATATCCCGTCATTCCTCTTTTTTCAAGTCCGCTTATGATCCTGCGGCATTTAAGTTCATTTGCTCTTCTGACTACACTACTTGTCATTTTGACCTCCCGTCATGCTCCTTGCTGTTTCCAAGGCACTCAAACCTCTTGCACATCCTGCCGCAGCGGCGGCGGATGAAATAAATCTTTCAGATATAAGTCCGCGCAAAGGACCTTCTCTGTAATAAACTCCTCCCGGGCCCAGAGTGATAAAAAGCTGCTCTACGCCCTTTTCCGCGAAAACGTCTCCGGCCGCCTCCAGCTGTTCTTTACTGAGGATCTCCATGCCGGAAAGGACTTCTGCCGACCTTCTGTCCGCTCTTATGATGCGGAACTTCCCGCAAATATTCCTGAAGCCTGCGGCGCCTTCCGGATCTCCTGCATCCAGCATGACCGGGATGTCGCTTCGATCTGCGATATGTCCGATCATATCTGCCGGCATCCCGGCATCCGCAACCAGAAGATCTGCTTTCTCCGAAACTTCCTCTGCCCTGCGGGCCATCGTTCCGTCAAAGATCCCGCAGGTCCCGCTTCCCGAAAAGGTCATTTCCACATCATCTATTATATTCATAACAGAATAGCGGACACATGTATCTGTGCCGCGGATCAGAAAAAACGTATCCGTGACTATTCCCGCTTCTGACATTTCTCTTTTAACAGCCCTTCCCGGGAGATCATCTCCGGCAGCGCCCGCTGCTGTCACCCGGATATCTTTTTCGCCCGCGAGACCGGTGACCATTTCCCAGAAAGATCCTCCGGGCGTCATGGAAATCCTGCCCGGATTATCCGATCCTTCTGCCAGGCGGTCTGCCAGACGGTCTTCCATATGTATTTCCGGACATCCGAAAACTGTTATTTTTTTCATGATCGCTCCTTCAGTCTACAAAGACACTGCCTCCTATGAACTCCCTGAGTATGGAAGTGTTGGATATTATCGAATCATCATCTATGATCTTGAAAAAACTCAGGAACTTGAGCATCCTTACGGCCTCGCTGTATTCCGGTTCCTCCGGCTTTATGGCTGAAAGCAGCGGTTCCGCATACTTTTTCAGGACCCCGAGTTCATATATATGCACCGAATTGAAAAAAGCATCTGCGGCATTGCTGTAAGGGAATATGTTCTTATCCTCGCCAGCCCGCACTTTAGGCCATTCTCTTATTGTCTCCCGTGCGGAATGTCCCCGGGCTCTGTGATCCCTGACCATACGCCTTATCATACGGGAATCAGTAGTGGATATTATATTATGTCTGTCTATATTAAGCTGCGTAAGCGGACTTATATATATCCTGAATTTCTCCATGTCGTCTATATAAGGTGTCAGCGCATTGTTCAGTGCATGTATGCCTTCTATGACTATCGGCTGGTCTGCATCTATGGCAAGTTTCCTTCTGCTGAATATTTTTTTGCCCTGTATGAAATCGAATTCCGGAAGATCTACTGTTTCTCCCTTCAGCAAAGCATTCATGTCCCTGTTGAACAGTTCCACATCAAGAGCATCCAGATCCTCATAGTTCGGTTCTCCGTTTTTGTCTCTGGGCGTATGCTCCCTGTCGACGAAATAATCGTCAGTTCCAAGATAAAGAGGCTTCAGTCCGTTCACCTTGAGCTGTATGCAGAGTCTCCTTGCGAAAGTCGTCTTGCCTGACGATGAGGGCCCTGCTATAAGCACTATACGCTTTTTCTTTTCAGTGATCTCACCGGCGATCTCAACGATGCGCTTTTCATGAAGCGCTCCGGACATCTGTATTATTTCACGGATCTCGCCGTTCCTGATTTTTTCATTCAAGTCCCATACGAATGATATGTCCAGGAGCTTCTGCCATCTTGCGGCCTCCACGAATGCGGCATACATCTTTTTTTCATCCACATATACCGGCATCCTGTCCGGCTGTGCAGGCTGAGGGAATCTCAGTATCACTCCGTTTTTATATTTTTTCAGCTGGAAATTCTTGAGATAACCCGTAGAAGGCACCATAAGGCCATAAAAAAACTGTTCATGATCTTTAAGTTTATAGAACCGCATCTCCTGCATGGATCCTGTTTTGTGGACACCGTCAAGTTCGAACGGGATATCCTCTTTTACCATTTCATGCATCCTGTTTTCTATTGCCTTTACATTGGCTGCAGAAACAGGTTCTTCGGTTCTTATTATCGTGAACACGCCTTTGTTCAGCGGATTTTCCACATCCACATCCTCAGTTCCCATCACATCCCTTACTGCGCTGAGATACATGAAGGTAAGGCTGTACTGATATATCAGATGTGCCGCCCGGGTCCTCATGTCAAGGAACTCCACACGACACGGCCGGTCGATGATCTCAGTGAGCCTGACTATCCTGTTATTCATCTTTGCTGCCAGCACAGTGTAAGGCAGTTCTTTTTCGTAAGCATGCATAAGCGTCTCCAGAGTTGTTCCTTCTGCGATCTCTGTTTCCGAATAGCCGCATTCCAGTTCTTTTTTCAATCTTATTTTCATTGTTATCTGTACGCCTCCGCGCAAAAGTTATTTTTTAAGTATACCATAATGAAAAAGCCGGCACAACCCGGGACACGCGCCGGCTTATGCCCTGGCGGAAAAAAAGACGGCATGCTCCGTGCACGCCGTCTTTTTTCTGCAAAGATATTTTATTTCCCGAATTCTCTGCTTCTGAGCATATCCACGAGTTTTTTCATTTCATCCGCATGAAGGGTTATTCCCCTGCTCATATGCTCGTGATTGGCATCCCAGTCTCTGATATCATATTTGGGGACCCCTGAATTCCAGACTACCAGATTGAGCTCTTTCGTCCACCCTGTGGGATACTCGGAAATCACACCGATATGTTCCTTGATCTCAAAAATGATCTCCGGCCTTTCTTTTTCATTAACAGCCATATCAATCTCCTTTCTTCATTTCTGAGCCCCTTTCTGAATATCAATATAATACTATTTTGTAAATATATGTCAATAGATTATTTTCATCCTGTTCTCCACAGCAAAAATATCCCCGGTGCACCGGTATGTCCGTCTTCATTCTCTGCTCTGAATATCTCATATGCTGCCGGTCTGTGCAAGTTCGCAGAAAACGCCTACCCAGGCAGGATCGAACTGACTGCCGGAGTTGCTCTGTATCTCTTTGACAGATTCATCATAAGTCATTGTTTTGCGGTACGGCCGGTCGGAGATCATGGCGTCGAAACTGTCAGCCACAGCTATCACTCTGGAGCCTTCCGGGATATCTTTACCTCTGAGTCCGTCCGGATAGCCTCTGCCGTCAAATCTTTCATGGTGATGCCTTATTATCCTGGAGATATCTCCGGCGCAGTCCAGCATGTCCGTTATGTCCGCTGCAATGCTGCTGTGACGCTTCATGACAGCAAACTCCTGAGACGTGAGCCTGCCCGGCTTGTCTATTATTTTTTCCGGGACGCATATCTTGCCTATGTCATGCAGTTTGGCCGCATACTGTATATCGAAGTATATGCCTCCGAATCCGTTTACGTGATTATACATTTTCGAGGCGATCTCTGCCACTCTTTTGGAATGCCCGTCTGTGTATATATCCTTGGCTTCAAGAAGATCGGTCAGCATCCCCATGGAATTCATGAAAAGCCTGTCATATTTTTCCTTCAGATCTTTTATCGTACTCTCCTGCATCCGTGCATATCCGGCCTTTACTTCCTCGGATCTTATATGCTCTGTTATATCTCTGGATATGACCGCCATACCGCACATTTTGCCTTCGTCACCGCATAAAGCCGTATAACCTAAATTCCACGTGTGTTTTTTATTAGCTTCAAAAATCACTATTTCACGAAGAATTTAGACTGCTTCTCACACATTGTAACATTATTTACAACCACCTTTCAATCATTTTTGATAAATCATTGAT
>Ga0183096_1001234_pt1 | contig 23303 bp, 23 predicted proteins | sample Biomet5_FD_127791 | JGI IMG/M metagenome (GOLD analysis project Ga0183096, IMG submission 127791) | Microbial communities from bioreactor (seeded with sewage sludge) at LBNL, California, USA - Biofuel metagenome 5 (version 2) (version 3) | ecosystem: Engineered > Bioreactor > Anaerobic >... | reverse complement strand
CCTATAAACAGAATCAGGGAACAGGCTAAATGCCCCAAACTCGTCCCGAAGTCAACCCCAAATCTTTCGTTCCCAAGAAAAAGTTGGGGGCCAAAACCGTTGGCTTCGTTGGCGCGTCGTTGGCTCGCGGTAAGTACGGATTTGACCTGGGGAGGTCAAGGGGTTTGTTGGGATTTTTTCACGGAGGGAGGAGAAACGGGCGTTGACGGGGACGGGATAGCGTGATGATTAATAATTTTAGTATGTTAAGAAAAATATCAAGAGGTTATGAGGCTCAGTACCCTCAGCGTGATCACTTTTTCTTCTCTGGAGGCGTGTCTGGAGGAAGCGCAAAGAAAATGACAGTCTGAATGATAACACCAATAATTACAATAAGATAAGGTATAAAGCTGTCTGCTGTTGCTGTAAGCATAGTTTTATCCTGCTATTTCGGCATATTGTTGAAAAAGATTCTGCTTGCTTTTTCATATGTTTTATTTAACCAAACTCTGGCGGCGGTTTTCTGCTCCACTCTCAGCTATCTTTATTTCTTCACAAAAACTCCCGGAGGACAAGATGGCCATCGAAGTTGACGAAGATGCCTGCATGGGGTGCGAAGCCTGTATTGAAACCTGCCCCGATGCGTTCGAGATGAATGACAGCGGGAAGGCTATCGTGAAGGACGCTGGCAAAACTGCCACATGTGTCGATGAAGCCATTGATGCCTGCCCAGCTGAAGCGATTTCCAAATAATTTGCGCCCCCCCCCTCGAATGGCCCGCACTGGTTCGCTGGTGCGGGTTTTTCTTTGGTTTCCAGTAGCACAGACTTTCATCGAAAAACAACATTTCCCTGGACACCAGCTTACTTCTCAACCCTTTTCCAAAGATAACCTGCCAGGAGGATAATAAGTACACCGATCACAGCCCCTGGCCAATATCCTTGAACCATTGAAATAATTAAACATCCAGTACCAACCCAGCCGATCCATGTGGCAATTTGTTTCCGCATACAACCTTCTGTTTCCGGCGAGGTTATATATCCTATAAGCCTCTATGCTAAAATTAACAAGAGTTAATGGGGAAAAAAGCCAAAGCACCTTGTCCCTTCTAGCGACACGGGTTATTTAAAAATCGTGATTCAGCGGGCGCTGACTTCACAGCTGGGCGGGGAGATGCGTAAGTGTCGAACCGCCCTGATTTTTGAGGCAAAAATCATGAAAACGGGGTTGGAGGCTTGTCGGATGGCAGGACTCTGCCATTCCCGTCTCTCACATCCGAGGATTCAACGAATTTTGCTATCATGCCATATTTTTTGATTTTTTTAAAGTTGACCAGACTAAAGAAAAGGATATGCTGAAACTGGGGATGGAGTTCCCCTTTTAACCGCTGTTTGCTGATAACTCCTATCGGTCTTTTGATCGGTAGGAGTTTTTTTTCGCCGTTTTGATAAGTTTATGCAACTAACATGGGGCTTTTTCTGGTTGTTGGAACTGGTCATGCGTTTTGGACCCAAACCTGACTTTCCGGTCCAGGAAAAGCCCCTCCAATTTCAAGACCGCAACCACCTTCCTTGGGTTGGAGGCATTGCTCACTCGAACAGGCTAAAAACATGGGGCTTTTCCTGAGAGCCAGAGGGTCACGTGTCCCCCCACTATCCCAATGCCCCAGGGAAAGCCCCGCCAATAATACTTGCTTGCGCTTATTTGTGAGGAAATCCATGAGAATAGAGACAAGAAGTTCTACGCCATCGTTGCCGAAATCCGTTATCAAACTTGGCTGGGTAAGTTTCTTCACGGATGTCGCTTCAGAAATGCTTTACCCTGTCGTCCCTCTTTTCCTAACCTCTGCGCTCGGTGCACCAGTCGTCGTCCTAGGGATCATCGAAGGTGTCGCCGAAGCCATCGTAAGCATAATGAAAGGCATCTCAGGTTGGCACTGTGACAAGATTGGGCGTCGTGTGCCCTATATTCAATGGGGATATGGGTTAGGTGCTTTATCCAAGCCTCTCATGGCATTAGCATTCTCCTGGCCTTTGGTTTTCCTCGCCCGTTCCGTGGATCGTTTCGGGAAAGGACTCAGGACAACAGCCCGCGATGCTCTCATTGCCGATGCCGTTGATTCTTCTCAAGGTGGGAGAGCCTATGGCTTTCACCGCATGATGGATACCGCCGGGGCCATTGTCGGTGTCCTCATCGCTATGGGGCTGTTAGCACTTCTGCCCGGACATTATCGGACAATCTTCTTAATTGCCACAGCCCCTGGGATCGCAGCTGTATGGCTGACATTCAAACTCAAAGAAGCAAAACCAAGAAATTTAGAGAAAGCTGAAGCATGTATCCCTCAAACAATGGGATCGTCGTCTAAACTTTCGAAAGGGTATTGGATTACTCTCTCCTTGCTTGTAATTTTTGCATTTGCCAACTCAAGCGACACGCTTCTTATATTGCGGGCTAAAAATCTAGGACTTTCTGATATACAAACAATTTTTGGCTACACACTTTTCAACTTTGTATACTCCATCAGTTCATATCCTCTTGGCATATTAAGCGACCGTTTCGGACGGTGGCGTATGATTATTGCCGGGTGGGTTATCTATGCCATCGTATATTTTGGTTTCGCTTATTCAACAATGCTGGGCGTATGGTTTTTCTTCCCTCTTTATGGACTTTTTATGGGATTAACAGAAGGAATTGGTAAAGCCCTGATTCGCGATCAGATCAATGAAAACATCAAAGGCACAGCAATGGGAATTTTTCATATGTCCATCGGATTTTCTTCACTGGCTGGAAGTGTTATCGCCGGTCTGCTTTGGGATGTCATTGGTCCGAAGTCTCCGTTTATCCTTGGTGGGTCAGTAGCGTTGGTGGCGCTTATTGCTATTATATTTGTCATGCCTAAACTGCATTCACTTAAGACTGTTGCAGAAAAATAGATTTAACTTACTCATGTTCTTTGATATCCATACAAAAAGGCCCACGTCATCCCGATGGAAGGCGTGGGCTTCTCCTAAACGGATGAAGTTGGACAAGTACTACTTCTTCAGCAACTCAAGGATGCCGACGTTTTTCTCTTTGGCAGTAGCTGCAAGACCTTTCAGACCATCGAAGCCCTTGTCGGTGACGAATTTCTTAACATCTCCCCTCTTCAAACCAAATTCTTTCATAATCAATTGCATCTGCTTGAGAGGATTGTCGTCGCCGGTGGTTGTTTTCCTGGCGATCTTAACAGACATGTCCTTTTTGGTGACACCAAATTTTTCCATGTACTCTTCGCGAGTAAGCCCATGAGATGCAAGATGCTTTGAGGTGAGGACTTTGCCTTCTTTACCACAGATACCGCATTTAACACCTTTTCGAGTCTTTGTATGCTGCTGCGCTTCAAGCTGCTTCATCGGTTCTGGTTCAATATCGATGATCGGACCACTTTTCAGAGAAATAAGCTTCTCATAGATGCTCTTGGTCACGACTTCGAGTTCACTGAAATGAACCTTCCCGTGACGGAGTTGGTCTTTCGCCAGATTCAAAGCTTCGGCCCAAACTTCTTTATCGATCATGTGGGACTCCTTATTTTCTGATTCAGAAAGCTCTGATTGGGCAAATAAGCTTTATGGGTATTTTTTGTCAACAACGGCAAAGACCTTTTTTGAATAGCTGGCAACGAACAATGTGAAGTGATGTCGGTATAACTGCTTTGTTCTATTGGATGAGAAGACAAAAGCGCGGGGAAACGCGTATTTAAAAAGGTCTAGCATTTCATGTTGATATGGTTCTGTCTACTGCTCTCCACCATCAATGGTCCCAGTTCATGGCTCATTCCACCTCATTCCGTCAGTTCAGCAGAAACAGGGACCGAAAAATGGCAGCTTCCTGCCATCCAGCACATCGTTTTAGGACCGTTTTCGCAAAAAACGATGCATCTGACTGTGTTTGCAAGAAAAAATTCAACCGCCGTCAACGAAACTCCCCCACTCACACCCGACCTATTCCCTACTCCCTCTTCTAAAAATCAGAAGAAGCAGCGCCATGCATCCCAAAACTAGCTAAAATAACAATACTTTCACAGAGAAAGTAGTCCCAGCACCCCCCTGGGGAATTTGAGGGTTGTGCTCCCACCCCGGACACCCCTGTATTTCGCTCCCTCCTGCCCCCTCCTGGGCGTTTCCCCCGGGCCTCCCCCATTGCCCCCCCCTTGATCCCAACGCTCAGGGAAACCCCGCTCCGAGCCAACGTCCGTTTCCGGTGCCGGCGTATCCAATTTCTCCGCTTCCCCCGTGACCTGGCCCCAGCGCCGAGGGTATCCTTCTTCTAACTCTGTGTTCCCGAAGGGTTAGGAGTAAATTGCACATGCTTAAACTGGTCACGCCAAGTTTCCGTCATTTCTGGATCAAAACCCTGACCATCGTCAGAAGAGCTCGGACCTGTTCTTCGGTTGCGCCTTCCAGCCGGGCCAATATCTCTTGTACCGCCTGTTCCCTCGTCATTTTGACGTCCCCCAGGTCGAAAAGCTCAGTCAGTTCGACATCGAGAGCATCAGAAAGGCGTTCGACGTTCACCAAGGTCGGATTCCCCCTGCCCCGCTCGATCTCGCCGACGCTTTGGAGGGACAGCCCTGCGCGTTCAGCAACCTGCTCCTGGGTCATGTCCTTGGCCCGGCGTAGCGACCGGAGACGTTTTCCAAAAATCTTAAGAATCTCGCCCATGATGACCGTCCTTTTCGGTCAGTCTAGGGCAAGCGGACTTCCTCTATAAGCAAACTAGGTATGCAATTTGCTAGATATTAACAAGTAAACTTTATGTTTTGCCAAATTGTCCCATGAGGACAGGGTTTCTGGCGGATCAGGAGCCGGATTGCCGGCAAAGAATTCCGGGAAATCACGGGAAACCGGACACGAGACAGGGAAGGAGATGCCGCCCCATGGCATTGGTCATCAACCACAACCTGATGGCGCTGAACACCGCCAGAAACTTGTCGAACCACTACGGGGCGATGAGCACTTCGACCCAGCGGTTGTCGTCGGGCTTGCGGATCAATTCCTCTGCCGACGATGCTGCCGGACTAGCTGTTCGAGAGTTGATGCGCTCCGACATCGCCACCATGAACCAGGGGATCAGAAACGCGAACGATGCCATCTCGATGATTCAAACTGCCGACGGTGCGTTGCAGGTTATTGATGAAAAATTGATTCGGATGAAGGAGTTGGCTGAGCAGGCAGCGACAGGAACATACACTTCGGATCAAAGATTGATCATTGATTCTGAATTTCAAGCCATGGCTAGCGAGATTAATAGAATCGCTGAGGCAACAGATTTCAATGGGATCAAATTACTTTCTGATAGTTCTGGGCTGAACAGTGGTCTTTTGCTAAACTATTCATTCAATGGCACACTGAAAGATTCATCTGGGAGCGTGTCGTCAGCAGTAACATCAAATGCTAAATTCACAGATGGGATAGGCGGGAGTCAATCGATTATCTTTGATGGAACTAATAACGACCTAAGCGCTAATTTCAGTATGAACACATCGAGTTTCACTTATTCACTTTGGTTTAATGTGAGCGATCTTCATTCTGGAGTTTCTCAGATTTTTACTTCAACAGCAAATCCTTTGGATCATAGATATGAGATACAGCTTCTTGATGACGGTTCCGTCGATACGTATCATACGAATTCTGTAAGAAAGCAATTAACATCCGACTCTGAACTTGTCAAAGAGAACCAATGGTACTTATTAACAAATACTTATGACAATGGGGAATACAAGGTTTATCTAAATGGCAATATTATTCTTTCAGACAACTCTGGAACGGGAGCTGTTGATTTTTCGTCGCCAATTTATATCGCACACGATCCTTGGCTTGGTGTTGCCGATTACGAGAAATTCATAGGGCAGACACAAGATTTTCGCATATATGATCATGCTCTTTCGTCAGACGACATACAATCATATTATAACGGCGTTGTTAATGGATATAATTTTACAAATTGGAATACAAAAATTCATTTTGGAACTGGAAACAGCTCGGCAGAGGATTATTATTATGTTTCTCAATACAACTTGCCCGCAACACTTGGTCTTCGCGATTACGATGTGAAAACACAGTCTGATGCTCAATCAGCCTTGTCTGGACTTGATACTGCCATCGTAAAAAAAGACAAAATCAGGGCAAATCTCGGAGCCACACAAAATAGGCTTGAGAATACGATATCAAATTTACAAATCCAAGCCGAAAACCTCCAGGCCGCTGAATCGCAAATATCAGACACAGACGTTGCTCAAGAAATGACGACGTTTGTTCGTGAACAGATATTAACTCAAGCAGCCGTTGCCATGTTGTCGCAAGCCAATTCAATGCCGAAGATGGCGCTACAATTGATCGAAGGCGGGTCATAAGACTTGGTTGAAGCCAATAACCCTACATTTTCATTCAATCCTTGCAACAAAAAAACCCTTTGAATTGACGAAATTTTCTATTTCCTTAAAATAAGGAGCAATCTTTTCAGTTTCTTTTTCATAGGGAAGAGAGCTTCTTAAAAATCGTATTTTTCCAAGTTCTTCCAAAAGTCCTTCTGGAATGCATGAGAAGTCGTCTCTTTTTCTTGTGAAGAGATAGACTTTCAGATTTGATTGGCTTTGATGAATTGCGAACGGCATAGTTTCTTCTTCCTCGTCGCCAGCGCTCAGTCTTAGCTTCTTTTTGCTATTTCAGGAAAGCCAAAAACGCGGGCAGCCGCGTCTTTTAAAAAGACTGTTATTTTAGATAGATACTTGATACCTTTTTATCCCCCGCCAAGCACCGGCTCACCGATCCATCACTAAATGTGCGCAAACATGCCTGATACGTCGCAGAACCCAGAAAGCTGCCATCCGTTACCTGCTTTTTGTCCTAATCCTGTGAAAAAACGGAAAAAGAAGCGCCCTGCATCCCGGAACTAGCTAAAATTGCAATATTTTCTCTCAGAAAGTAGTCCCAGCACCCCTTGAGGGCTTTTGGGGGTTGTGCTCCCTCCCCGGACAGCCCTCCCCTGCTCTCTACCGGGCCCGTCCTGGGTTTTTCCCCCGGGACCTCCCCCATTGGCTCCCCCTTGATCCCAACGCTCAGGGAAACCCCGCTCCGGGCCAACGTCCGTTTCCGGTGCCGGCGCGTCCAATTTCTCCGCCTCCCCCGTGACCTGGCCCCAGCTCCGAGGGTATCCTTTCCCCTGTAGCTGCCTTGGCAGCAGGTCCCATCAATCTGTTGTAATTCTGAACAAAGTTACGGAGGTCGGTATTATGGTTGAGAATCCTTTTGGTCCGGTTGTTATCCCTGGAGCTCCTGATCTCGGTCACGATCCCGAACGGCAAGAGATGTACGATTCCTTCGAACGGATGCCCGCCGCAGAGCAGGAGGAGTTTGTGAAGGAAATGGACGACGCCGCCGACGGTTAACATCTTCAACGTGATCGCAGGGCGTCAGCAGTGGCGTCCTGCGATTTTTTTTCGTCGTCGAGTTATATCCAGTAAATTTGGCATCACTCGTAAGAATTGGAGCTCGTATGGAACACGATCAACCAGATATTCTAGAGTTGAAGTCAGAGATCATCAACGCATTCCGACCAGTAGAACAGCTTTTCAAGATCATGGATAAGTGTGCCCTAGACTCATCTGGAGACATTGCACGCTCATACGCTGAAATCGGTCTCGAGTTGTGTCAGAATTTTCGAAGAAAACTGGACGATATTTTACCCACGCAAGGAAAGGAGTCTGACGATGACCGCCGATAACGATTGGAATCTGATCTACAGCTACACTCGAGCACAGGCCATCGCTGACGGTGTGCTCATCGACGTCACCGACGCGGCCAGGGCTGTCGGGTTCAAGGTCCATACCGCCGTCTCCGAGCACCTCTACCACGGATACGTCGAACCGCCGGATGGACTGACCGGTGAAGGGCAAAGTACGTCTGGCCGCCTCCACGATCTGCTGTTTCTGGTGCTCTGTTCAGCAAAGAAGAGCCACCCTGGCGCGGATCGGGCCACCGTCAGGATCGCGTTCCTCATGGAACCAGGGCGGACGGAGACGGTGGACGTGATTGCGCACATCGGTCCTGGTGATCAGGGAGAGCCTGTTTTGACGCTGATGCTGCCGGAAGACGATTGATTTTGTTGAAATTAAGACCGGATTGGTTCGGAATGCCACGCACTTATTTCAGACGAAAAGACGATGAATTAGCTGCGTTTCGATTTGAGCAAATATGATAGCTTCTGCTTGGTTGTCATTACATACGCCAGCTTCACAGACGTAGATTGGATCTACGGCATAGAGGAGGTTTCTTGAAGTCTAATATAAAGTTCAATAAAGACACATTGTAGACGATGAAGACAAGCTTTTGTTGTTTCTATTTGTTCGCCTTTATGTCGAGATTAACTCAAGCATCATCTCCATTTCGTCTTATCAAACAAACCTCGCTGAGAAAGTTCGCGTTCCTTGTACCCATCGAAATCGAATCGTCCTGGGATAGGTCTGTCGTTCCCGGATTTGACGCCGAGCAGGACAACCCCGAGCACGATGAGAGCCACGACGCCGATGATGATGCCGGTGATCCACTCCATTCCGCGTCACTATCAGAAACGATGGCCGGCGTCATCTTGTCTATATACTTACAATAATGACGGATAATTGGAGCAGAATTGGTTCGGAATGCCATGCACTTATTTCATACGAAAAGGCGATGGATTAGCTGCGCTTCGATTCGAGTAAAAGTGGTGAAAACAATCCATTAACGAGGCGTAGTTTGCTCTTGAGTGGTAAGCCGAAAAGTCTCACCACGGATTATTGGGCACCTATCTCTAAAAATGGGGAGTGAAGTGGGAAAGGCCTGATCAATGGTAGATCAAGCCCCTCCCGCCAAACGCCGTAGTTTTATTACCCCAAAGCCAAGGCTCACACCCAGAGGGCTACGGGTTAAGCCACTCTGTATCCGGACGACAAATAAGTCGTGCATCGATATAGGCCATATCCATTGTCAGCAGTGTTCTTATGCGATACTTTCGCAAACTATCATCGCGCTCAGCAACCATGGCAACATCGGGATTTACGGGGTCCGTGATATGCAACGGCAATAAAAGTTGAATTCTTCCCTTATACCAGTGAGGTATCGCAATCTTATAGTTTCTCAACAATCTTGGCTTCAATCCTTCAATGCTACCTTTGATTGCATTCCTTGCCAACAAAGGATTACTTTGGACGCTTTTAGGCAAGCGGTCAAGATTGTCACCATCGAGGATATGGTCGAAATTTATTTCGATACCATATGCGATGTCAAAAACGATATCCCTCGCTTCCGTAATATATGTTGCAGGCTCTGGAGTCTTATCAAACGCACTGAGTTTATCAGTATAGCTATCAGCAAAAAATTTAAACATCCAGTCGCTTTGGTTCGGACTTTTATTTTCTTTTGACATGAAAAAAGCAAAAATATCTTTTTCGGTCTCGGTCAGAAGGCCTGTATTAAATACGGCATAACGCTGATCTTTTGAGTAAACAATCTTATTTTGTTCTTGCAAACGCATAAAGGTAAAGTTGAGGTAATTCATTAAAATCGGAAAGTCCTTCCCCTCTTTCTTATATTCTTCATGAATAAAGTTCCATTTTTCTGGCTTTGCAAGTTGTGCAAGTCTTGCATATGGAGTTTCAAAAGTTTCACCATTATCTTTGTCAAACCAAAAGAAAGCAAATGCATCATTCGGCGGCTGGTTGATGCTTTTCTTGTAGAGGGAAGTATAACTCTTCATACTAACAACCTCATTACGTAAAGATTAGCAATTAGGTGAAATCACGTTGAACTCCCCAAAAAAAAGACCTGCCTCAAAACTCTTGTCCTGATCTATTTCAGATCAATGCATATACTGGCGTCCGGAGTTATCATACTATGTAACCGCCGGTCCGCGTTATTGAGCATCATCGCTCAATAATTAGATGGATGCTGGAATCTCACTTTTGCAATGGCGGCCTCCAAGCCCGCATACTAAGTAATGAAAAACGCGGCTGACCGCGCTTTTGAGCCTTATAGCTAACTAGCTGAAAACATTTATTTTTTACAGAAAACACTAGTGTTTGGCGTAACATGCTGAAATAAATTAATTATTCCTAACCTCCTCTGCGAAAGCAGGCTGCGCCACCAATCGCACTCCATCACCCCCACACTCCAGACACCAACCTTTTTTGCCCCCGAAACCTTGGGCCGTCAACCAGCAAGTAACCCGCCGCTACGCAACATCGTTCAATAATCAACCTCCAACTACACCTATTGGCATGGCCTGGCAGGCGTGCCATACTGGGGGAGAATGGAGCCAGGAGGGGCGAGCTAATGAGGTCATGGCCATCACGAAGGGCCAAGTGCCGAAGACCTTACCTGCCTTCAGGTCAACGATCCTCGGGCCCGCACTGAAATCCTTTTGGACCACGTCGTCGGAAGCATGGTCCTGCATGACCGTGGTCATCCTCTTCGCCTCGCGGTTACCCATGGAGGGATAGCCCGTCTCGGAAGTCCGGGCGAGGGCTGGAAACGAAGGCGGCTCGGTCAATCCGCTCCGGCCGTGGCTCAAATGCGCGTCCGGCGACCCTGTATCATATTATATTTCAGTTAAATAGAAAAAATACTCTGAGTTTGAAAAAAAATATTGACGGGGAAATAGTCCGGGCGTAGATACTCCTTGTCCATCTAGAAGGTGTCTATTCTACAGACACTGGACAAAATTGAGCCTCACCCAAATTCTTGAATTCCTGGCTAAACAGTTTTTTTTCTTCCGCCTTCCTCCAATCTTAAGAAACGCCACGAGCATCAATTCCGTGTCTAGCGCTTCGGTGTGATCTTTTCGCGCCGCTGTGCTTGCCACGTGCCCAAATGGCTTTTCTGGACGAACTTCCAGCATGATTGGAGGGATTCATGTCCCACGCGTCACATTTTGCATCCACGTGTTTTTCTTCGCCAAAGGTCACTGGTACACTGAATGTTCCAGCAAATTCCGGAAGCGGGGACGCCCCCGATTTGTCCGAGGCACAGCCGGACAAGCAGTGCGATCCGGTGATCACCACGCCCACGGAGGGTGCTCCCGCTGCAAGCGAGACCGCCCATCCCGCCGCGCCGACTGCCGTGGGGGATACTGGTGATGACCCGACACCCATCCCCACTGAAGCCGTGACTGATGCCCATCCCAGCGAACCGGTTTCAGAGCCGGCGGCTGAACCCGATGCTACCGCTGAGAATACCGATAAAAGCCAGGCCCCCAATACGTTTGGACCCGCGACAGAGTGCGCGGGCTTCAGCGGCACTGGTGCGACCGGCGGTACTGGTGGCGTGGGTTTCGGCGTCGAGAACCCTTCGAGCGAACCCGCGACAGAGTACTCTGGGTTCAGCGGCACTGGGGAGACCGGTGCTGCGGGCTTTAACGCTGCGGACCAGATCAAAAAAGCCGAAGCTGCTTTCGCAGAGCTTTTCAACACCAGCAGCAAGATGGAAAGCGAAGCTATGGCACGTTACATGAGCGCTACAGGGGCCGCCGGAATGCCGGGGAGCTTGGAAGAAGCTGCAAAAATGGGGATGGACTTCGGTAAAGCCCGTAGCCATTTTAAGCAGCAGGTGCGCGGTAAACAGCCTGAAGAACAGGCCGTAATCGTGAAAAAAACCTGGGCGGATGTTGCGCAGAAGATGTCGAAACTGCGTTCCGACGAAGCCGGTTTCGCGGTCATTCTCGGAGACATGGCCAACGTGATGAAGGAATGCGTTCCCCATGGCAAATGGACGTCCTTTGTACGCGAGCATTTCAAGGGGCTCGAGCTTAGAACGTTGCAGGATTACCAGAAGATCGCAACCGTCCAGCGCGTGGAACGCCATTTGGACCTTGGCGTAACGAAGCTGGTTAAGCTCGCCTCCCTGGTTGCGAAAGGAAATCTGGCCAGCGAGGAGGACCCCATCCAGGTCATCCTTGACGCCGCCAGCGCCAAATTCAACTACCAGTCGGACAACTACGAGCTGCTGGCTAACGTCGCTATTGCGAATCACCGCATCGTCCAGGCTGGTCTTCGGGTGGACCCGGCGGCGCTGTTTACCTTCGTGGAAAGTGGCTACGCCCTTGCTGGGAAAGACATCACGGAGATGGCGAAGATGCAGGAAGTCGGCCTTGATCCTACGGAGTTCCTCCGGGAGGTCGTCAAATACGCGGGCGCCCGCGTTTTTCGGCTCACCGGAGCGATCAAGGGTAAAGCGGCGCCGGACGAGACTCCCCCGGCAATCCCGGACATCAACACCACTCTCCAGCGTACGAGCGACGCTATCATGCTTGCGCTCGGCCGGGGGGAGCTCAACCCTTCCAATTTTGATCGCAGCCTTTTCAAGAAGTGCAAGAGCCTCCTGAATGACTTGGAAAAAAAGGTTTTCGCGGACTAACCCTTTGCGGCTCCCCTGGCGTCATGCCGGGGGAGCCTTTTCATACAGGAGATGGTTATGCGCATTTTCGTTTCGTCGCCAAAGACTGATGTGCTGGATGAAATACTCAAGCGCTGCCCCGGCATGAAGCTCAACGTGCTGCTTACAATGGCAAGAATGCCTGGCAACTTCCCTGGTTTTTTAGAAAAGTATAAGGGTATTATAGATAAGCTTGCGCTGGATAGTGGGCCCTTCAGTCTTGACAATTCGGCCCTTGACATCAGCCCGCAGCAGTTGTTCGCACGCTTTGTCGGGTTTACCAAGGAGTCTGGACACCATTTTGATCTTCTCTTCAGCTTTGACGAGGAATTTGGACCGAATGGATTTGAGGTTAACAGCATGCATCTCGCAGAGCTTGAAGAGCGTGGGGTGAAAGTTATTCCTGTTAGCCATAACGTCAAGAATCATGAGCTGGACACGTTTATCAATGCTGGCTATGAGTACGTGGCTATTGGCAAGCAGGATGGCAAAACAAGCCCCGAGGTTCTCTTCCCTGCTGTTTTCAAGTTGCACCATCATGGAATAAAGGTCCATCTTTTTGGCATCACGGATTTTTCACTTATCAGCGGATGTCCTGCATGGTCCTGCGATTCAAAATCATGGCTTGATGATGCGAAGACCGGGATTGTTCGCTTCTGGAACCCCATGAATCCTGGAATTGACAAAACGGACCTCATCTATTTCCCCAATGAGCTTGGGAAAAAGAAAGGTGGGACCTATGTGTACAGCAGTTACGAACACATTGATGAGTTTACTAAATTCATCAACAGCGTAGGCTTGACGACATACGATCTTATAGGCACTGAAGGAGAACGATATCGCGAATTCCTTGGGATGCTTTACTATAAGACTATCGAAGGAATAGTCACCGATATGCACTTGAGCAATCCACTCTTCTTGTAAGATTCTTCAAGCTCGAACCGTTAGGAAAGGGGTGGCCTTTGGGTCGCCCCTTTTGTTTTTATCAATCATGGACTCGCAACCGTTTGTCATCGCTATTCGTCTCCAGCATTTGTCATCACCAAAGAAACACAACATTACAGATATTACAAGATGTGAATCAAGAAATTTCGTTTCAATTCCCTGTCGCATGGCAACGTTCTCAAATCAACAAAAACAACAAAGCTGGTTCATTATGGATAAAGTGCAAGAGTTTCAACGAAGTGTAGGCGTCACAAAATCAGATGAATTTAACAAAAAACAGTTAGCGACACACGCTATCAATGGAGGGTTGCTTTGTGGACATGGTTGTGCTTATTGTTCTACGCCTTCTTTACTACGGACCCATGCTTTATTTCGAGACATGGGCATTTCTTCTTTTCAATATTTTGAAAATGGTGGGTCTGTAGTCGATCCATGGACAGCAATTCGTGTTGGCCGCCAGATTGGCAATCTCAGCTCTGATGATATGGTCATGATCAGTACGATTACAGATTGCTGGTCACCCGAAGCACAGAAATATAATCTCGGTAGAAAGATCCTTGAACAGGTTCTTGTCAATTCGAAGTGCCAGGTCAGAATCCTTACAAAGAACGCTGCCGTTCAAAATGATTTTGATCTTATAAAACAATTTGGTGATCGTATTCGAATTGGGTTAAGCATCACAAGTCCAGTATCGAAAGAAAACATCATGAAATTAATCGAACCAAATGCTTCTTTGATGTCTGAACGTATTGACACTATGAAAAAAGCTCACTCCCTTGGAATTAAAACCTTTGGAATGATTTGCCCGGTACTTCCTGGTATTGGAAATGATCCTGAAAGCTATGAACAAATGCTTTCTTCTGTTTTGGAATGTGATCCTGAAGCTATTTGGACAGAACCGTTGAATCCTCGTGGACCTGGAATTGCTCGTTGCATGGAAATACTAGACAAAAATGGTTATGAAAGTATTGCTGCTCAATTTGATATGATTAGAACTTCTACGTTGCACATGTTTTATGTCGAAAACCTTATCAATATGACTACTGCGGTTGCAAAACAATTAAACTGTGTCGATAAATTGAAAATATTGGTTTACTCGAACGGCGATGGTTACAGAGTTGACGACCAGGCTGTTATTTGGTTGAAATAATAATTTAACCTTTAATCGGAAGAGCCACTTGGTTGCCCCCAGGTGGCTCTTTCTATTTCTATGGAGATTGAAATGAACATGCCAACAAATAATGCAAATCCTTTTTCCGCAGAGAATCATTCGCAATTAGAAAGCAACAGTCAAAAGACAACAATAGAGCGCGTAAACATCAAAAAAGCAATTCCCGAAGCACCGGTATCTGTCAATTGTACTCTTCCCTTGCACTACACCTTTTCTCCTAGCAAAGCCATCAAAAGAATCATCGATGCCAAACAAAATAAAGATGAATTTATTGTTCCGTGTCCACTTTTCATTACCAGCAGAGGAATTGACATAAAAACACAAAAAGAAACTGTAGAATTGTCATGGATACGGGACAACGAATGGAAGTTCAAAGAAGTTGATCGTAGCTACATTTGTAAACACACAAAGATCGTCGACTTAGCTGATTACGGTTTCCCAGTCACTTCTGATTCTGCAAAACAAATAACATCTTACCTTCAATGGTACGAAGCAATAAATTTTGAACATATTCCTGTAACAACCAATACTTCGCAGATGGGATGGAATAAAAAAGAGCACTGCTTTCTCATTGGAAATGATTGCATAGCACCTTCTTCGGAAATCGATCCCAACGAAAAGACTTGCCCCTATGAGCGTCAACCTTATAAACCATATCGATTTAGAGCAACAGATACTGGTGAACAGCAGCTTGTCGAAAGCTTCCGCATAAAAGGCACATACGAGCAATGGATTGAGGGTATAAATACTATTTTTGAGTTTCCAATAGTACTGTTTACATTCTATACATCGCTAACCGCTCCGTTCTTAAAAATATTTGAATGTAAAAACTTTTCGTATGAAATTTCGAGTCCTACTTCTACTGGAAAGACATTTGCGCTTGAAATTGCTGCATCATGTTGGGGTAATCCCCATGAAAGTACCGGTGGATTCTTCAGAACTTGGAGAAATACGAGTACGGCTACTGAAAGAATTTTACAGTCTGTCAATGGCATTCCAATTATTTTTGATGATACTAAAAACGCTCCTGGATATGACAAATACGGAAAGTCGTCAACACCGCTCGTTGTAGAAACGATCTACATGGTATCTACTGGCATAGGGAAATCAAGAGGGACACTGTCAGGAACTGAAGAAAACATTTCCTATAGTACAATTATGATGTCATCTGGAGAATCCCCGTCGATAGACATGACAAACGATGGGGGATCAAGAGGGAGAATCATTTCTCTTTGGAGTTATCCCTTCAAAAAGCAATCAAAAGAAATTCGCAACTACATTTCCAAGTTAGATGATATTCTTAGTAACAACTACGGGCACGCTGCAAGACATGTTGCAAGTTTTATTTTAAATCACAAGAATGACTGGTACATATGGAAAGAAGCATACAAAGAAATTTGTCGAGTGCTGTCAAACAAAGAAAATCTAAATGGTGTTCAAGGTCGCGTCAGTGAAAATATAGCAGCAATTGCAACAGCTATTCCTTTAATCCATGCCGCAATGCCAGAATTACGAAGAGACATAGACCTGAAAGCTATTATCGATGGAATCAGTGAGCTTGCGCACAAAGAATCTATTTTGGAAGACAATGGCTCTAGATTTATTCAAATATTGTCAGACTATATCATGGGGAATACCAATAAATGCTTGACAAAACTTGAATCAAGTAAACCGGGACAAATAGTTTTGAAAGATTTTGAGATCTATACTGACTATGACGGGTCCGACTGGAGCTTTATTGGGATAAGCTCAGAACTATTTAAGCATCTCATCAAAGACAATCAATTAAATAAATCTGAAGTATTAAGAACATTAAAGACGAAAGGACTCTTAGATGTCAATAAAAGCTCTAAAGGAAGTCAAAAACAAGTAGTCATCACCAGCAACTCTGCTGGCTCCATCAAGAAGAATCTCTACTGTATCAAGAAAGAAGCCTTTAAAGCTAACGATATCGACTTCACCTGTCAAAGCTGTTGATATCAATCTTGTTAATCATATAAACTCATGTGGTGACGTAGTACTAAAATACTAACTCAAGTATTAACTTGTTTAGTATCAAATTTTATATTTATTTTATATATTTACAACAAAAATACTAAAATACTAAATTTATATATAACCATTAAATTAAAAAAATCTTCTCCTTCTTTTTTAAATAAAAAAGGTGGAGGGGTTCCCAGAAAAAGTTAGTATTTTGTATCAAATCTATCTATTTAATTTTATTTTAAAAATTTTGAACCCCTGGAGAAAATACTAAAAATTGTTTTTAGTATTTCTCCGGGAAAAGAAGGACTGAGACATGTACTATAAAAAGCTTCTTCATCTTTATAATTTGCCTGAAGATTGTTTCAATCTATTCCCAAAGAATAGTCATTCGATTAGGATTAATACTGTTTCAAACAATAGTTCAATAGATGATGCTTGTGTAAATGACTCGACTGACGATTCAAACCAAAAAGTTTCTTTTCAAGAAAAGAACGTCAAGTCAATTGAAACTAATGTTCCAACCGACCTTGTTAGCAATTTATCTAGAGCTGGAATAGTCGATTGCAACAACTGTCAGTTCCTTGATATTAAGGAAATATGTCCTGGCGAAAATGATTATCGATGCTGTTTCATGGATAAATATCTTGCATCAACTGAAGTTCAATGCAACAACTTTGAACAAAAATCAGAGCAAACAATTGAACCTGAAATAGATGACTATACTGGATAGTACCGTTAAGGTACTGATTTTGCGGTAAACACCTTGGGGGAGGCTACTATGGCTTCCCCCATTCTTTTTCTTGGGCAAAGGATGCGTAAAAAAGCCCCTCGACAGGAGGGGCTGCTCCATAGACCCCGACCGGGCAGTTCTGGACGCCATCGAGCGCGGTTTACCCATCCCCGATCCCGACATGGTGACCGCATCTGTCCAGGTGGCGCACACCGGGAGCACATCGGATGCGCCAGCCAACCTGGCTCCACCTCAGAGCGCTTCCGGCATCACCGTGTCGGAACTTGGGAAGAAATACCTGGATCACATGCGGGCATCTGGGCGAACCGAGAAGCACATTCGCAACATCGAACGGCTTCTGGAGAACCAGTTCGTCCCGGTGATCGGTGACAAGCCCGTCGACGCTTTGACCTACCAGGGGGACATGGTTCCGTTCATCCTGCACTTCAAAGGGGTCAGCGGGAGCACCGGCAAAGAGCGGTCTCAGTACACGGTGAACAAGTACTGCGATTACCTGAGCTTCATCTTCCATTTCGGGATCGACAACGGCTTCACCAGTGTCAACCCGCTGAAGAACTGGAAGAAACCCAAGGTCCAGCCCTGGGACTTGAAGCTGACCCTGGACGACGCGAAGAAGATCATGGCCTGTGCTGAACCGCACCTGAGATGGGCTATGGAGGTGTGCTTCAACCTGGGCACTCGACCGGGGGAATCGGAGCTCCTGTCGCTGCGGTGGGAGAACATCGATTTCACCGCCGGTACCGTGCGTATCTACGCTACCAAAACCAAGACCTATCGGACGGTCCCGATCAATCCCTCCTTCCTGAAGCGTCTGGAGGAAGAGAAAGCGTCGAGCCAGTCCGAATATGTCATCGAGTACATGGGACGGAAGCTGACGACGATCCGAAAGGCGTTCAAGCATGCCTGTCAGCGTGCCGGAATCACCTACTCTACTCGGATGTACGATCTTCGGCACCTGTTTGCGACCACCTTGCTCAGCAAAGGTGCTGACCTGGCTGCTGTATCCAAGATGATGGGGCATGCCACGGTCAAAATGACGGCGGACACCTATTACCATTACATGGAGGGAGAAAAGGAACGAGCAGTAAAGTTATTACCCGTGTTGGAAGTGGCTTAATCGTGAAGGACGAGGAACCTGACCAGAGATTCCTCGTCTTTCTTATTTGTCTAACCCAAAACAACATAAAGGAATTATTATGTCTATTAAGAAATGTCTGTGGGATCAGTCCCACGAATTCGATGATGAAGGTGTTACTTATCGCCAACTTTGCCCATCGTGCTACCATACAGTCTTCGTAGATATTTTCAAGAACATCATCAAGTGGGATGATTTTGTAGAAAATATTGAAAAAGCAAAATCAGCATTTACATACGTTAGCGCGTTAGACACCTTCTACAAAAACAATATTGTGAAATTTTCAGCAACAAAGAGTGACGACGAAGAGGTAGAAAAACATTGCTTAATATGTAACGAAACGTACAAAGTCACAGCGAATAACGGCTATAAATATCTTTGCGAAAGCTGCGTTCACAAGTATTACTTTCCTCTCAAGCAGTCTCGTAGTGTGAAAGAAATCAAAGAGCTTATACTTAACCTGAAGAAAGTAATCCATAGCACTGACCAGCTCATGGACAAATTGATTGAAATTGCGAACGAAAGCTAAACCAAGGAATAATCCAGACTAAACGCTTATGGAAAGACGAAAAATCTCTAGCCAAGATATTTCGTCATTGTTTTGTCAAAGTGGCATCGTTACAGGTGGACTTCCTTGCCCCGGAGGTCCACCATTTTTTAACAGAGGTGCACGTGTTCACCGTCAGCGCCCGGGATCGGTGCCAGTGACGCTGCTGGACCGTTGAGGCGTAAGATACCCCTTAGGGGACTGAGTGGGAACAACGGTGGCGGTGCCGTTGTCGACAATAATCAATAAGCACAGACAGATAAAAAATGCAGGGAACTGCACGGACCGAAAAAGTGCTGTTTACACGGTTTATCGGAGGTCAACAGACACAGAGTCCTGTGATTTTCACGTCTATGCCAGCTATCCAGAAATGAAATCACTGGTAATTTCATGGAGAAAGCTGATTTCAGTCAATTTGACCAGTCCCGATGGCAGGAGTCTGCGATTTTGACCATGGGGAAGGACCAAAAACGCGGTTTCCCACGTTTTTGCCCCAGGACAGTTCCTGGCAATGCCAGTAACAGGAGCATTTCCAGAGAAATACGTTTCAACTCATCGCATTCTCGCCATTCTTCTCGATGATATTGAAATGTTTCGGGATCGGTTTATGAGCAAGCAGGGAGAGGAGCAGAAGGTGAGCGACGGGTTCAGAAGCGTCGTCGGGACCGGTGCTCGGCAGAAGCTGAAGGAGACAGCAGCGGTGTAGGTGGGAAGGTGGACCTCTGGAGACGGAGGTTCACCTTTTTATCGATGATGGAGCCATGATTGCCTCTCGGCACCGAGGGCTTGAGAAAAAACGTGTTGCTGGTTCCATTTTTATCCTACTTGTGGCATTAGGGTGGGAACCATGACCACCATAGCCGCCGTCGATTACCCAAAGGAGGGAGCCATGCAGACCGATTCTAGCAAAGATTATGCTTTGTCGCCCTGGTGGCGCAAGGGGGTTCTGCTTGCACTGGCAATCGGGTTTTCCATAGAAATCATAATTACTTTTTATTCTTACAAAAATATCCCACCCATTCCAGAAAATGTCGTAAATCAAGCAGGAGAGATAATTTTCACAAAAAGTAATATCTTAAATGGGCAGCAAGCATTTTTAAAATATGGATTAATGGAAAATGGCTCTATATGGGGCCATGGTGCCTATCTTGGCCCTGACTTTTCAGCTCAATACCTCCACGAACTTGGCCAAGATACAAGACAGCTTATTGCCAAAACACAGTTTAACAATGATTTTGACAAACTCCAGCCAACCGAGCAACAATCAGTTATAACTGAAACAGCAAAACTTCTTAAAGAGAATAAATTCGACCCTGTTCAAGACAAATTGATATTTAGCACAGAAGAAATATTGTCTTTCAAACGACAAATAAAGCAGTGGCAAAACTACTTTAGCGATGAGGTTTCAAACGGTGGATTACAAAGGCAATACATTTCGGACCCAAAAGAGCTGTTTGACTTAACATCTTTTTTTGCATGGACAGCTTGGGCATCTATTACCAATCGACCAGGGAAAAATTATTCTTACACCAATAATTTTCCTTATGACCCTGAACTAGGTAACACGCCAACAAGCGAGACAGTGCTTTGGAGTGCGTTAAGTCTTATCACACTTCTTACTGGAACAGCGCTGGTTTTATTTGTTTTTGGTAAATTCGACTACTTGGGCTGGAAAGGCTCTGGTGAACACATCCATCCGCAAATGCTTCCCGGCGTTTCAAGCCCAAGTCAACGAGCAATAGTCAAGTATTTCGTGGCAGCTGCCCTTCTTTTCCTCGTGCAGGTTCTCGTTGGAGGAGCAACCGCCCATTTCAGAGCCGATCCTGGTAGCTTCTATGGTTTTGATTTAACAACAATTTTTCCGAGCAATATTTTACGCACATGGCATTTACAGTCAGCAATCTTTTGGATTGCAACAGCTTTTGTGGCAGGAGGCCTGCTTCTTGGGCAAGCTCTCGGTGAAAAAGAACCCCGGGGACAGACCCCAGCTATACATGCGTTGTTTGGGGCACTAGCATTCGTTGTCATCGGCAGTTTTCTTGGTGAACTGGCGGGGATACATCAAAAACTCGGCGATCTTTGGTTTTGGTTCGGTCACCAGGGATGGGAATATCTTGATCTTGGCCGAGGTTGGCAGATATTGCTTGCAATAGGTCTCATTGGTTGGGTCATTCTCTTACTGCGCAGTGTCATGCCCGCTTTGCTCGATGAAAACCGGCGAGAAATCTCGACGCTCTTTCTGCTTGGAGCCTTGGCCATTCCTGTTTTCTACCTGCCAGCGTTTTTCTTCGGTTCAACGACAAATTATACAATCGTTGACAACTGGCGGTTTTGGATCATCCATCTATGGGTAGAAGGTTTCTTTGAACTCTTTGTGACCATTATGGTTGCTGTTATTTTTTTTCGACTCGGAATGGTTACACGAAAAACAGCAGTCAAAGTCATCTATCTTGATGCGATATTATTTCTTGGAAGCGGCATTGTTGGAACAGGCCACCATTGGTACTTCAGCGGCCAAACAAATCTCAACATGTCTTTATCAGCTCTTTTCTCTGCCATGGAAGTTGTACCTTTAACTTTACTCACTTTGGATGCTTGGGATTTTATTAAGTTAACAAGGTCTCAATGTTCTATATGCGGGAAGCAGATCAACATCCCTCATAAATGGGCCTTTTATTTCTTGATGGCTGTAGGATTTTGGAATTTTGTAGGCGCGGGAATATGTGGCTTCCTAATTAATTTACCCATCATCAGCTATTTTGAAGTAGGAACCCTTCTCACCCCTAACCACGGACATTTGGCGCTTATGGGTGTCTTCGGCATGGAAGCCCTAGCGCTCATGGTCCTCACATTTCGCCAAGTCTTGTCGGATGACCAATGGGCTGGGCCTGAACGGTTTATTCGCATTTCCTTCTGGGGTCTCAACATCGGGTTAGCCCTAATGGCCGGCGGGAGTCTATTCCCTGGTGGCGTACTTCAATTCTTTGACGTTTTGCAGCACGGGTATTGGCACGCTCGTAGCCTTGAATACTTAGGGAAAAACCTAACCCGTACCATCGAATGGGCGAGAATGCCAGGAGATGTGATCTTTATAGTGGCTGGGGTCGTGCCAATGGTCATTGCAGCAATTATGACCTATTTCCGTATGAGAGCTTCAGCTTTAACCAACCAACGTAACTTGCAAACTTAAAAACGACTCAACAAAAACTATTCAGAAAGGGAAGATGCAACAGGTGCGTCTTCCCTTTTTTAAATATCACAAACAACTCAATCAAGCTCTAATATTTCTTTCAGACAAGCGGCGTTGTTAAACTTTGTGTCTTTTGCAGAATAAATCAAAGTAACAACACCATGGGAAGATTCATCTCTAAGCTTCTGAAGAACCTCCGAGAGCAAAGGACTACTCAACTCGTCGCGATATTTTTCTTTAAATTCTTCCCATTTTTCAGGATCATGACTGAACCAAGTCCGAAGAGCCGTGCTCGGTGCTAGCTCTTTTAGCCAACCATCAATTCCAGCTTGTTCCTTGGAGACACCGCGAGGCCAAACCCTATCGACAAGATATCGCTTCCCATCATCGGGCAATTTTATTTCATAAATACGCTTTATTTTAATCATCTCGCACCTTTTTTTGACACTCAGTCAGCCTACTTTTCGTTTGATTTTGAAAAAATAGCTTGAATCAATTTTTCGACATCAACACGAAGCTTAATATCTTTAAAAAACTCATCTGGTAACGACACTAAAAGTAGGTCAAATTCATTCCGTGAAAGCTTGGTCTTTTTCCAAAGTCGTAAATATTCATATTCCTTCCTTGATATACCGAGTAAAACCCAAGGTTTTTCTTTTCCGTACAAATTCCCCATACTATGTACCGCCTAAGCGAACAACAGCACTTTACAATCAAGAATTAAAAACAGCAACTCCGGATCATTGGCAGGTAAATGTTCGACCTTCTACCTATTTTTTTTACTATGAGAGCAGCAAAATCATAGTTTAAATATATCGCTTAATAAGGCCCGCCTCATTATCGATGAAGCGGGCCCCTATTAATCCGGCTGATTAAAATTGATCTTGGACACCTGTCGGATCTTTAAACTCCAATTGTGGCTGAATGCCAAGCTTCTTCGTTCCGCGATCCTCTAAATATTTTGCAAGCTCCAAGTCTACTTTCAAGGGGACATCAACCCCGGCTTTCGTCAAAGCTTGACGCAAGTAACCTTCAGCCTTAACCGAAAAAGCAATTGAATCTCCTAAAATGCGTAATGCTTCGGTTGGATTATGAAAACCAACAGAATTTTCTGCTCCAATAAACAGGCTCCGATAAAACGCTTCTTCATAATAGT
>Ga0183096_1001233_pt1 | contig 23317 bp, 27 predicted proteins | sample Biomet5_FD_127791 | JGI IMG/M metagenome (GOLD analysis project Ga0183096, IMG submission 127791) | Microbial communities from bioreactor (seeded with sewage sludge) at LBNL, California, USA - Biofuel metagenome 5 (version 2) (version 3) | ecosystem: Engineered > Bioreactor > Anaerobic >... | reverse complement strand
ACAGATATTTTTCCGCACTTCCTATCTTAATCGTGTAGCGAATTCCTTCAAATTCATGGTGCGCAGCGGTGCAGGCGTGTAGGACTCTTTTGATGTTCCAGCTCCTGCCGTCGTCCCAGCAGATTCGTATCGGCAGCGTGACGCCTTCCTTGTCGCACTTACAGATCACGGAAACATATACCTTCTGCATGGGACTGCACCTCCTGTCAAATCATCTGCGGAGCTTGTCCGGCTCCGTCTTACAGCTTTTTAATTACATTGCGGGCAATACCCTGAACCGATATGCGCCGGGGATAGAGATCGTGATTCGCGGGATTGCTACTCTCCGCCTGCAAATAGTGTTTTCGTCTACTTTTATCATAGGCGAGGCGTTTGAGCGTATTGCAGTTATCATCATCCAGCGCCACAACGATATCGCCAACCCGTTCCTGTACGCCTTTTTCAACGACGATCAGGTCTCCGTCGTCGATGCCAGCCAGATTCATGGAATCGCCCTTAGCCTTGAGAATATAAAAATCTCCGTATCCGAAGATGGAGGCGGGAAGGGATACATACTCCTGAATTTCCTCCCGTTCTTCTTCTGGAGAGCCGCATCGAATAGTACCGACGATGGGGGCCGTGGAGCGATCGGCGTTGCTGTTCTGCGTCAGAGCTGTCGCAATTTGCTTGCCGTCATAGGAGATTATGCCTTTCTCGTTCATTTCAACGAGATACTTGTAGGCGGTGCCTCTGGAAACGCCTACCTCATTGGCGATCATTGTGGTGGAAGGAGAACGGCCATAATCCGTATAATACTGCTCGGCAAAATCGCGAATCTTTTTCATCGTTTCCGGGCTGCGCTTTTTCATAATGACCTCTCCAATTCTTATAAGGAAGCAATCTGCTTCTTTACTATCATTATACGCAGTCCAGTTTGAATTACAAGAAGATTTTCCCAAAAAGAAATGAGGTGTCGCTTAAAGGCAACACCTCATCACTTAACGTCTGATTTCATGTTTTCGAATCCAGCGCTTGAACGGCATCGCGAACCATTTTCCCGTATGCCACTTTGACATTCTCCGGCGCTTTTATCTTCACCCTGCCGCCGAAGCCGAACACCCAAGCATAAAAGACGTGACTGACGGCAACGTCAACCACGACACGAAATGAAACTGAATCATTTTCATGGATCTCCACGTCCATTCCAAAGCGGTCGAGGATGGCGTCCATAGTACTGTTGTCGCAGATCAGTTCCACCTTCTGGCGTTTGCTGTTGTACATTCGGAAGGAAGTCTTGATGTAGTCATTGATATTGAAGTCGATCGGAACCGGCGCGGCAGGCTCATCCAGAATCGTCGGCTGCTGATAGATCCTGTCCATCCGGAAGTTTCCAATGTTTTGGTGCTTTTCGGAATAGCCTACCATGTAATAACAGTCTCCGTCCCAGACCAGGTAGTACGGACTGAATATGTATTCTTGACCGCCGTTCTTCAGCGTTTTTTCCTTTTGTGCGTTGTAGTCGTAATACTGAAACGCAATCTTTTTGCCGGCATTGATCGCCGCGTTCACTGTATCGGCAATGTAGAATACTTCCTCATTGTCAGGCTTGAAGCGGCTGCATGCTTTGAGATTTCGCTTCAGCGCGTCTGCACTGTGAATGCTGGCCTGCTTCTGGAGCTTTTTAATCAGGCTCTCGCTCTTTTTCTCTGTGATGAATTTTGACGATTCCACCGCGTCGATCAGAAGCTTAATCTCCGCAAGATCAAAGGTACGGGAAAGAACACGGTATTTGTTTTGCGTGGATTTGATCATATCAACGTCAAGTCCCGCCTGCGCCAGCACCTGAATATCGTCGCTGACTGTGGTGCGGTGGGCGCTGATGTGATATTCCCGCTCCAGAATATCAATGAGCTCGTTCGTGGTGAGAACGTGATCCTCATCGGTTCTTTCCAGTAGTATTTTGGCAATATAGATCGGCCTCAGTTTGTTTTCTATGTTCATGGCGATACCTCTATATCCATGATGTTATCAATGGAAATAGCTTTCCTATCTGTCAGTACAACTTTGCGCTCATATTCATCTATCTTCTTTACCAATTCTGCGACGGTCACATACGCGCCGCCTGACTTCTTCTCGTCCGGCAAAAAACAGGTGATCGTGCCGTTGGGTGCTCATCCAACCGTTGAGCTATGGAAAAGTCAAGAACAGTGCAGAGTGTGAACTGGAGGGATATCATAGAAGTGCAGAGAGCAAACACCCAAAAAGTGATAGAATCAAAGAAAGGACAAGGTGGTGTTTGCAATGCGCAAATACGACAAGCAATTCAAGGAAGAAGCAGCACGGCTGTCCGACGAGGTCGGCGTAAGGAAAGCCGCGGGGCAGCTTGGGGTTCCGTATTATACGCTGGCCGACTGGAGAAGGCAGCGGAAGCATCGAGGAGAAGCCGCGTTCATCGGCAGCGAGCATAAATACGATCCGAGCGCAGAAGGTAAGAGTAACCACGAAATTGAGCTGGAACGAGAAAACGCGGAACTGCGCCAGGCACATGAGATATTGAAAGACGCGCTCGGTTTTTTCGCCGAAGGCCGGAGGAAGTAGAACCGAGTCGGCTGTATGGATACATCAGTATTCATCGGGAATGGTGGACTGTAAAGGTCTTGTATCGAAACCTCAAGGTAAGCGAATCTGGGTATTACCGCAGCCTGAGGGAATCGGATAAGCCCAGACGGGATGAGCTTCTTCTGGCCAAGATCAAAGAAATCATCGGGATATATCCGGATAACGACAACTATGGAGCCCAACGGGTACTCTTAGCGCTGAGACAGCGGGGCAAAAATGTCAGTTACAGAACCGTCTACCGCGTTATGAAGCGGAACGGGCTGCTGTATAAGCCAAAACATCATCCGAACGGTATTACCCGTGAAGATGCGGAAACACAAAAGAGCGAGAATTTGATCCGGCAGGACTTTACGGCGGAGGAGCCGAACAAAAGTGGGTCGGAGATATTACGGAAGTACAATGTTCGGACGGGAAGCTGTACACAGCGGCGATCCTTGACTGTTTCAACGGCGAGGCCGTTGGGCTGGCGATGGACGATAATATGAGGAAAGAGCTTTGCATCCGAGCGTTCGAAAACGCCTGCAGGATACAAGGCGCGCGGAATATGATTTTCCACAGCGACCGGGGCAACCAATATACCAGTACCGCCTATCGCGCGTGCCTTGCCAAATACGGCGCAAGCCAGAGCATGAGCAGCGCCGGGCGATGCTACGATTATGCGCGGATGGAAAGCTTCTGGGCACTGGAATCTAAGGGCGAACTGCTGATTACCATCATGAGCTCCTTCGGGCAGAGAGAATCCCGCTCCATCTCCAAGAACTGCGTCCGGGGCCAGCAGAAGCGTTTTGCAGACGGAAAGGTCACAGTTTCATTTGACCATTTTCTCGGTTACGGCCGAGGCCGGATGGCAACCTTGTCCTGAACAAAGCTGAAATTGCCATTGTAAAGCGCATCTTTAGCATATTCCTGCAGGGCATCTGCTATTTAATCCCTAACATACCGTACCTCTCAGGCGTCGTGATGTCCGCCGCATTCGCTCTCGTAATCATGATCGTGGCAGACTGAGCCGGTGGACTTCAGCTCGCCCCGCAGGTAGGCTTCCGCCGCGGCTCTGGCGTCGCCCGTCGCGCCGACGATGACCTCGATATTGCGCTCGTTGAAAATTTCCACCGCGCCGCCGCCCATACCGCCGGCAATGATGACGTTCACACCCTGATCCCCCAGGAAATTCGGCAGGAAACCGGGCTTATGGCCGGGGTTGGGAACGCTTTTTTCCGCCGTGATCCTTCCGTTTTCCGCGTCGAAGATCATAAAGTTTTCGCAATGGCCGAAATGGCCGAAGATCTGTTTGCCTTCACAGGCTGCTGCAATTTTCATGGTGATTTCTCCTTTTTTATTTCAGAATGGTGTTCAGCATATTGTCAAGCCAGCTGCCGTCAAAGAGCTCGATTAAGCCGGCGTCGCACGCCGCGGCCAGCTTTGGGTCGATAGGGAGCCGTGCCGTCAGCGTAATCTGATGCTTCCGCGCGATCTCGTCGAGATGGCTTTCGCCAAAAGCATGGATCTCTTTTCCGCAGTCGGGGCAGACGATATAGCTCATGTTTTCCACAAGTCCCAGCACGGGAATATTCATCATGCCGGCCATATTCACCGCTTTTTCCACGATCATGCCCACAAGCTCCTGTGGGGAAGCGACGATGATCACGCCGTCCACAGGAACAGATTGGAATACAGTCAACGGTACGTCGCCGGTTCCGGGCGGCATATCGATGAACATGCAGTCCACGTCTCCCCAGATCACGTCGGTCCAGAACTGCTTCACCGCGCCCGCGATAAGGGGCCCACGCCAGACCACCGGGTCGGTCTCATGCTCCGTCAGCAGGTTGAGCGACATGACGCGGATTCCGGTTTTGCTGGGCACGGGATACAGGCCCTCTTCTCCGCTTTCGGCACGGGTGTGCAGGCCAAACTCCTTGGGGATGGACGGTCCCGTGATGTCCGCGTCCAGAATGGCGGCCCGATACCCCGCCCGCTGAGCCATAACGGCCATCAGGGAGGTGACGAGGCTCTTGCCGACACCGCCCTTGCCGCTGACGACGCCGATGACTTTTTTGATGTGGCTGCCGTCATGCGGCTTTTCCAAAAGGCTTTTCTTCGTTCGCTCGCCGCAGTCCTTGCCGCAGCTTTCACAGTTGTGGGAACATTCTTCGCTCATATTATCACATCCTTAATGTGTATAATCCAGAAAGTGTACGTTATCGCCAAGATCGTTCTTTATGATGTCTTTCATTTTCTTCGCAAATGGGCATGGATACCCGATAGGATTACCCTTTTGAATGCAGGATGCAAACACATCGGCGCCCCGCTTGACCAGCTCACGCGCCCGCAGCACAGACTTTTTCGCCGGGCATCCTCCGCAATTTGTAAATCCAACAATCTCAATGTTTTCCTTCACATCTGCAAAAGCGCCTGTGTGTTCCCGTATCGCCTTAAAATCAGATGTCCCGGGACAGTAATCTTCGGTTTGCATACAACGAATGATACCGATTTTCATTTTTTCTCCTCACAGTTCAAGCGTTTGTCCGCAAGACAGATAGCGAAGCTGATCTTTCATGATTTTTCTGAGATATTCATATTGCGCGGCGCCTGTGCAGTGACAGGTATAGCACATGGTTTTGTGCAGCGTCAGGCGCCGGGCCGCGTCGTCAAGCACCTGTTGTCCATGTCCGTCCGGGTCGAGCTTCATAAAGTGGAATCCGCCGATCAGCACGCCCGGCTCAAACCAATCCAAAAGATTCAGCACTCCCTTGTGGGAGCAGCCGCTGATCAGAATGCGCTTGCCGTTTTCATGAATCAACAGATATTGCTCGTGACGAAAATCCTCAGGCAGCGTCCTTTCATCCACCTGCATGGTGAGTCCTGCCGAATCAATTGGGAAACAGAGCTCTCGATCATTGCAGGAGAACAGCTCCAGACCATCGGCAATTTTGTAACTGGTATCGGTATAGACAAGCCGGGGATCAGCAGCAAGCGACGGGTCAAGCCCAATTTCCTTACCCTCCGCGTTGCCGTGCTTTTCAAAGGCGTGCCGGCTCAAATAGACCGGAGCGTGGTCATTTGCAGTCAAAAACGTGCGCAGCCCGCCGCCGTGGTCATAGTGGCCGTGTGACAGAACCGCAAAATCAATGTCTGCCAGATCGACACCCAGTTTCCCGGCGTTTTCCGAGAACACGCCGCTTTGTCCCGTGTCGAACAAAAACTTATGGCCGCACGCCTCAAGATACAAGCTGAGCCCGTGCTCCGCGCTGAATTCTCCGCTGCACGCCGTATTTTCCATCAGCGCTTTAACGATCATGCGATGTCTCCCTTCAACATACCCATCACGCAGTCAAATACCTTTCTCAGCGCGCGGGACGCCGGGCAGTCGACGTCCGCAATGCTTTCTCCTTTGTTGATCGAGACAGATGCCTCGGCATCATAGGGAATACGTCCCGCATAAGGGATCTCGTTTTCCGAGCAAAACCGCTCGATGGCCGCTGTTTTTTCCGGACTTGTATCCCACTTGTTGACACACACGACGGCCTTTGTCCGAAAGACCGCCGCCGTCTTCAGAATACGCTCCAGGTCGCTGATGCCTGACACGGAAGGTTCCGCCACGATGAGTACCAGATCGACGCCGCTCATGGAGGCAATCACCGGGCAGCCAATACCAGGCGATCCGTCAATGATCGCCAGATTTGCGCCTTGCGCGACGTGCATCAAAGCCAACTTGACCTCCGATACCAGCTTGCCGGAGTTGCCACGTCCCATCTTCAGTTCAGCTGTGGCGAAAGTGCGATTTCTTTGGTAAAGCCGTACCTCTCCCGCAACGTCATCATGCAAAGTAACGGCACCCTGCGGACAGACGGTTGTGCAGACGCCGCAGCCCTCGCAGGAAAATTCGTTGATGGAACAGGCTTTGCCATCTGTATTGATGGCATCGAAACGGCAGACAGACCGGCACGCCCCACAATTGCGGCATTTTTCAGGGTCAATCACTGCTTTCTGCGAGCCGAGATAATCGAAGCGCTCCGGCTTGCCCAGATTGCTCTCCACAAGGTGAAGGTTCGGCGCGTCCACATCGCAGTCGGCAAACGCGCGGGCGACGGCAAAACGGATGAAGGCCGCGGCAGTGGTGGTCTTTCCGGTGCCGCCCTTGCCGCTTAAAATCAACAGTTTTTTCATCGCGCGGCCTCCTTTTCAAGCCCGGTCAGCAACTCGCGGAAGGTCACGGCGGCGGACGTATCCTGCCGCACGGCAATTTTCCCGGCAGCGGTGTGGGCGGCGAGCTCGGCACTGTACGGGATGCGCAGGAGGATGGGCGTATCGGTCTCCGCACAAAACTGTTCCAAAGGGAGATATTCACCGCTTGCCTTGTTTATCACAACGCCGCAGGACTTGTGGAGCAGGCGCACCAACTTGTGCACCATTTTAAAATTGTGAAAACCGAAAGCGGTGGGCTCCGCAACCAGCAGACAGTAATCCGCGCGTGACACGCTTTCCATTACGGAGCATCCGCTGCCGGGCGGGCAGTCCACCACAGTCAGACCTTCGGCATGCATACCTTTTTGCAGCACTGCCTTGATGACGGGAATGGCGGAGACTTCACCGGGATTCAGGATACCGGTGACGACGCGGATGCCACCGGACAGGCCCTCTTCCACGATCCCCACCTGGCGTGGCGTTTCCGTGACCGCGTGCTCGGGACAAATCAGGGCGCATCCGCCGCAGGAATGGCAGACCTCCGGGAACACCATGGGCTTGTTTTTTACAAACACCAGCGCGTTAAAATGGCAGAACTCCACACATTTTCGACAGCCGGTACATTTCTCGCCGTCAAAGGCCGGCAGCGGCACCGTGACGGGGGAGGATAAAACCTGTTCGGGCTTTAAAAACAGCCGTCCGTTGGGTTCCTCCACATCGCAGTCCAGATATGCGGCATCTTTGGAGGCTGCGGCAAGATTGACGGAAACAAAGGTCTTTCCGGTGCCGCCCTTGCCACTGAGTACGGCGACCGTCATGACCTGCCGTGAAAACCCGCATGAAAGCTTGTCAGCTCATCGAGCTTTCCCTCAGCCATCGCCTTCAGATTCTCATCGGCATAGGTGCTCAGGGCTTTGTATATTTTTGTCCCCGCTGCCTTGAACACATCTGCGGCGTTCTGCCCGCAGCGCACGGTAATGAGCGCGTCTGCGCCAGTGTCAACCACGAACTGCGCTGCCTTGAGTCCAGCGCCGCCCTCGGCCTCCGCCGCCGGGTTCGTCTCTATCTTGCTCGTTTTCGTTTCCGTATCATGAATCAGAAAATACGGAGCGCGGCCGAAAGAGACGCAGACCGCTTCCGTATTTTCATCTACCGGTATCGCTATTTTCATTTTGTCTCCTCCTGCATTTCCTGCCGCATACAGCCATGCCGGTGCTTCCGGCAGCCGCCGCAGCCGCAGTATTCCTCATTTCCGTCGCACAGCCGGTAATCTCCGCCCTCGATCTTCAATGGTAACCCTTCTACCAGTGCGCGGGCAATCTTTTTACGCGCGCTGTCATAGATCTGCTGGACCGTCGTGCGCGCTATTTTCATGTAGCCGCTGCATTCCTCCTGAGAGAATCCCTCATTGTCGATCAGGCGCACCGCTTCATATTCGTCCACAGTGACAATGACGACCTCCTGCTTGGAGACATCGCTCTGAGCAGGCAGGAATTCATTGATCCGGGGCAAGCAGCAAACTTTTCTGCATTTTTTCGGTCTCGGCATAGCTCCTCCTGTGAAAGAAGCCGAAGCGTCCTCCGGCTTCTTAATTTATCAGTTTTCCTTCAGCAGCGTTTCAACATAATCCATGCGGCGCTGCAGGGCAGCCTTGACCGCGCTCAGGGACTCCTTGCTGTTTACATCAGCAAAACGGCAGAGGCCGAGACCCCGGCCAAAACTGTGGCCGATTGCCTTCTCAGTATTACCAAAACGGCGGCCAAAGCCGCGGCCATTGCGTCCGCAAGCGAAGCGCGGACCGGTTCCATCCATGTTAGGCATCCTATCACCTCCTCAGTTTCATTTATGACATATGCCATTTATAATTCTTATTATACGCAGAAAGCAGCATATGTCAATAACAATTTTGACATATGCCGCAAACTCAATACGAGATATTTTAAAACACCTGTATTATTCTGACCTTCAACGGCCAAAAAGCAGCCGAGCAGCATTTTCAACTTCTACATACTTACCTTGACTTATCCTGAGAGAAGCGCGGCCGTACTGAGCAATTTAAAAGATAATCAAGAAAGGCGACGTAAGATGTTTTCCCTCTGTTTGTGACGCAGAAACGCAATGGGGATGTCAAGTTGATTTGCGAATAAATCGCAAATCAACTTGACATCTGGGCATGGCAGTGGTAACATAATTTGCAAGTCATTCGCAAATCTGATAGTTGGGTGATAATATCATGACGGGATACAAGACGGAACAGCGCGGCCTTTTGATGGAATTTCTGCAACATAATCCGGATCGACAGTTTTCCGCCAGAGAAATTGCCGCCAGAATACCCTCCACTGAAATCAGTCTCAGTGCGATTTATCGAAATCTGTCCGCTTTGGAAAGCGCCGGATTGATCAACCGCTTCGTTAAGGAAGGATCGCGGGAAGTCTATTATCAATATACTCAGGCGGAACGGTGCCGAAACCGCATTCACCTGATTTGTACGAAATGCGGAAAAACACTTCACGCAGAGCCTGCAATGGCAGACCGTTTGCAATCAGAGGCTCTCACTTCCGCGGGTTTCCGGGTTGACCGCAGCAAAACGGTCCTATATGGTCTTTGCAGGGACTGTCAGTACAAATAGCACGAAAAGGAGGAGAACCCTGATGAAGAAACGCAGAATGATTGCGGCAGTCATGTGCCTTGCGCTGCTGCTTGTGATGGTCTTCTCCGCCGCTTATATCGTCATCGAAGCCAATCACAACTGCATCGGTGACGGCTGTCCGATCTGCCACGAGATTCAGATTTGCCAGCAGGTTCTGAATACTGTGGGAACAGCGCTTGTGAGAGTTGCCGTTTCTCTCGGTGCCCTTTTTCTTCTTGTAGCCCCAGTACACACACTCTTTCGAGCAGCCAAGGTCGTTACGCTGATTTCGCTGAAGGTGAAGCTTTCCGATTAAACAATTCTGTTGCGGCAAGGGAGCAGTCTGCCTTTTTTAAGGGCAGAACCGGCAAAGTCCGGAAGCTCTCTTGCTTTTTTGCGCCCAATTTCAAGAATTTATCATCGGAGGTTTATCCCAATATGAAAAAAATAATCGCCTGCCTTCTGGCAGTCCTGATGCTTGTTGTCACTTTTTCCGCCTGCGGGGCTCCCGCGGCGTCAACAAGCGCATCGTCGGCCGGCGGCTCTGGAAAGCTCAGCGTTGTCTGCACAAATTTCCCGGAATATGATTTTGTCCGCCAGATCTCCGGCAGTAAAGCGGATATAACCATGCTGCTGAAGCCGGGCGCGGAGAGCCACAGCTACGAGCCCACGCCGCAGGACATCATCACCATCCAAAACAGCGATCTTTTCGTGTATGTGGGCGGCGATTCGGACGCGTGGGTCGCGGATGTGCTCAGCTCCATGGATCAGAGCAAGATGACTGTGTTCAAGCTGATGGACTGCGTCGATCTCGTAGAAGAAGAATTAGTGGAAGGGATGCAGCCCGAAGCGGAGGAATCCAGCACGCAGAGCGAAACGGAGGAAGCTCCGGAAATGGATGAACACGTCTGGACCGCGCCCGCCAACGCCATGAAGATCGTGCAGAAGCTGTCGGACACGCTCTGTACACTGGACTCGGCCAATCAGGACACCTACAAAGCCAACACCAAAACCTACCTCGCGCAGCTCCAGAAGCTGGACGACGACTTCCGGCAGGTCATCGACAACAGCAAGCGGAAAGAGATCATCGTCGGCGACCGATTTCCGTTCCGCTATTTCTGCGAGGAATTCGGCCTGACCTATTACGCGGCGTTTCCCGGCTGCTCCACAGATACCGAAGCGGACGCTTCCACGGTGGCATTTCTCATCGACAAGGTAAAAGAAGATCAGATCCCCGTTGTTTTCCATATTGAACTTTCCAACGAGCAGATGTGCGATTCCATCTGCGAGGCGACCGGCGCCAAAAGCGAGCTGCTCAACGCCGTGCACAACGTCAGCGACAGCGACTTCAAGGCCGGTGTGACCTATGTGAGCCTGATGGAGCACAATGTGGAAGTGCTGAAGGAGGCTCTGAACTGAGATGAGCCTGCTTGCCTGCCGGGATGTTTCGTTCTCTTATGAGGGGACGACGGTGCTTACCGGTTTAACCTTCTCCGTGGAATCCGGGGATTACCTTTGCGTCGTGGGTGAAAACGGCGCGGGGAAAAGCACGCTGCTCAAGGGGCTGTTGCACCTGAAAAAGCCCTCGGAGGGCGAACTCCTGACAGGGGACGGGCTGAAGCCGACAGAGATCGGATATTTACCCCAACAGACGGCGGCACAGAAGGATTTTCCCGCCAGCGTGATGGAGGTGGTGCTGTCCGGGCGGCTCAACCGCCTGGGCTGGCGCCCGTTTTATACGGCGGATGACAAGGCGGATGCCGAGAAAAAAATAGAGCTGCTCGGCATAGGCGGCCTGAAAGGGCGCTGCTATCGCGACCTCTCCGGCGGCCAGCAGCAGCGCGTGCTGCTGGCGAGGGCGCTTTGCGCCACCAGAAAGCTGCTTCTGCTCGACGAGCCGGTCACAGGGCTTGACCCGATCATGACGGCGGACCTGTACCGGGTAATCAACGAACTGCACACGCAGCAGAATATCACCATAATCATGGTTTCCCACGATGTCCGCGGCGCTGTGGAGCAAGCCGATCATGTGCTTCACCTGGGCAACCGGCAGCTGTTTTACGGGGCGACCGAAGATTATCGGAACAGCGAACTCGGGCGGCGGTTCCTGGGAGGTGCCTCATGCTGAACACGCTTGCGCAGATGCTTTCCTATCCGTTTTTGGTCCGCGCGCTGATCGTGGGCGTGCTGGTGTCGCTTTGTGCCTCGCTGCTCGGCGCGAGCCTGGTGCTCAAACGGTATTCCATGATTGGAGACGGGCTTTCCCATGTGGGCTTTGCCGCGCTGGCGGTAGCCTATGCCATGAATGCCGCGCCGCTGGCGGTGTCCATCCCCGTGTGCGTGGTGTGCGCTTTCTTTCTTCTGCAGCTCAAGGACAGTTCCAAAATCAAGGGCGATGCCGCCACGGCGCTGTTGTGCAGCGGCGCGCTGGCGGTGGGCGTCATGACAATTTCCCTGACCACGGGCATGAATACGGATGTGTGCAACTATATGTTCGGCAGCATCCTCGCCATGAGCCACAGCGACGTTGTCTTATCCGTATTTCTGAGCGCTGCGGTGATGATTCTGTATGTTCTGTTTTACAACCGCATTTTTGCGGTCACCTTCGACGAAACCTTTTCTTCCGCAACCGGGACAAGGACGCAGCTTTATAACATGGTGATCGCGTTTTTGACCGCTATTACCGTGGTGCTGGGCATGCGGATGATGGGCACCCTGCTGATCTCCAGCCTGATCGTGTTCCCCTCTCTGACCGCCATGCGCGTATGCAGGAAGTTCAAAGCCACCATTTTACTGTCCGCCGTTCTGTCGGTCATCTGCTTTATGCTGGGGCTTACGGTTTCGTATCTTTGCTCTGTCCCCACGGGCGCCTGCATTGTGGTAACCGATATCATCGTATTTCTTGTATTCTCAGGAATTGAAAAGCTGAGAGAAAGAGGGTAATTCCCGTGAAAAAAACAATGTTCGTTCTCCTGTGCCTTTTGCTGGCCCTGACCACCGGCTGCGGCCGTCAAAAGGACGACCATTCTGCCGCAGTGGAGCAAAGCAGCAGTACAGGACAGGATAGCAGTCAGCAAACAGCAGCCGCGTCGGAAGTTCCCGTTCCTTCGTCTTCAACCAGTGAAACCGCATCCGGGCCACAGGCGGCCAGCGACGACTACCCTTACGATATTGCCGCAGACCGGGCAACCTTTGACGATCAAAAAATCGACATCACCGTTGGTGACAAACTGTATATGACACAGATCAACGACTGGTACACCAACTTCTCCGATTACGACGGGAAATCGGTGGTGATTGAAGGATACTACATGGTTTTCAATGACAAGTACACCTTTGTCGGCAGGAAAGGCCCGGTGTGCCCCTACTGCACCGGCGGCTATGTCAACTTTGAATTCAAATCGGATCAGGATCTCTCCGCGCTGGTCTCGGAAAGCTCCTGGATTCGGGTCACGGGAATCCTTCGGCAGGGTACGATGTACCCTGGAAATGGTCAACCCGGTCAAGCGTTTTATTATATCGAAGCGATTCAGGTAGAAGAACTGCCTGAGGTTGGCATTGATACAATTACAAATTAAATGAGGGAAACGCGAACGCAGCGCAAAAGGCAGAAACTGGGGCTGAGAATCTGAATATTGTGTTTTTAGGGAACGGTGTGATTCGATCACATCGTTCTTTTTATCATCTGCCTGCGCCTGCTACTGCTGTCGCAACAGAACTGTTCATGATCCGCGATTTGTCTTTCGTCAACGTTATTTACGCTTCTTCAATATATAAAAATAGCCGGGCCATAACCCGGTTTCAACACTTACCCCGCACAACCCAACTTGCCCTGTAAGCGGCAGGCTGTCAAGGAAATAATAAAATTGTATCAAACTCTGCAAGATTATATCGATGCAGATGCACTTGACCCGCCCCTCGTGCTGGGAGGGCTTTCAGCGCCTCCAGATTGGCGTCTTTGAAGGAGGGTGGATATATCACCATGGATGAAGACAGCCTCATCACGCTTACGGATTCCGGCATGGAAATTGCTCAGCGTATTCTACACCCGTCACAAAAAACTCACGGAATTTCTCGTCCGGCTGGGCGTAGGCGAACCCACAGCCCAAGAGGATGCCTGCAGGGTGAAGCACGATATCTGTCAGTACAACTTTGCGCTCATATTCATCTATCTTCTTTACCGATCATGCGACGGTCACATATGCGCCGCCTGACTTCTTCTCATCCGGCAGAAAATAGGTGATCGTGGCCGTGAGTACTCATCCAACCGTTGGGCTGTTCAAATATTGCTCATTGATCGCACTGATGTGCCTCCGCATCTGTTCAACTACGGCATCCGGCGCCGTGATAACTATATCTGGCCCAAATCCACTGATCCACCCGAAAAACTGCGGGCTGACGATAACGTCAACCGATACGGTGAAGTGATCATCCCCATCGGGTACAATGGAAACGTCTTTCCCGAATCTGTCCAGAATTGCCCCCACCAGATGGTTTGCGACCCTTAACCTGACAGAACGCTCTTCGCCGGAGAACATGCCGAATACTTCCTTGGCATAGGTACCCATATCCAGAGATTCAAAATGTTCCTTCCCGTCACGCTGTTGGTCCGTTATCGAGATATCCGCCATCTTGTCCACGCGGTAGTGCTTGATGATTTCAGCGTCTGAATCATAGGCGACCATGTAGTAGTTTTCATCATCCCAGGTAAGCGCATAGGGGCTCACTTCATAGAAATCCCCATCTTTTCGAAATATGCGTTTTTTAGCAATGTCGTATTCGAAATAATGAAACAGGATTTTTTTGTTATGAGCGATCCCATTATGAATTTCATCCACGTTATAATAGATGGACTCGTTCATGCTCTTGATTCGATTCGTAACGTAGACCTGACGATTAAGCAGTTGTGCCTCATAGATGCTGGCCATTTCCTCGATCTTTTTAATCAGAGAGCCGGTTTTCCTATATGTAATAAATTTTGAGGACTGGACGCTGTCAACGAGGAGCTTCAGCTCTGGCAACTCAAAATATCGGCTGCCGACGTAATAATTGCCCGACTCCTGGATAATGTCCATACCATATGTCCGAAGCAGTTCAATATCGGTATAGATGCTTTTGCGTTCCGCCGGGATGTCGTTCTGGTCAAGATACGAAATGATTTGCTTCATCGTCACGGGATGCTGCTCGTCTGTATTCCGCAGCAGGTAATCGCGCAGATAGAACAGCTTTAACTTTTGACGCTCTGATCGGGCCATATAAAACACCTCGCATATAAATGCTAATTCTCCGGGTCGTTGTAGGGCGTATCCTCCACCCCTGCGGTTTTCAGGCTGGTTACAAAGCGGTCCAGGCCGCGGCGAACAAGCCGCTTCAGCCACTCCGCACCACCGAAGCGTTTGACCAGGGCGGGACTGACGGCGTAGTAGCAGCGGACGAAGGCACGTCCGGGCACTGTCCGCTTCAGCCTGTAGTCGCGGAACCGACGCAGCGTCCATACTTCCGGGCAGTCATAAGACCCATAGACGGCGGTTGCTATATATAGAACTTTTCAGGTTTTCCGGACGGTGAAACCTTAATGTTGGTAGCGCCATTAAGTGGATTCAGCGTTACAGTTCGGGGATTTACAGAATCTCTGTATTCTCGAAAACCTTGAGCTATCGTGCTTTTACCGCTTCCGTTCTTTCCATATAACAGTGCGACCCGATTTACTTTAGGTGGCTTTGGATGCGTTGGAAAGAATTCCAACGTTGCCATGTTGGAGAAATAGTCTGAGGAAATACTTATACCAGTAATACTTTCGATTGCAGTTGCCATGATTAGTGACCTCCTATCAACAAACGAGAGTTTTTGCCTGTCTGCGGTTAATTACTTTTCTATTTGACGAACCCTATCAATTCTTCATTGTCCACGATCATCAGGCAATAGGTTCCCAGATAGCTCGTAATATCCATGAACACCTCGTCGATGGAGTAAACCATGATGTCCTCCGGCGCGACAAAGCGGAGATATATCTCATAAATCCGGGTGCTGTACTTCATGTATTTTTGCCATTTGCGGCGGAGTAGCGATGTAGGAAAGCGCCAACTCCAGAGACGCTTTCAGCTCGTTTTGCATTGCTTGATTCGCCGGTAAGCTCTCACCCCGGTGCACATTATTATATTTTCGCTGGGCGTTCACCGATTTGACCTGCTGCGCGACTTCAAAGAGCTGCGCCCTACTGGGGATGCCATATGCTTTCAGAAACGGCGAGACCGCAAGGCAAATAGTTTTCTCCGTCCGGCTCACGTCGGTCACCACCAGATTGGTGGTCAGCGGGTCACCCCCCCACTTCTGACACTCCACGGAGGCGTAAAAGGACTTGATGTCGATGCAGATGTAGGTGCGGGGCTTGTCCATGCGGTTTCACCTCCGGCCATCGAAGCGATACATTATGCCAAAATCACTCAACACCAAGCGCCTTAAATACAGCATCTTCCGCACTCTGATAAAAAATCAGATTGAAGCAGCCGACCAATTCTGCAGGGACTGTACCCAAATCGCCGGCTGATGTAATCGGCAGCAGAACCTTCTTTGCTCCACTGTCCAGACACACCTGCAAAGCGTTTGCCAATTCATCTGCTTTTATCATGGTTCCGCTGATGCTGATTTCGCCCAGAATCGCCAGTGAGCTGAGCGCTGGTTTCCCCAAAGCGATAGAGCACAGAGCTACCAAGGTAGGCAATGCAAGGTTTTTTGTCATTCCAATGCCCTGTAAGTCCTGATAGTTGATAATATAATCCTTCGTGGTCGTGCTGATGGAACCGCTGATCCGATTGCCGTTGGCTTTCAAGAAATTGAACGCTGTGTTCGATGCTTCTTTTGGCTCCCGGTCACTTCCAAGCCCAGTCCGCTCAAATTTGCCGTTTCCGGGCAGCATCTGAGATTCCAGACGGAATACGCCGATCATGCCAGACTTGCCCTGTGAAACGGTATAAACCTGTCCTGGATTGCACATTCCTTCCGGAATGAGTTTCCCACCGCCTTGTTCCGGCACGGATACATAGTGCTCCGAAAAGTCATCGTTATCAATGTAGGAGAAGTTCACATCATAAAACTCCATACCACCCAACTTTTTGAGTTGTTCTTTCACACGCCGCCGCATCTCCAGTGAGATAGTCAGGATTTCTTCCAACTGCTCTTTTGTATAAACACCGTCTGGATAAAGCAACTTGATAAAACCGCCGACCATTTTGCGGACGGCAATGGTGTCGCGTTGGTTCAGGTTTTTGCCAAGGTGATAATATTTGTCCAGCGCATCCCCGTATTGCTCTTTACGAAGCTCCCGGATGAACTCGGCAAGATAATCGGTGATAAAGCCATAATCGTCCGTGAAATGCTCAGGACGAAATTTGGGGATTTCCCAGCCGGGCAGATAGCAATGGATTCTGTCGAGAAAAGCGGTGTCCTTGCCCATTTCAGGCGGGAACGGGTCAAAAAGGCTCGACGTTTTCAGCAGCACGTCCACGCTCTGGTTGATATTCCCGATGAATACCATCGACGCAGACGCAGCCTTTTCTTCCTTACCGCGGGCAAAGGAGCCGGAAGCCATATAGTCCTTCATGATCTGAACACCGTCATTGTCCTTGAAGTGGATTCCGGCGACTTCATCAAAGGCAACGCAATCCCAAAGACCGACAAGCCCTACCGTTTTGCGTCCCATGTTATAGAACAGGTTCGCCACGGTCGTCTGACCGCCTGAAACAAGGATACTGTTTGGCGATATTTCCTTATAAAGATGCGATTTGCCGGTGCTGCGCGGCCCCAATTCGCAGAGATTGAAGTTGTTCTCCACAAGCGGAATCATGCGCGTCAGCAGAAGCCATTTTTCGCGTTCGTTCAGTTCATCCGGTTCCATGCCGATGGAGCGCAGCAGCACATCCATCCATTCCTCTTTTGTGAACGCCTTGCGCCCTGCCTTCAGTTCCTCAATGTCCACATGCGGCATCTGAATCGGCGTCAGCTTACGAATCCGAATCGGCATACCGTTCTTCTTTTCTTCTTCTACATACTCATAGTCAAGCTGAACGATACACCAGATCCCTCCACACAAAAGCCGGTCGTACTTCTCCGGATATTCATCTTCAATCGGAATTTTTGTCAGGCCCAGATTGGAGAATTCGGCAAAGAAAGCATTTTTGACAATGTCCAGCTTCACCGTGACCATGTCGATCACGGTATGGTTTCCGTTTTTGCGAAGGATTGCCTTGATCTTTTCCGCTTCGTCCGGGCGCACATAATTATCCGCAAGGATGCGCTTTACGCTTTGTACGCCTTTTTCTATCGTGTCTTCATCATCCGTGCTGCAATACTGACCGAGCAGGAATTCAAGCACATAGACGGGCACATTCGCGCCCTCCTTGATGTGCTTGGTCAAATCCTTGCGGACAATCTTGCCGTCAAAGTTCTGCCGCAGCTTTTCCCTGATTATTTCCCGCGTACTGCGGTCATCATCCATCGGTTCCATTGCAATCCTCCCTGTCCTGCATTAGAAGAAGTTGAATTCATCTACTGCAAACGCTATATCGATCTGGAATTCTTCGCGCGCCGGCATCTGCAAACCAGTTTCATCTGTAATCATCAGATAGTAACTGTCTTTATTGTCATACTTGAGAGGCTTCAGGTTGAACGTACACCGGAAGCTCCTGTCCTGGGCGTTGCCGCTTGTTTTGTCGGCGATGATCTTCACCGTGTCACTGACGGTCTTTCCGCCCGCATCAGTAAAATACAGCAGATAAGTAGCTGCCGTCCTGTTGGTTCCCACCGCTTCCTTCTGATAAAAATTCAGCGAGAAGATCATGTTGCTGATTTTCCGGTTTGCGGAAACAAGGCTGACCGTCACCGGCTTCGTGTCGATGCTGGCCTTATCTCGCTGGTAGCCCTTGTAATCATTCCGCAGGAAGTGATAATCAATGACCGGCACGACCATCTCCTGCAAGCTGATACCGCCATGCACAAAGTTCATGCCGCCGCCGTTCATCTTAATGCGGATGTTCTCGCTCGGTGCATAGGCTTCATAGCCTGCCGGCTGACCGATGAATTTTACCGGCATCAGGTATTCCGGTGTCGTTCCTTCGCGGAAGATCGCATAACGCCTGCCGTATTCCACATCGCTGCCATTCCAACTGTCCTTGCCGACTTTACTGTCTTCGTTCAGGGGACTGTAAGTATAGAGGAATCCGTGGTCGGCAGTGATCAGGATATTGGTTCCGCCGAATTCGTTGACGATGATGCGGACGAGATTCATGATCTCCTGTGCCGCGTCCTCACAGGCCGGGAAGACAGAAGTGTCCGACGTGTGCGCCGCTTCGTCGATCTTGTCGTGATAGATATAAACGACGTCCATGCCCTTGACAAGTGCCTGTCGGTCAGCACGCTTTAAGCCAATGATATTTTTATACTGCAATGCCACGCTGTTTGGGTTTGCCGCCTTCAGAACCTTATCCCGGTTCGTCATATCCGTGGACATTTCATCCGTCAGGACCGCGAGAGTTCCGTTGGGGCGCTCCTGAACCGTCAGTTTTCTGTGAGGCAGTAGCGCCGCCATGCCAAACGGTGTGATGGTCGGAAAAATCCCCATCATGCCGGAAAGCTCGACTTTGCTCTGCGTTTCCTGCCGGAGAAGCTGCGCGATTTCCGCCGCGACTTCATAGCGCAGGGCGTCGGAAACTATCACATAGACCTTGCTGTCGGCAGATTTTACCTTTACGGAATAGAAGCTCTCCTGCAAAGGCACGTTGTCAATATGACCTTTCATGGCGAGTTCGTCACCCGCGGCATTTGTCCAGTTCCCGGCGAGGCCGCCCAGAAACCATACCGAATAGAGCCCTTCGACCTGATCGACCACATGCTTGAACAAATCGTCAAGCTGAATATTGGAGGCTTTCAGGCAGCGGATATAGCACAGATGGAACTTGCGGTAATAGGTGTCCATCCGGTAATAATCTTCGGTGTAATCTCTCCATATTTTCTGCGGCTCCACGGTATGAAAACCCGCGGAATGGTCGTGGAAGAACGACTGCATCTTCATCATCTGCATGATGCCGTCATAATAACAGGATACTTCTTCATACCATGCCATGGTGCGCCGCTTTTCGATCAAAGCGGTGACGGCATCGACCTGAATGATCTGATTGCCGATCTCAGTCATGATCTTGGTGAGAATGATCTCGTTGACGCATGGAAAGCACTCAGTATCAGCAAGATCGCTGACCGAGAGCTTTGCGAAGCGCTGCGGCAGGCGGGTTTCGTTCTCCACGAAGCGGGCAACCGGATAAAGCCGCGCGGCGTCTTCGCTGTGCAGCCATTCGGAAACGAAATCATAGCAATACGCCTGATGCGGGATGGAAATGAAATTGTCCAGCCCCATCAGATATTCCTGCCGCATGGTGCGAGTCGCGGCGGTGAGCAGAATATGGATCGCCAGCCTGCCGAGGTTGACGTCGTCGCCGTCATTGTAGCCGGTGGCTTGCGAGACCATAGCCCAGAACGGATTCTGCGCGTTGTTGCCCGCCAGAGACTGATAGACCGTGTTTGCGTCCTTGTCCAGCCCGCCTTTCAGAACCGCGCGGATGATGCTGTTCGGCTGCATATCCTTTAAGCCGCAGACAGCGGCCATGACCGCCAGATGGAACTGCGGAGCGGTGGCGATATTCTTCGCAAATGCCGCCACCTTTGCGCGGCGATCTTTCGCGGAAAAGAATCGCTTATATTGCCGCACCTGTCGGTGCAGAATGGGAGAGGCGGAAAGCCCCATCTCATCCATCCAAATAGAGCCGAGATCGGCGCGGAAATCCTCGCTGTAAAGCTCAATGTTGATGAGCCAGTCGTCGTCCTCTTTTTCAATGCCGAAGGGGCGGTAGACAAGATAGTTGCCCGCCATGTCGTCGTGGCACAACAGCTTTTTCACTTCAAAGGTGTTGCTGCCGGTGAGCTTCACGACCTTCGCGTCGGAAAGTTCGATCTCGTCGATCTTGTCCTCGAACTCCTTGTCCTCGTCGTACCAGAAAATGATGCGGCGGCGGTAAAACTCCGGCAGGGGAGCCGCAAAGCGCCGGTTCAAGTCCTGTATGATGGTATCTAAATCCATGTTGGGCATTTGTTATCTCCTCCAGGCCAATATGTAGTATTTACCACGGAAGCCATTCCCTGATTTCTTTCAGACCTTTATAGGTCTTCATCAAAGCTGAATTTTCATGTAGATATTCCAAACCTTTTACAGTCAGTTTTATACCATCAGTAAAACACATCACAATCGGATTTCCCATACCTCCATGCGCAAAACGAGCGCCTTTAATGTAGCCTTCGTCTTGGCAGGCATCAATGATGTCCCAGAGCTCTCCATTGGTGATTTCGTAATCAGCGGCTTGGGGCATATTCCCGTCATTAACTTCCCGCATAAAACTAAGCATAATCTTCAATTTGTCATTTGAAGCCATATTATCTTCTCCTTCACTTAATTTTTGCCAGCACATCCCCGAAGAGGGCGTAATTGTGCTTTACGCCGTCGTCCAGGTCGATGCGGATCATCTGGTCGGCCAGATGGTGGATCTTTTCTTCAAAAATCCGGATTTCCTCCGCCTGATCCTGCAGCTTGGCAAGCTGTTTGTTCAGCTTCACCCGCTCGGAAGCGGAGGCGTTTTCCATCCGGTGCTCCACATCAGCAATGGCGGTGCGGTAGCGCGCCTGCTGCTCATGCACATAGTCGGTGCGCATACGGGCAAGGGTGTCCGGCGCGTAGCGGTGCATATAGATGAGCGCCTTAAAGCCGTTCTTCTTACCGCTGTCAAACAGCCAGTAGATGGGGCGTTTCTGGTAGATTTTCAGATGGTCGGCGTAGAAATCGTTCAGGAAGTAACTGCGGATCACATCTTTCGGCTGACCGCTGCCACCCAGCGCATCGGCGATGAAACGCAGGTTTTCGTCCAGCGTCTCTTTGCCGTAGACCGTCTCGACGAACTTCACGAAGCGTCCGGTGATGTCGTCGTCAAAGTATTCGTCGTCGCAGATGGGGATGATGTTGTCGGTGTCTGGTGCATATGTCAGAGGAATCCTTTTTCCATCAACCTTAATATGCGTTATTTGGGGTGTAGATGGGTAGAGATTGTCAGATGGATAAAGCGTATCCGAAGGAAACAACCCGCCTGTTTTTATGTATGTATCGTCCCACTCGCCGCCGGCATAGGCAAGCCCCTCCACATCCAGCGAATACCGCCCGAACATACAGCCCACGGCGAAGGAGATGAGAGAACGAATGTCGCGCCCCAGATCAGCCTTGCGGACGGTAACATCCTTGTCCTCGACCTCTGGGGTAAGCTCGTCCTGCAAGCCGTAGATGTCGATAAAAATGCGGTTGAGTTCTTCCTCATTGGCTTTGAGTTCGTCAAAGCGGTGCGCCGCAATTTTTTCCCACTGCGTAAAGGCATCGCTTATTCTGCCGCATGGCGTTTCGTTTGAATATGCTGTCATAAGTCTATATGCTAATAACGGATGCCGTTTGAAGTCCCATGAGGTTTCAAAGGAATCCCAATCGTCTTTACAAATAGCAATATTGTTTTTAACGGATATTTCAATGTTTGCTCTGATGTCAGTATTGACTACGGGAACTTTTGACATTGGACCTTCATGGAAATCCAATGTTGGAGATAACACTGCTAATGCTTCCGCTGTTATCTTACTGTTCAATAAGCCCAAGAGATACTCTATGTTGCTCTGTTTATTTGGATAACACATTGACCCTTTAGATTCAAAAACGAAACCTTCTGGACTATATCGCAAAGATAGCTGATTTGCCAGTGATGACCATGTTATTCCCGGTTTGAAGTAAAATTGCGGGTTACGAATAACAGAGCCAGAATAATTTCGCATCTCAAATCCATCATTTTTCCAATTAGCTAAGTAAATATTGTTTCCATACCACTTTCGGTAACTTCCACCCTTATTGCATGGGAACCATTTACAATCAGACTTCTTTGCATCCTCAACCGATACACTTTTAAGTTGTGAATTTTCAGTAGATACTTCTTGCCAAAATCTTAAAAAAATATCATTGTTCCCCGTTGCGAATCCTTGTTTTGTCTGAGCATAATCACCCAAGAGTTTCCCTGCGAATGTCTTTGCAAAAACATTACTTATCCAGTATGCAAAAGGACAGCCCGGTATATTGTAAAATCGACTTGTGCAACAGCTATGTTCGTTTTGATGTTTCAAAAACGATACCTCGATTATGATGTCAGGTTATCAGGGTAATTGTTGCCTGCTCGTGGAAACTTATCAAGGCAATTTTTCGTTTGCGGAAACTTATCCAAGACCGCATTTTAGCACTTGATATGTAGCTTCTTTGCCATCATTGGCGGACTGTCACATTTTCAAAAAAGTGCCTTTTAACCTATTATATCAGGCCCGTCAATCCGCAAAGCCTTATACTTTTAGCACTCCCGAAAACCTCGATAGGGAACATGTCCACTCCCATCGTCTCGACACCCGAATTTCACCGTCTCAACTATCCGCAGTTGTTGCAAAATTTGCAATAACTTAAAAGTGTGCGACTCTTTTTGAACTGTTGCATATTCTGCAATAGTTCACATAATCTCATTCTGGCTTGCTTTGTTCCTCCAACTCCAGCAGGAATTCCAAACAAAATGCTGACTGGCTATTGCAAAATTTGCAACAACCACTTCACTACTTTCACCAGCGTCAGTTGTCAAGTATTTCTTTACAACTGACTTTTCTCTAAGTAAACACTCTAAAGGGTGTCTTCACGACGCAGGAAAATGTCACCTTCCTCGTCAGCGTCCTGCCATTTCAAATTATAGATTTTTTCATGTCCGCTAGAAGTTTTTAAGCGAAGTCTCCATTTATCGAGTGGTTCCA
>Ga0183096_1001226_pt1 | contig 23430 bp, 29 predicted proteins | sample Biomet5_FD_127791 | JGI IMG/M metagenome (GOLD analysis project Ga0183096, IMG submission 127791) | Microbial communities from bioreactor (seeded with sewage sludge) at LBNL, California, USA - Biofuel metagenome 5 (version 2) (version 3) | ecosystem: Engineered > Bioreactor > Anaerobic >... | reverse complement strand
TTGGGGAACAAAGTCTGCCAAAGTTTTTGCCAAGGTAAACGCCTATGATAGAAAATATAAAGGTTATTATTCCAATAATACCAACCGATAAAAGCATGAGCGTTATTGTAGACGCACCAACTGCGGAAGGAAGAATGATCCCGGTTGCAAGGGCATCAATACTTGTCGCAACAGAAAGAGTCATCAGTGTTTTAAAACTTAAATCATCCTGCTTTTGTACAGCAGTTTCGCATCTGTTCTTTTTTTTTGATTCGACAATCATTTTTATTCCAAGATAGGAAAGAAGAATAAGGGCGACCCAATGATCAACCGAATTGATAAAATTTTCCCCAGCCTTGCCAACAAGCCAGCCAAGTACAGGCATTATCGCCTGAAAAGCACCGAAACTAAGCGATATTTTAATAGCAAAGCGTGGTGTTACAGTTCGAATAGTAGCCCCGCTCGTGATACTAACTGCAAAAGCATCCATGGAAAGTCCCACAGCAATGCCGATCAAAGATACGTAATCCATTATTATCCTCCGAAAAAAGTAAGCATTAAGCTTTATAATACATTTTTATCATGCAATTGTCAATTGATGAATACTTTTAAAAGTCTTGACGTTACATACAATGTAATGTTACAATGTATGTAATGATTGGAGTGATGAAAATGGATCAAAAGATAATACGATTATCAACTGAAGAAGAACTGCGAATTTTTATGATGCCAATGAGACAAAAACTGATTCGCATTATGAGTTTGGAAGGAAAGGCCATGACCGCTAAAAATTTGGCGGATAAACTAAATATTTCCGCTTCAGCAGTGCAGAACCATATCCGAAAGCTTGAGAAAATTGGTCTCATAGAGCATGATCATTACGAAAAGATAAATGGCATTCAAGCCAATTATTTTAAATTGACGGGTGTAACGGTGAGCATTGGACAGGACAGCAATGATGGCCTTGCTAATGACCGCGATGTGGTTGTCCGCAACTTGATTTCACAAATATACGGAAACTATACTGATACCGTGCATGCGCTTTCAGCCAAAGGAATCAAAAATACGTGTGAGTTTGGTGATTTTTTATCCGGGGTCATCCACTTAAGTCCCAAAGATTCGTCCAAACTTTTAAAGCTGATTTCTAAATTTGTGCGAGAGCACGAACACATCGATGAAAATACGGTACCGTGGGAATTTGAGATGATCCTGTACCAAACCGGACTTGATGGAAAAGGCGGGGAGGGATCATAATAAAATGAACGCAAAAATATTTTCAATTATTATGCTGCTGAACAGCTTTTCTACCGGTTTGATTGTTCCCATTTTAAGCCTACTGCTACTGGACAAAGGAATTACGCTAAGCCAGCTCGCGATTATTATTGGCATCTATTCACTTACTACTATTGTGATTGAACTGCCGTCCGGTGTGTTCGCTGATTTATATGGAAGAAAATTAACTTTTTTACTCTCACTGACACTGACGGTTGTTAGTTTTGGCATTATTTTGTTTTCGAACGGATTTAGTGGTCTTGCGGTTGCAATCCTGTTTTATGGTTCCGGGCGGGCCTTCAGCTCGGGAGCTATGGACGCGTTGATTATAGATTGGTATGTATTGACCTTTGGCAAGGAAAGTATTCATAAAGCGAGCGTGTTGCTCTCTGTAACAGAATGTATCGGACTTGCGGCCGGTGCAATTGTCGGAGGTCTACTTCCGAATCTCTCTCAAAATAATTTTCCAACGATGGGGAAATATGATTTAAATGTGATCATTAAAATTATATTTATTATTTTAGCAGGCATTTTCACCTTGCTGTTTATCCATGAAACAGATGATGGAAAGGTAAAAGAGAAAACCACGCTTTCACTTCACCTTAAATCCAGTGCCATTTTCGTGAAGAAAAATAAAATAATTTTGTCTGTTTTCATCTCTATTGCAGCGACAGGATTTGCATTTAGCACTTTAGAGATTTATTGGCAGCCAAGATTCCAGTTTATTCTTAATAACTCATCACTTATGTGGCTGTTAGGTGTATTGGCGTTCCTATACTTTGCGAGTGCAATGTGCGGCAATATGATGATTGGTAAATTGTTTTCTAAAATAATAAGCAAGCACAATATCGCTTATATTGTGGCAAAAACGATGATAACAGTTTGCCTTTTTACCCTTGCTTTACAAAATTCCGCCGCAGGGTTCATCGTTATGTACGTTCTGATATACTTCTTCTTTGGTGCAGCAAATGTAATTGAGTCGGTGATTTTGAATGAACAAATTCCAAGTGAAAAGCGCGCTTCCATCCTTTCTCTGAATTCCCTTGTGGCACAAGCAGGATCATTGACGGCATCAGCTGCGGGTAGCATTGTGATTTATTACAGTACGATTCCTGTGCTTTGGATTTTATCCGCTGCTGTACTTTTGCTGGCTACTGGTGCGACTGCGTTGGGACTGTACAGAAAAAGCAAAGCGCCAATTTGATTTCAGTACGACTTTACTTTGGAAAGAAAGGCAGCGGTAGCAAATATGTACCGCTGCCTTTGATTTTTTGGGAACCCTTTTATCAGTATGTGTTATATACCATCATTCTTACAGCAGGCTTCCGTGGTCTACCCAATTTTTGGCTTCCTCAACATTGTCGTCGTCCGGCCTTGCGGCATGGGTTTTTTCGAACCTTGCGTTTGGATAATTTATTGGCATGGTTGACTTATTTGTATCGTCTTTTTTGCTCCAGTCAACTTTTTCATCATTCATAAATTTCACCTCAAATCTATATTTTGCAATTTATTTTAATTAATACATTTGCCTTTCATAATTATTAATGATAAAATATATACAATATCTAATTGAGAGGATAATGAGCTATGATTGCTGTGATCGATTACGGCGCTGGAAATTTGCAAAGTGTTGTAAAGGCATTTAACTTTATAGGGTGTGATGTACGTGTTACAGCTGATAAAGACGAACTAAAAAATGCCTCTGCCGCAATTTTGCCGGGGGTTGGTGCATTTGGCGACGCAATGAGCTGCTTGAAAAACTCTCATTTTGTGAACCCGGTGCTTGATTTTATTGAAAGTGGCAAGCCGTTTTTAGGTATTTGCCTTGGACTCCAGCTACTCTTTGAGGGAAGCGAGGAATCACCCAATGTTAACGGACTCGGAGTCTTAAATGGTAAAATAGTTAAAATTCCTGCCGAAACAGGGCTGAAAATACCTCATGTCGGCTGGAATTCGCTCAATATAAAAAAGAATGACGGTCTGTTCCAAGGTTTAAAGCAGAATCCCTATGTTTATTTTGTTCATTCCTACTATTTGAAGGCCGAAAATCCGGAGGTTGTTTCCTCAACAACGACCTATGGCGCACAAATTGATGCGTCGGTCCAGCGTGGAAATCTTTTCGCCACACAGTTTCATCCGGAAAAGAGCGGCCAAACGGGCTTGCAGATGCTCAAAAACTTCGTTTCATTTATTGACTGAAATTTTGCTCGGGGGTCATCATTATGTATGCAAAACGAATCATACCATGCCTTGACGTAAAGGATGGCAGGGTTGTAAAGGGAACCACCTTTATTAACTTGCGCGATGCCGGCGACCCGGTGGAAGCAGCTATTGAGTACGATAAACAGGGTGCGGACGAACTTGTGTTACTGGATATCACTGCTTCATCACAAGCACGCGGCATAATCTTAAATATTGTAAGTGAAGTTGCCAATCATATTTTTATCCCATTTACGGTTGGCGGCGGGATTAGGACTGTTGATAATTTTACAGCTCTTTTAAGAGCCGGAGCGGACAAGGTGTCTGTGAATTCCGCTGCACTTCAAAATCCGTTGATCATCAGCGAAGCAGCGGAAAAGTTCGGCAGTCAATGCGTTGTCTGCGCAATTGACGCAAAACGCAGGGAAACTGGGGGATGGACGGTCTATCTTAACGGAGGACGCGTGGATACAGGAAAAGATGCAGTTGAATGGGCGAAGGAAGCGGCGCGTCTTGGTGCAGGTGAAATACTGCTTACCAGTATGGACTGTGACGGTATGAAAAACGGGTATGACCTTGCATTAACCGCTGCGGTATCGCAGAGTGTTTCTATTCCGGTCATTGCATCCGGCGGTGCGGGAAACATGGAACATTTTTATGACGCTTTTACAACAGGGAAAGCGGATGCTGTGCTTGCGGCTTCACTTTTTCATTTTGGTGAAATCACGATTCCGGATCTTAAAAAGTATCTTGCACAGCATGGAATCCCAGTCAGACAATAATTTTTTCATTTCTTTGAGGCTGAATTTCATTCAGCTTCATTTTTTATGGATAGAAACTTTCTGTTCGGCATAAGAATTACTAATAAATAGGAGGTGCTGGATATGAAGTTCAAAAAGTTGTCGGCATGCTTTCTTGCGGTATTTATTTTTGTTTCAATTTTGCCGGCTAAAGCGGCAGCGCTGGCCGACACAGAGGTGAAAGCTCCGTCATCGGTTCTGATGGAGGCACAAACCGGAAAACTGCTCTATGAAAAGAATTCACATGAAAAGCGCCCCTGTGCGTCCATCACAAAGGTTATGACGCTGATTCTTGTCATGGAGGCATTGGATTCTGGCAAAATAAAACTTACCGATACCGTATCTGCAAGCGAGCACGCGGCTTCCATGGGTGGCTCAGACATATGGCTCAAGCCCGGGGAAACCATGTCGGTGGACGATATGCTGAAAGCTACGGTTATTGCCAGTGCAAACGATGCAGCAGTGGCCCTTGCTGAATATGTTTCCGGCAGTGAAGATGAATTTTTGCAGCAAATGAACAAAAAGGCGCAAGCTTTGGGAATGAAAGATACTACCTTTAAAAATTGCAATGGCCTCGATGAAGACGGTCATGTTACTTCGGCTTATGATGTTGCAGTGATGTCCCGTGAACTTATAAAACATAAAAAAATATTCGATTACACAGGCACTTGGATTGACCATTTACGCGATGGTAAAACACAGCTTGTAAATACAAACAAGCTTTTAAAAACATATAAGGGAATAACGGGTCTAAAAACAGGAACAACGGGCAAGGCGGGCAGCTGTATTACAGCAACCGCAGAGCGTGATAATGTAAAACTCATTGCAGTTGTTTTAGGTTCAACCGATACAAAAGATCGGTTTTCAGCGGCTTCTACTCTGCTTGACTTTGGTTTTGCAAACTGGTCTGTGACGACACCTACTATGCCACAGGAAGCACTTCAGCCGGTTGCCGTAGAAAACGGTATGTCCGCCAAGGTTGAAACAGCTGTTGAATCAGACGGCAGTATCCTTGTCCCAAAAGGAAAAGCAAATGATATCAAATATAACATCAAGATAAATGACAATATTGCCGCGCCGGTGGAAAAAGGTCAGATTTTAGGAAAAATTACGTATACGCTCGGAGACGAAGTCGTGAAAGAGTACAATATTTGTGCAAAATCCGCTGTGGCACAAATTACATTTCAGTCTGCGTTCAGGCTGATCGCAAGATATCTTTTGAAGATGATTTAAGTGACAAATATGAAAAATTTATAAAATATAGTGCTCCGCCTTGCAAATGTTACTAACATACTGTAAAATATACTTGTACCAATAGTAACATTGAGGGGGAAATGATATGTCTATTAAACTTGATGCACAGCATCTTTTAAGTTTCATCGGACAAAATGAATACGCCGCAATAGCGCCGCAGGTAAAACTTGCTCATGATTTGCTCCACACAGGAAGCGGCGCAGGCAGCGATTATATCGGATGGGTTAATCTTCCCACGGATTATGACAAAGAAGAATTTGCACGCATTAAAGCATCCGCCGAAAAAATCAAATCAGATACTGATGTTTTTATCGTTATCGGAATCGGTGGTTCTTACCTTGGCGCGCGCGCGGCAATCGAATTTTTGAATTCTCAAAATTACAACTCGGTAAAGAAAAATACACCTGATATCTACTTTACCGGTAACAGCATCAGTTCTTCTGCTTTAAGTGAATTACTTGAAATCTGTGAGGGCAGGGACGTTTCGATCAATATGATTTCAAAATCCGGCACCACAACGGAGCCTGCAATTGCTTTTAGAGTATTTCGCGCTTTCCTTGAAAAAAAATATGGCAAGGAAGAAGCCAAAAAGAGGATTTATTGTACAACCGATAAGGCCCGTGGTACTTTAAAGCAGCTCGCAACAAAAGAAGGTTACGAAACCTTTGTTGTTCCGGATGATGTTGGAGGCAGATATTCTGTTTTAACAGCTGTCGGACTTTTGCCGATTGCCGTAAGCGGCGCAAACATTGACGCATTGATGGCAGGTGCTGCAAGAGCTCAGACGGAGCTTAGCAATCCGGACTTAGACTCCAATGATTGCTACAAATACGCAGCTATCCGTAACATTTTGTATCGCAAGGGCAAAGAAATTGAAATTCTCGTCAGCTATGAGCCATGCTATACCATGATGTGCGAATGGTGGAAGCAGCTTTTCGGTGAGAGTGAAGGCAAGAACAATAAAGGCCTTTTCCCTGCATCCGTTGTTTTCTCAACCGATTTACACTCAATGGGCCAGTACATTCAGGACGGCAGGCGTTCCCTGTTTGAGACTGTTGTTTTATTTGATAAAGCAAAGAAGGATTTGTTTATCGGCAATGATCCTGAAAATGTAGATGGCTTAAACTTCCTGCAAGGGAAGAGTATGGCCTACATAAATGAAAAAGCGTTTGAAGGCACTGTCTTAGCGCATACGGACGGCGGAGTTCCCAACATCGTACTTCACGCTCCGGATTTTTCTGAGGATACGCTTGGTTATATCATTTATTTCTTTGAAAAAGCCTGTGCAATTTCCGGTTATATGATGGGAGTAAATCCATTTGACCAACCGGGCGTGGAAAGTTACAAGAAAAATATGTTTGCTCTTTTGGGTAAACCGGGTTACGAATCCGAAAAAGAGACCCTTGAAGCAAGATTAAAAAAGTAGAACATTCAGGAGATATATCCGCTTAAGCGGAAATAATATAAATATAGGGGGAGTTTTTCATGATTACTCTTATTGTTGGCAAAAAAGGTTCAGGAAAAACAAAGAAATTAATTGAGCGTGCAAATGAAGCAATTGAAAATTCAAACGGGAATGTTGTTGTTATTGAAAAAGGTTTAAAATTGACTTATGACATCTCTCATCAGGCAAGACTAATAGACTCCGACGCTTATGAAATTCAAGGCGCGGACGCACTTTCCGGTTTTATCAGCGGCATTTGTGCCGGTAACTACGACGTTACAGATATTTTTATCGATTCCACATTGAAGATCATTGGTCAGGATATGAAAGTTCTTCACTGCTTCACAGAAAAGATGAATTCGCTTTCTGCATTAGCTGACACAAAGATTACGCTTTTGGTTTCTGTTGATGCAAACGAATTGCCCAAAGAAATTAGCGCTGTGTCCGTGCAAATCTAAAGAAATCCATTTGTTTTGAATTTGCTGTCGGGGGCTGGCTGCCTCCGACAGCATCTTTGCGATAATATTATTCTATATATCGCAATTTTCTATTGACAAAGTATGTACAAACCTATATAATTAGCTAATGTAGCGCTGAGGTGTAATGATGCTCCTTGATTTAAAAAAAGTATTTTCGAACGTGGGCGAAAGCTTTTCGTTTGATTACAAGATGGATTTATCATCAACAGATATCAACGGATTCAACCCGTTTGTATCACCTGTGTCGGTTAAAGGCACTGTGAAAAACCATGATGGATTTGCTCAGCTTGACACTGAGGTTTCGTTTGATTTTTCTATTCCATGCGACCGTTGCACAAGGCAAATCAACAAATGCTACAATTACACATTTTCACATGTTCTGGTTCTGTCTTTAGAAAATGAAGACGACGACAATTTTATTCAGGTGACGAATTATAAATTGGACTTAGACGAACTTACGAGGGCGGATATTCTGCTTGAACTTCCGACAAAGTATTTGTGCAGTGAAGATTGCAAAGGTTTGTGTCCTGTTTGTGGTAAAGATCTGGATGATGGAACATGTAATTGTGATTTGCATCAGATTGATCCTCGCTTGGAGGCTCTTAAAAAACTGATAGATTAGTCATAGTTTTATAAGGAGGTGCTGACGATGGCGGTACCAAAGAGAAAAACATCAAGTGCGAGACAGAATAAAAGACGTTCTAATGTATGGAAGATTAGCGCTCCTGCTCTGGTGAAATGCCCTAAATGTGGTGAGTTCAAGACTCCACATAGAGTTTGCGGCAGTTGTGGTTACTACAACGGCAGGGAAGTTATTAAAATAGAAGCGTAAGTTTTTATTTAATTTTCCAGAAATGTAGAGAAGGAGGAATCCTTCTCTTATTTTTTTATTAATTAATTGTGAGGAGTTGCCATGCCAGTTAAAATTTTATCGGTTGATAAGGATAGCCCCGCCGCAAAGGCCAAAATCCTTCCGGAGGAAACCCTTGTTACCATTAATGGCAATCAAATTAACGATGTTCTTGATTACCGTTTTTATGAAACGAGTAAAAGTTTATCCATTGTATTGATCGATATGAATCAAAACACGCGGGCTATTAACATCAAAAAGGGAGAGTATGAATCGATTGGACTTGAATTTGAAACGTATTTGATGGACAAGCAGATTTCATGCCGAAACAAATGCATTTTCTGTTTTATTGACCAATTGCCGAAAGGGATGCGAAGCAGTCTGTATTTTAAAGATGATGACTCACGTTTATCATTTTTATTTGGCAACTATATTACGCTGACCAATATGAATCAACATGATGTAGACCGTATTATCAAAATGCACATTAGCCCGATTAACATTTCTGTTCAGACTACAAACCCAGAATTGCGTGTAAAAATGATGGGAAACAAATTTGCCGGCAAATCACTTGATATTTTGTACCAGCTTGCCACGGCCGGCATTAAAATAAATTGTCAGCTTGTACTTTGCAGGAACATAAATGACGGAGACGAGCTTAAACGCAGCTTGACTGATCTCGGGAAGCTTTATCCGGCAGTACAGAGCATTGCGCTGGTTCCGGTTGGACTCACAAAGTACCGGCAAGATCTTTTTCCACTCGAGCCGTATGACAAGCCTTCAGCTGAAGAAACGATCCAAATTATCGAGGAGTTCGGCGACCGGTTTATGGCTGAGTGCGGTGAGAGAATTTGTTATGCTGCGGACGAATTTTATTTAAAGGCGCAGCGTTCTATTCCACCAGCTGAATTCTATGAGAATTTCGATCAACTGGAAAACGGTGTGGGATTAATGGCTAATTTGAAGCAAGAATTTGAAGCGGCGTTAAACGATTTTAATGTGCCCAAGCAAAAACGTCACGTGACGATGATTACCGGCACAAGTGTCTATAAATTTATGGATGCTTTACTTGACGAATTAAGAATAAAATGCAATAATCTAACTTGTAATCTGATTCCAATTGTAAATGATTTTTTTGGTGATACTATCAATGTAACGGGTTTAATTACCGGCAAAGATATTATAAAACAGCTTAGCGGATTGGACTTAGGCGATGAATTGATTGTCCCGAATGTTATGCTCCGCCGTGAGGGAGATATTTTTCTCGACGATGTTTCGCTTGAAGATTTGAGCAAGGCTTTAAATATTCAGATTGTTGTATCCCCGAATGACGGATACGAGCTTTTAAATATAGTATTAGGGAGTGATCATATTGTCTAAACCGGTAGTTGCAATTGTCGGCAGACCAAATGTCGGCAAATCAACTCTTTTCAATAAACTAATCGGTCAGCGTCTTTCTATTGTGGATGATACGCCGGGCGTGACCAGGGACCGGATTTACGGTGACTGCGAATGGAGCGGCCGTAAATTTTCAATCGTTGACACAGGAGGCATAGAGCCAAGCACAAGCGACCCTATTTTGTCGCAAATGAGAATGCAGGCACAGCTTGCAATTGACGCGGCGGATGTTATTCTCTTGATTACCGATATCCACACCGGCGTTGTGGCGACAGATTCCGACATTGCGGCGATGCTTCTTAAAAGTGGCAGACCCATCATTTTATGCGTGAATAAGTGCGACATGGTCGGCAGCCCGCCGGCTGAGTTTTTTGAATTTTATAATTTGGGTCTTGGTGACCCGATACCAGTTTCGTCAGTGCATGGACATGGCACCGGCGACTTGCTTGACAAAATTATTGAGTATCTGCCCGCGCAGGAAAGCGATGAATCCGATACTGAATTGATTAAAGTTGCCATTATCGGTAAGCCGAATGTCGGAAAGTCATCTCTTGTCAATAAAATTTCCGGGGAGGAAAGATGTATTGTTTCTGATGTTGCCGGAACAACGCGCGACGCAATTGACACGACAATTGAAAATAAGTTCGGACGCTTTACATTAATTGACACAGCTGGATTGCGCAGAAAAAGCAAGGTTGACGATACCATCGAAAGATACAGCGTCATCCGTGCACAAATGGCCATTGAGAGGGCAGATGTCTGTGTTATTATGATAGATGCTACGATGGGCTTTACTGACCAGGATTCAAAAGTAGCCGGTTTAGCGCATGAAGCTGGAAAAGGCTGCGTCATTGTGGTCAATAAATGGGATGTGATAGAAAAGGATGATCACACCATGTCTGATTACAGAAAGAGCCTTGAAGAAGATTTTTCTTTCATGTCTTATGCGCCGATGATCTTCATTTCAGCGAAAACGGGGCAAAGGCTGGACCGACTTTTTGAACTGATTAAGCACGTTGCAAACTCAAACTCCATGCGCATTTCAACCGGTATGCTCAACGATGTTTTATCACAGGCCACGGCGAGAGTTCAGCCGCCGACCGACAAGGGAAGGAGGTTGAAAATATTCTACATGACGCAGGCTACCGTGAAGCCGCCAACTTTTGTGTGTTTTGTTAATTCCGCAAAATTGTTTCACTTTTCATACCAGAGGTATCTCGAAAACAGAGTTCGTGAAACCTTTGGGCTCGAAGGTACTCCAATAAGGTTTATCGTGCGTGAGCGCGGAGATAAATAATAGGGGGGTTGTATTGATGTTCAGATATTTTATTGATTTTGGACTATCCTCAATTTTGGTGGCTCTTATTTCATATCTTCTGGGAAGCCTTAGCTTTTCGATTATTTTTACAAAGGCATTCGATCATAATACCGATATCCGTACAATGGGCAGCGGTAACGCGGGAGCTACAAATGTATTGCGTTCCGTGGGGGCAAAAGCCGCTATTTTTACCTTTATTTTTGATTTTGCAAAAGGCGCGATTTCGGTAATACTTGGCAGAATAGTTTTTCAGTATGTTTGCGGTTTGACGGGCGTTCCGATTATGATAGCACAATATGGCGCTTATATTGCCGGTGTTTCCTGTGTAATTGGACATATTTATCCGATTTATTTTGGATTTAAAGGCGGCAAAGGTGTTTTAACAAGTGCCGCGATGATTGCGCTGATTGACTGGCGAGTTTTCATTATTGTAATTGGAATATTTATTATTGTTTTTTTATTTACAAAAATTGTATCTCTTTCCTCAATCTGCGGTGCAGCAGCGTTTCCGGTGGCAACGTTCCTGATTTCTTATTTTGTTGATTATCGGGGCGACAGATCAGCCATTGGGCCGGTTTCATTTTCCTATGTACTTATAACAACAGCCATTGCCTTGCTGATGGCATTTATCTTGATTATTAAGCATAAATCCAACATTGAGAGAATTAAAAGCGGTACAGAACAAAAATTAAAGATTAATCATAAATCATAAAATCAAAAAGGCAAGCTGTTCATTTCACAGCTTGCCTTTTTGATAGTTAATTTTGGGCAGAAAAAAGGAGCCGCCCGGGCTCCTCAAATGGAATGCTTTGTTTTGCATTAAACGGCTCGAGTAACCTTGCCGGAACGCAAGCAACGGGTGCAGGCGTAAATACGCTTAGGAGTACCGTTAACAACTGCTTTAACGCGTCTAATATTAGGCTTCCAGGTTCTATTTGAACGTCTATGTGAGTGAGAAACCCTTATACCGAAAGCAATATCCTTGCCACAAACTTCACATTTTGCCATGTGTCTGCACCTCCTTCAAAGGGGTTTAAAATAGAATCACAACATTGGTATTTTATCAGATTAGCCATAAAAATGCAAGCCTTTTTCATTATATTTTTAATTTAGAACCGAAAATCTGCATTTTTTTCAGGAAATCGGTGCTTTACTTGTTTTTTAGTACGTAAAGTATTATAATAACATGATAAAAGGAGAATAGTATATGCTGTTTGATATGATTCGTAATATTTTTAGCGGGCAGCCCTTAGATATGGTTTCCGCGTTTTCGCAAATATTGGCTACACTGTTTATTATATTTTGTATTCTTCCTCTTCATGAATGTGCCCATGGCTGGGTTGCATATAAGCTTGGCGATAATACTGCGAAGTATAGTGGCCGAATTACGTTAAATCCAATTGCAAGCCTTGATCCGTTCGGTGCGCTTTTCCTTCTGCTTTTCGGTTTTGGATGGGCGAAACCAGTACCGGTTGATACAAGATATTTTAAAAACCCGAAACGTGATATGGCGATTACCGCTTTGGCAGGACCGGTTTCTAATTTGCTTGCTTCGTTTGTCGGTGCGTTGATTTATGTTGGAATTATGGTGGCGGCAAAATTTTCGATGCCAGCTTTTATTCAGGACTTTTTCATTGCCTACATCACGATAAATGTTGCGCTTGCCGTATTTAATTTAATCCCGTTGCCGCCGCTTGACGGTTCTAAGATTTTAGGTGCATTTTTATCAAATAAAACGCTCTACAACTACTACAAATATCAAAATATCATTATTATGGTCGCATTTGTGGTCCTTTTTAGCGGAGTGCTAAGTGCGCCGCTTGGCTTTTTGCAACAGCTTTTTGCAAATGGTGTTTTGTGGTTGGCCACACTTCCATTTAAGCTGTTTGGTTTGTTATAAAGTGAGGGATTATGGAAAAACTATCCTATCATCTGCCAACTTTTGAGGGGCCGCTTGACCTTTTGCTTTATTTGATTGCAAAAAACAAATTAAATATCTGCGAAATTCAGATCTCCGAACTTTTGAACCAGTATACGGAGCAGATCAACGTAATGAAAGAGCTGGATATGGATGTCTCCAGTGAGTTTTTGGAGATGGCTGCGCGGTTGGTTTACATCAAAACTGTTTATCTGCTGCCAAAACATGAAGAAGCGGACGAGCTGCAGCGTGAATTGACGGGTCAGCTATTGGAATATCAGGAGTGCAAGCGCATTTCACAGCTCATGGCGGAAAGCTTTAATTTTAATACTTTTGTCCGTGAACCGGCTGAAATTGAACTTGACCAAACTTATCGCCGTAACCATATGCCGTCGGAGCTTTTAGCTGCCTATCAAAATGCAGTGGGGCGCGGCAAGCGTTTTATCCCGCCGTCTGCCGAAGCTTTTTCCAATATCGTTACCAATAAAATTGTATCTGTCGCTTCACGGATTATTTATGTCCTTCGCCGGCTTTGGAAAACGAACGAGATGAAGTATGATGTATTATTTGAGCAAGGACAAGAAAAATCCGATTTGGTCGCAACCTTTTTAGCAGTTCTTGAATTGGTGAAGGGCAAGCGGGTTAGAATTGAGGGAAGCAGCCAAAGTGCGACGATAAAACTAATTAACGGCGGTGTGAAAAATTGGAAATCAAAAAGTTAAAGGGTGCAATCGAAGCAATCCTGTTTTCAAGCGGAGACCCGGTTTCAATTGATCGGATTGCCGAGGTTTTGGAATTGGACAAGTCCACGGCTTCTAAAATCCTTAAAAATTTGATGGATGAATTTAATATGGAGGACGCAGGAGTCCGTATTGTAAAACTGGAGGAGAATTATCAGATGTGTTCCAGCCCGGAATATGCCGGATATGTTCGCCAAATTCTTGATATGCGTCGCAATACGCCGCTCTCACAGGCCAGTATGGAGGTACTTGCCATTGTGGCATACAACCAACCGGTTACAAAATCATTTATTGAACAGATACGCGGTGTTGACTGCTCGGGTGTATTAGGCAGTTTAACTTCAAAAGGACTAATAGAGGAACGCGGTAGATTGGAATTGCCGGGTCGGCCTTTACTATACGGAACTACACCCGATTTTTTACGGTGCCTTAATATTTCATCGCTCAGCGAACTTCCACCGCTTCCACAAAAGCAGCAGCCCAATGATGATGAAAAGGATGAAACAGAGGCTTTCGTTGCACAGGTGGAATAGGAGGCTTTATGACTGCTCTGATTATTATTCTATGTATTATACTGTTCTTTTTTATTCTTTTGCTTTTTCCTGTTACAGTGTATGCAGGTTTTGAAGATGAGCTGACCGCAAAAGTAACTTATCTTTTTATCCATTATAAAATACTTCCTCAACCTGAAAAACCGGAGCAAAAGGAAGAAGAGGATAAAAAAGAAGAAGAAAAAGATGAAAAGCAGAAAGAGAATGGTACAATATCAAAAATTAAGGGCATAATAAAGCAAAAGGGGCTATCCGGATTTTTGGACATCATTAGGGAGTTCGTTTCTATCGGAACGGGGTCAGCTAAAAAACTTTTTTCTCATATTGTAATCGATGATATTTCGGTTGACATAGCAGTTGCGGACGAAGATGCCGCACAGGCTGCTGTTTTTTATGGATATACCTGTTCGGTGGTTTACCCTGCGATGGCACTGCTTGTCAACAATATGAAGTGCAAAAAATATCATATTCATATTAATGCGGATTTCAATGAAAATGAAAGTAAAATACAGTTCAAAATCAAGGCTCAAATCCAGTTATTGTTTATTTTTTCATCTGCGGTACCGGCGCTTTTTAAATCCTTAAAGGTAATTAAAGAAGCAAGAATAAGTCCGAAAAATAAAAAAACTACAGAATAAGGCGGTGCTTTAGAAAATGAGTGACCATCCAATTGAAGGTATGATGAATACAACTTTGGAAAAAATTAAACAAATGGTAGATATTAATTCCATTGTTGGCGACCCCATTACTTCGCCTGACGGCACGATTATAATTCCAATTTCAAAAATCAGTTATGGTTTTGCTTCCGGTGGTTCAGACTTTACAAGCAAGACGCGTACGGATAAGGATTTATTTGGAGGCGGCACGGGTGCCGGTGTCTCTATTAACCCTGTCGCATTTATTACAATCAGCAACGGCAATGTTAAAATGCTGCAAATCGACCCGTACAACAGCTCAGCGGATCGAATTATTGGGATGTTTCCTGATGTCGTTGATAAAATCAGTGGCCTTATCAGCTCGAAAAAGGGAGACAATAAAAAAGCAAAGAATGCCGAACCAAAGGACAATGCCGGTTCTGAAGCGAAGGATGTAAAATTGGACGACCCACAAATATAATTATTCAATAATAAGGCAACCGCTTGCATATATTTTTATAGGCAGGTGGTTGTTTTGTTAAAGAAAATAATATCAATTTTACTTATTCTAATCATTCCAATGTCTTTTCCGCTTTTTGCTTTGGCGGATGCGCAGCCCCAGGTTTCTGCAAAATCAGCGGTGCTGATAAATGCGGACAGCGGGGAAATTTTATATGCCAAAGGTGAAAATGACAAAAGGCCTATGGCAAGCACCACGAAAATCATGACCGCTTTGATTACCCTGGAAATGGCCGCAGTCAATAATAAAATCGTTACAATAACCGACAATATGGTTCGGGTGGAAGGCTCCTCCATGGGGCTCATGCCCGGCAATAAGCTTAGTTTAAAGTCGCTGGCCGCGGGTATGCTGCTTGTTTCAGGAAATGATGCCGCAAACTCGGCTGCCATCGCAATCGGCGGCTCAACAGAATCCTTTGCTGAGTTAATGAACAAACGGGCAAAAGAATTAAATATGACAAACACGCACTTCGTCACGCCATCTGGGCTTGATGACAAGGAACACTATACAACGGCACGAGATCTGGCTGTTTTGGCCGCTGCAGCAATGAAAAATCCTGATTTTGCTGAAATAGCCTGTGAAAAGAGTATGAGTGTGCAATTTATAAGCCCGGATCTGACTCGCCGTCTCACAAACCATAACAAGCTGTTGAGTATGTATAACGGTTGTGTTGGGGTAAAAACCGGTTTTACCAAAAAAGCTGGCAGATGCCTTGTATCATCTGCGGAAAAGAATGGCGTTCACTTGGTTGCTGTTACACTGAATGCGTCGGACGACTGGAACGACCATGAGAAAATGCTGAATTATGGTTTTTCAAAACTAATTAGCTGTCCAATTGATGATTCCGGCTATTCTGTAACATTTCCAGTTGTAGGAGGAACGTCGAACAACGTTGTGATTCATGGATCAGTTCAGAACAGTATTGTTGTCAATGCTGATGAAGTACCGAATATAAAAAGAACAGTTGAATTGCCCGCGTTTACCTATGCCCCGGTGGAAACCGGCCAGGTTCTTGGCACTGTGCGCTATACTATTGGTTCGAAGACTGTAGCAACAACAGAGCTTATTGCTGTCGGGCCGGTACCAAAATTAGAGATGCCAAAAAATATATTTGAGATATTTTTAGATCACATCAAAAATCTATTTATATAAATAAACATAAAGGGTGAAAAATACAATGGCGAAAGATGTTAGGCTGCAAAAAATGCTTGCGGACTGCGGGGTTGCTTCGAGAAGAAAAGCGGAGGAAATGATTGCCGCCGGCGAAATTAAGGTAAATGGCGTAATTGCCAAAATAGGGGATAAAGTAGACCCTAAAAAGGATCAAGTTACTGTGAAAGGTAAACCGCTTGATGCTCATGTCAACATGGTATATATCATGCTGCACAAACCACGCGGATTTATTACGACAATGAGCGACGAAATGGATCGTAAATGTGTTGCCGAATTAATTAAAGATATACCGGAGCGTATCTATCCGGTAGGGCGTCTTGACCGGGATTCTGAAGGAATGCTGCTGATGACAAATGACGGAGAGTTTGCCAATGCAATGACCCATCCTTCTCTGCACATTCCCAAAACCTATCGTGTTACCATACATCCTTCTATTTCAGAGGAACAGCTAACACAAATTGCAGTAGGTATTGTAATAGACGGAAGAAAAACCGCCCCCGCCAGGGTCAATGTGATTTCTCAAGAAGCCGGGCGTGTGGTGCTTGAAATTGTTCTTTATGAAGGCAGGAATCGGCAAATTCGAAAAATGTGTGAACAACTTGGACTCGAAGTTGCAAGATTAAAACGTGTTGCAATTGGGCAGTTAAAACTTGGCATGCTTCAGCAGGGCAAGTGGCGCGAACTGACTTCTGAAGAAGTAAAAAGACTGACTGCCGGTGCAAAAGCGGACAAGCAGTTTGAGGAAATGGGAGGGCAGCTTGATGATTACCATACTGCCGATAAAAGACCGGATCAGAGCAAGCCAAATTTTGCAAACAGTTCAAGGCGCAGAAGCTGATGCAAAAATACTCTTAATGTGTGATGGGCAGAATGAACTTGGATATGTCGTAATAGATATGATATCATCAACTATTCGTATGCTGAAAATGGAAGTGTTTGGTTGTTCAGATTTATCGAAGCTGAATGAGCAGAACCGCGTTTGCGCTGACAGTATGGTCAGAGCATCTGCATCTTATGCTGCATCTGTAGGTGCATACCAAATTGAAACGCAGATTGAGGGTTTGGAATGTTATCTTCGTTCTGTCGGATTCATTGAGTCGGGCAATAAATTGATCAGCCCGCTATCTAACTTTGTAAAAACAAGTAAATGTTAGGTGCAAAATAGAATAAATACTTGCCAATTACTTGGCAATACATTATAATAAAAATATTCGTCGATATAATTTAACAAAAAATTAATATAGAGGAGGAGTTAAAATGGATAAGGTAGGCAATGCCGAACAATTAAAAATTGTACACGAAGCAACTAAAAGTACAGTTGGCTACAAACGCATTACTTCTTTATTTGACAGTGGCAGCTTTAACGAAATTGACTGTTATGCAAAATCGGGTGAAAACTTCACGGGAGCCGTTGCAGGATATGGTACAATTGAGGGCTGCCCCGTGTATGCATTTGCTCAGAGCAGTGATATTGAGGGTGGTGCCATGACTAAGGCACAGGCTGCTAAAATTAACAAGGTATATGATTTAGCCGTTAAGACGGGCACGCCGGTTGTTGGGATTTTTGATTCCATTGGCGGTCAGTTAAAAGAAGGCGGAGATATGCTTGCAGCCTATGGCGATATTCTATTAAACATGAATAATCTTTCCGGTGTAGTACCGCTGATTTCACTCATTCTCGGTCCATGCATCGGTACATCCGCAATGATAGCCGAGGGTGCGGATATCGTTGTGATGTCCGACAAAGCTGAGCTTACTATTTTGACCAACGGTGAGGGAGGGGCCGCCAGTGAAGCCGCAGAAGCTGGTACCTGCCATATACACGAAAAAGATGAACAAAGCGCTGTTGCATCTGTTCGTAAATTGGTTGCACTGCTACCTTCCAACAACCTTTCCGGCGCTCCTATTATAGATGTACAAGGGACGAATATTTCATCAGAATTAACGAACAAGTCTGACGTAAGATCAATTATTGCTGCTGTTTGTGACGATGAAAGTTTTGTTGAATTGAGCGAAAAGTTTGGTGTGTCAGCCGTAACCGGTCTCGCTGAGATTGACGGCTCCACAGCAGGTATTGTTGCATTGAGTGACGTAATTGATGCAGATTCCTGCGCTAAAGCAAGCCGCTTCGTCAGATTTTGCGATGCATTTTCTATGCCGGTGATCACTTTCGTGAATGCAAAAGAATTTACTTCCCTGCGCGAAGCGTCTAAACTTTCAAGCTCTTACTCCGAGGCCACCACAGCTAAGATCACAGTTATTACCGGCTCAGCCTATGGCCCGGTTTATATTGCGGTTGCTGGTCACGGCGCGAATGCCGATTACACGATAGCATGGCCGGATGCAGTTATTTCACCTCTTGCACCGGAAACTGCAGCTATATTCCTTTGGAATGACCGTCTTGCTGGTTCTGCAAATCCGATTGAGGATCGCAAAAAGCTGATTGAGGAGTATAAAGTGAGTGAAGCTTCTCCATTTGCTGCGGCTGCCAATGGATTTATTGAGGACATCATCAATCCAGAAGATACCAGAATTAGAATTATAGCAAATTTGGAAATGCTTTTTAGTAAGAGAGTTTCCCACCTGCCAAAAAAGCACAGTAATATCTAATATAAATCCGTTGATTATAAAATTCCAATATTTTAGGAGGTCAAATAGATGAAAAATCTTAAAATAACAGTAAATGGTACAGCATATGATGTTCAAGTGGAAGAAACAGGGGCAGTTGCACAAACATCAACACAACAAGCCGCTCCTGCGGCACCTGTGGCTCCGGCACCGAAGGTTAATACAACGAAAGTTGCAGCACCGGCGACCGAGCCTGCTCCAGCTCCCAAAGCAGCCGTGCCGGCTGATGCGGAGTTGATTGCTTGCCCAATGCCTGGCACAATCGTTTCAGTTAATGTACAAGTTGGGCAAAGCGTTAAGAAGGGTGATGTTCTCGTCATTTTAGAGGCAATGAAGATGGAGAATGAAATCATGGCTCCTCACGACGCCGCTGTTGTAGCCATTCATGTAAACAAAGGGGACAGTGTTAATTCCGGTTCTCCTCTTGTTTCTCTCCAGTAAGGGGGCACAGTAATGGCTAAAAAAATTGGTATTACCGAAACTGTATTACGTGACGCACACCAGTCGCTGATTGCCACCAGAATGACAATCGAAGATATGTTGCCTATTTTAGATAAGCTTGACAGAGTCGGGTTTCATTCACTGGAATGTTGGGGTGGCGCAACATTTGATGCCTGCCTTCGCTTTTTAAATGAAGATCCGTGGGACAGACTTAGAACTATTCGCAAGAACTGTCCGAACACAAAACTCCAAATGCTATTTAGAGGACAGAACATGCTGGGCTATCGTCACTATGCTGATGATGCTGTTGAGTACTTGGTACAACGTTCTGTTGCCAACGGCATTGATATTATCAGAATCTTCGATGCACTGAATGATATTAAAAATTTGGATGTTTCTATTAAGGCTGCAAAAAAAGAGGGTGCGCACGCACAAGTTGCTATTTCTTACACTACCGGCCCGGTTTTCACTCATGAATATTATGTCGATTATGCAAAGAGGATAGAAGATACTGGTGCTGATTCCATTTGTATCAAAGATATGGCTGCACTGTTGACTCCTTATGAAACCTATGACCTTGTAAAAGCGATTAAGGGAGCAGTAAAGATTCCTGTTCAGCTTCATACGCACTATACGTCTGGTTTGGCTTCCATGTGTGAACTGAAAGCAGTGGAGGCGGGTGTCGACATGATTGATACCGCAATGTCACCACTGGCACTTGGTACATCACATGCTCCAACGGAGTCCATGGTTGCTGCATTGCAGGGCACGGAATACGATACCGGCCTTGACCTTGTTTTGCTGAATGAAATCAGAGAATATTTTATGACACTGAGAGCAAAGTACATTAAAAGCGGTTTGCTTGATCCAAGCTTGCTTGCTACAAATACCAAAGCTTTGATTTATCAGGTTCCAGGTGGAATGCTTTCAAACCTTTTATCTCAGCTTAAACAGGCTGGTCAGGCAGATAAACTGGAGGATGTTCTTCAGGAAGTACCACGCGTTCGTAAGGATTCCGGTTATCCTCCGCTTGTTACGCCAACTTCACAAATTGTCGGCACACAGGCTGTCTACAACATCATTACTGGTGAACGTTACAAGATGTGTACCAACGAATTCAAGGATTTGGTTGCCGGAAAATACGGCACAACTCCGATGCCGATTGACGATGCCTTTGTGAAAAAGATTATCGGTGATGCTCCAAGAATTACCTGCCGTCCGGCAGACCTAATAAAACCTGAACTTGAATCGCTTCGCAAGGAGTGTGCCGAGTGGACGGAGCAGGAAGAGGATGTACTCTCTTATGCTCAGTTCCCAAAGGTTGCTATGGACTTTTTTAAGAAACGTGCCGAAAAAAAATATGGTATTGATGGAAAACACGCCGACGCCGCGCAAAGTGTTCATCCCGTATAAATAAGTCACATTTGTCAATTCAGCTCCATTTACGGAGCTGAATTGTTTTGCTATAGTTGACAATTACCTTACAAAACTGATATGATAGATAATAATACTGCATACTTGATTTTTTATGATCTGCGGTACAATAATTAACTTGGAATTGAGATGATATCGCGTGATTAGAAGTATGACCGGCTTTGGAAGATGTGAAGACACGATTAATGGACGCGACATAATTGTAGAAATTAAATCTGTCAATCACAGATATTTTGAATTTTCATCCCGCATTACAAGAGGATATGGCTTTTTGGATGAGAAATTAAAATCGTACCTGCAAAGTCAGATTTTTAGAGGAAAAATAGATGTCTATGTTTCCATCGAAACGCTTGAGGATACTGATTCTCAGGTTCTTGTAAATCATTCACTCGCTGCAGGCTATGTGAACGCGTTGCACGAATTAGCGCAGCGTTACTGTCTTCGCGATGATATTTCGGTCAGTACCGTTTCAAGGTATTCCGATATTTTCACTGTACACAAAGCTCCAGATGACGAAGAAATTATTTGGGACGCAGTAAAAGAGGTTACAAACAAAGCTTTAGACTCTTTCATTCGCATGAGAGAGGCCGAAGGGGCACGCTTAAAAGCAGATGTTTTACAGCGCGCCGAAACAATTCTTGAAACCGTTGGGAAAATTGAAGAGCGTTCTCCGCAAACAATCATTGAATACCAGCAAAAATTAAACCAAAGGCTCAGTGAAATGCTCAATGACTCAAATATAGACGAACAAAGAATTTTGACCGAAGCAGCTATTTTTGCTGATAAAATAGCTGTTGCTGAAGAGACGGTTCGGCTGCGCAGTCATTTTGGGCAATTTACGAATATGCTTAATTCCAAAGAAGCCGTTGGCCGAAAACTTGATTTTATTGTTCAGGAAATGAACCGTGAAACAAATACGATTGGTTCCAAATGTGTTGATTCTCAAATCGCATATATGGTTGTTGATATCAAAGCAGAAATTGAAAAAATTCGCGAACAGATACAGAACATTGAGTGATTATTGCCACGGCAATAGAAGGAGAATATCTTATGAAGCTGATTAACATCGGTTTTGGCAACATGGTTTCGGCTAATCGCCTGGTTGCGATTGTCAGCCCGGAATCCGCCCCGATTAAGCGCGTGATACAGGATGCCAAAGAGCGTGGAACACTGATTGACGCAACCTATGGTCGCCGCACAAGGGCTGTAATTGTAACCGACAGTGACCACGTTATTCTATCCGCAGTTCAGCCGGAGACTGTTGCCAACCGGTTGAATGACAGGGAAGAGGCTCTCAATGAGGAGGAACTCGCAGAAGATGAAGAGTAATGGACTTTTAATTGTATTTTCAGGGCCGTCCGGTGCGGGAAAAGATACAATTCTAAAACATCTTTTGGAAAGAAATGAAAATATTAAACTTTCGGTTTCAGCAACAACACGTGCACCGCGCCAAGGCGAAATTGACGGCAAGGACTATCATTTCATTGACAGAGCTCAATTTGATGCTATGGAGAAAAATGACGAAATGCTGGAGAGTGCCGAGTATTGCGGCAATTGCTATGGTACGCCGAGCAAACCAATTGAAAATTGGATATCAGCCGGTTATGATGTTATATTAGAAATAGAAGTTCAAGGCGCCTCTCAAATCAAGAGCAAATGCCCTGATTGTGTCAGTATTTTTGTCCTTCCGCCCTCCCTCAAGGTGCTGGAGCAGCGTCTAAGGGATAGAAAAACGGAAAGCGAAGAAGCAATTCAAAAAAGACTGAGTATTGCCCGCAAAGAGATTTTAGAAGGCAATCATTATGATTATGTAGTAATAAACGATTCTGTGGATAACGCGGTCGATGAAATTATTCACATTATCTGTGCTGAAAAGCACAAGGTTCACAGAGATACAAATTTACTTGAAGGGGTGCTGAACCATGCTTAAACCATCTGCGGATATTATATTAGGACCAAAAGAAAGCCGTTACTCCCTTGTTGTTGCAGTTGCCAAAAGAGCAAGAGAAATTGCAGCCAACGCTGAAAGCAGAGGAGAAATTTTAATAGAGAAACCGGTCGATTTGGCGGTTCACGAGATTATGGACCATAAATATATTATTATTGAACACATTGAGCCAAATGATGACCTTGTATAATAATAACTCATCCTATGAGGTGTATCATGTCCGACTTTACCGTTGCAAAGATTGCAATTGAAAATACAGTTTATCATTTTGATAAAGCCTTTGATTACATTGTTCCAGATGAACTGATTATATCCGCAAAAGCAGGGTGCCGTGTGATGGTACCTTTTGGCGCTGCTAACAGCAAACGACAGGGAATCATACTGGAGATAACAAATCAAAATAATGTTGATAAGCTAAAACCGATATTAGCGGTGCTTGATCAGGCGCC
>Ga0183096_1001218_pt1 | contig 23589 bp, 30 predicted proteins | sample Biomet5_FD_127791 | JGI IMG/M metagenome (GOLD analysis project Ga0183096, IMG submission 127791) | Microbial communities from bioreactor (seeded with sewage sludge) at LBNL, California, USA - Biofuel metagenome 5 (version 2) (version 3) | ecosystem: Engineered > Bioreactor > Anaerobic >... | reverse complement strand
ACATATATGGACGTAAAGTCGCGTTCATGGTCGGTAAAGATAAAAACACTGTCCGAAACCGCTGGCATAAGCGAGCGGCAGGTAAGGTATGCTGTAAAGGAGCTTAAAGAAAAAGGATATATCAAGGTTGATACGGTATTCAGAGAAGGCCACCAGTGCGCTTCAAAATATACCCTCATAGGACACCGCGCAGCAGAGCAGCCTGCAATATATCCACCCCAGGACTGCACACCATGCACCCCTAGGGGTGCACATATTGCAGGCCAATTACTAGAACCAGTATTACGAGAATCAAAAGATACTCCTACGGAGGAAGCCGAAGCTTCCGGCTGTTCGCCCTCTCTCATGGAAAAAGTACCGAGCGCAATGAAAAGCACGGCTGAATACATGCTGCTTAAAACAGGGAGGAAAGGACTTCTCCCCTCGGAGATAGGGGCAATAATGGCCCTTGAGAAAAGGCATTATCCGGCACGCGTGCAGCAGGAGATATCAGTTGCGCTTGAACGTTTTATCCATAAGGGGCGGCTTCCTGAAGAGCTTACTTTCGAGTATATCTACGAGTCACTCCGAAGACAGAAGTCAAAAAAAGAAAAGACACAGTTGCCTGCGAATGATCCGCCGCTGCCACAGAAGCCGGTAGTGACAAAGGAGCAGGAAGAGGCGCACGAAAGATGGATAAAACAGAAATATGGAGGAGGTGCCGGACATGAATAAATTTAAGCAGCTGCAGGAAATGGAAAAGCTGGATCTGCTTGAATGGCTGCATAAAACTTACCCGGATGCAACTGTTGACGACATAACCAATATTGGAAGCCTTAACTGGGCGCGCAGACATGAGAACTGCGAGCGTGATTGCCCCGGCATGAAAGACTGCCCCACACACGGGCAGAAAATTGTTATATGCAGGGAAAAAGGCTGGCACACTCCATATGAATTTGTTGTCCGTGTCGCCGCCTGCAGCAATGTATGCGCCGAACAGGAAAAGGCCAGGATGGGAAAGATAATTGAAAACAGCGGAATTCCAGAACGCTATAAAGGCTGCAGGTTCGGCACATTTATTGCGGCAGACCGCTCGCAGTGCGTCAGGGACGCGAAGCTTATGGCTGAGGACTGTGCGGCGCAGGGGCTGTCTCTTGTTATCATGGGCGAGCCCGGATCAGGCAAAACACACCTTTCTGTGGCAATGGCTCATGAATACATAAGCCGCGGGAAAAGCGCAATATTCATTTCGGTCATAGAACTGCTGGACAGTATAAAGGCCGGCTTCGAGGACAGGACGCTCAAAATTGAATCAGCGGTTAAAGAGGCCGATTTTGTCGTTATTGACGACCTCGGAGCCCAGCGCGACAACATGTGGGTTACAGAAAGGCTGTTTGAGCTTATCGATTACAGATACCGTGAGAAAAAACCGATGGCAATAACATCGAACGCGATGGATATGAACCAGTTCGCCAATCTGGCCGGCAAGAGGGGCGCCATGATCGCAAGCCGCATGAGCGACCATTCGTACGGATACTATATAGTCCTGAAAGGCTGCGGCGACTACAGACAGAATGTTTTAATAGCGTAACCAGCACTAAAAACAGGGAAGGTGAAAGAAACATGCCAAGAAGCAGGACTGAGAGATATATACCAAGAGGGATGAAGCAGATCATGGGACTGCTGTATTTGTTTCTTAGCCGCTATCCGCTTGGCCTGTACCCTTTTACGAACCGCACTCCTTTCCCGGATACGGCTGAGATAGCGGAAATGGTAAGCATGGCGCGCCGCGGCGGCGATACAGGCTGCCATATAGACGGAGGGGACAAGGTGCCTGTCGCGCAGAAGATAATAGAAAGCGCGGACCATATAAGGGATATCATAAACAAAAACGGCGGACTGCAGGTTTATTACGATATCTTTGAATGGTACGAAAAAGAATGCCCTGAAAAGATTAATATTTTAAGAGATCTGTCGATGCTCAGGTCACCAGGCTTTATGACAAAAATGCAGGTCGCGTCTGCCCATAATATGAGCATAAGGACGATGGACAGGGAACGTGACCTTGCAATACTCCATATATCACGCGAAATATACCGCAGGGGGCAGCTGCTAAGCTCTGAATATACGCCGGTAAAGTGGTGTGTAAATAGCCGATAAGCAGGACTGTTAAATAAAAGTCAAGTATGGTAAAATTTTATCATGCAAATAGGATGAGAAAACATAAACGCCAGGATATGGCATGGCATGAAAAATTATCTTAATAAACATTAAGCCGCCGAAATGGCGGCTTTTTTATTCAGAAACTATATTTACTCCTGAACATTGAGGCGGGAAGAGCGGCCACTCTTCACCGCCTCTTTTTCATCTATGTGACACTGACACATAGACATCCTATATTATACATGAGGTGTCTGTATGTCACTATATTTAAAAACAGAACTTGGCCGCTTATATCACGGAGACTGCATGGAGCATTTCGGGAGCATTCTTAACGGTTCGGTCGACATGGTACTCTGTGACCTGCCTTACGGAATCACCGATTGCAAATGGGATATCAAGATCCCTCTTGCGCCGCTCTGGCATGAATGGAGCCAGCTGGTCAAGGAAAACGGGGCTGTTGTGCTTACTGCACAGCAGCCTTTTGCTACTGAGCTTATCGTTTCATCCGGAAGGATGTTCAAATTCAGGTACGAGCTCATATGGGAAAAGGCAAAAGCCCTGGGATTCCTGAATGCCAACAAGATGCCGCTTAGGGCTCACGAGAACATCCTTGTGTTCTACCGTCACCTGCCTGTATATATGCCGCAGATGACGCGCGGAACACCGTACAGATCCAAAGAGAATGGCAAACACACGGCGATATACGGAAAATTCCGGGAGCAAAAATCGGAGAACAACACCGGGACACGCTATCCGCGAAGCGTGCTGCGTTTTCCGCAGGAAGGGCGAACTAAGCACCCTACGGAAAAACCGCAGGCTTTGTTTGAATGGCTCGTGCGGACATACACACGTCCGGGTGATGTTGTCCTGGACAACTGCATGGGTTCAGGCACGACGGCGGCCGCATGCGAGGCAACAGGGCGGCGCTGGATCGGCATGGAAGTATCGGAGGAATTCTGCAGAATGACAAAGGAACGTATAGAAAAAGTTATAAAGGAACGGGGTGAAGCGGATGCAGAAAGTACAGCCCTTGAGGGAAAAGGGCGAGGTTGAGCGGTTCAAGAACGCGCTGAGACGCAGGAACATACGGGACTGGGCCATGTTCACCTTCGGAGCAAATACCGGTCTGCGCGCCTCGGACATACTCAAGCTGAGGGTGGAAGACGTTCTTGACCCTGCTTCTGTTCCAAGTCGTGTAAAAATAGCGGATTCAATAGAAATAACAGAGAAAAAAACGAAGAAAAACCGCGATATTCCGCTCAATAAAGCCGCAAAAGACGCGATAAAAGAATATGTAATTAAATCAGGCATTATGGCTTCTCCTGAAGGTGCTGGATCTCCGCTCTTCCCGTCGAGGAAAGGCGGCGGAAGCAGGTCTATCACACGCTCTGCGGCATGGCGGGCGCTTCATGACGCAGCACGTGAGGCCGGCATACGGTATCGTGTAGGAACGCACACGATGAGGAAGACCTTTGGTTACGCACTGTATGCTGCCGGTACCGACATCACACGCATCCAGTTCATGCTCAACCACTCATCACCTGAGGTCACGCTTGCGTATATAGGAATAACAAAAGATGAAACGGACAACCTTATCAAGAGCCTGAACATCTAACCAATACTGATGTTAATAAATCCTGCATCGGACATGGGGTGTGCAAATACGATGATTCCTTTGTCAGTGTCCGCCTTTGGCGTCCTCATCCCGAATAACACAAAATACCATTATGGTGCATTCGTAGTAATCAGGGGAGGAGCGGAGGCTGCAGAATTTCTTTATGACTGTCTTTAAGGCAATTCTGCATGAATATGATGTTGCCTCATTATGTTGCGTTCATTTTAGAGGTAAAAAATTATGTTGCATTCGTGAGGTTGAAACGATGGCAAGAAGGGATTTCTATTCAAGCAGCGAATGGATAAGGTGCAGGGACGCATATGCGGCTTCGGTTCTCTATCTCTGTGAAAGATGCAAACAACCAGGCTACATTGTCCATCATAAAATAAGGATTACAAACGAGAATGAAAATGACCCAGAGGTCACTCTTAACTGGAATAATCTTGAATTCCTCTGCCTTGAGTGCCATAACAGGGAGCATTTTGGCAAAGAAATCACCCGAAAAGACGTAAAATTTGATGAAAAAGGGCAATTAATCGCGATAAAATCCCCCCCTATTTGACTTTCGAAGTACCGAAAACCCAGACCGGAACGTGGAGCTTCAGAAAACACGCAGGCCGCGCGCGTGACCCCCCACCCCAGAAAAAGGAGGCGATGGCTTGAGAAAGAAGGAATTGAGCAAAGATGAGAGAATCAGGAGAGAAATAAAGCGTGTAAATGATATATACAGAGAGATTTCAGAAAAAGAGCGCGCCGCCATCGAAGGACTTATCCGGAGGGCGGCGTTTATGCGTGTCACGCTTGAGGATATGGAAGCCGACCTGGACGAGAACGGCTTCACGGAAATGTTCTCCCAGAGCGCCGAGGTAGCCCCTTATGAAAGAGAGCGGCCTATGGCAAGACTTTACAACACCATGAACAAAAACTACCAGGGCATCATGAAGCAGCTTACGGAGTTTGTTGTCAAGGAGCCGCCGAAGGAGCCGGAAGATGAATTCGAAGCCTTCGTCAACGAAAAAGAATAAGCCGGATCTGCCGGCAGGCAGCACGAACCCTATACGGCAGTACTGGGAGGAAATACGGTCAGGCAGGGAGATCGTAAGCCGCAAGGTCTACAAGGTATATAAAAAGCTCGTCCGGGATTTAGACGATAAAAACAGTGAATGGGAATACAACGAAAACAAAGCACAGCACCCTATAACCTTCATTGAGAAATACTGCCGGCATTCCAAGGGTAAGATGGGCAATGAGCCGTTTATCCTTGAGTTGTGGGAAAAAGCCCTTATCGCGGCGATATTCGGTTTCGTCCATAAGATAGACGGTACAAGGAAATATCAGGAAGTCATACTCATAGTTGCCCGTAAAAACGGCAAATCAACTCTGGGCAGTGCCATCGCGCTTTACATGCTGCTGGCGGACGGCGAAAACGGGCCGGAAGTAGTATCCGCAGCAACAAAGCGTGACCAGGCAAAGATAATATGGCTTGAGGGCAAGCGCATGGTAAAAAAATCGCCGGTCCTCTCCAGGCGCGCTAAAACGCTTGTCGGGGAAATCATCTGCGAAGCGAACGACGGTGTATTCAAGCCGCTATCGTCCGAAAGCGGAACACTTGACGGGCTCAACGTCCACTGCTCACTCATAGATGAACTTCATGCCATAGCGGATAAAAACCTTTATGACGTAATAATCGACGGGATGAGCGCGAGGGAGCAGCCCCTTTCGATCATAGTGTCAACGGCCGGAACCCTGCGAGAAGGCATATTCGATCTTAAATACGATGAATGCGTACAGATAATAAACGGCTACGGAGACCCTGACGGATACCATGACGAACGAGTGCTGCCAATAATATACGAACTCGACAAACGCAGCGAATGGCAGGATCCGTCCTGCTGGAAGAAAGCGAACCCCGGGCTCGGGACTATCAAAAGCCTCAGTATACTTGCCGGCAAGGTTGAAAAAGCAAAGAAAAATCCGCTGCTGGTAAAGAACCTGGTCACCAAAGACTTCAACGTAAGAGAAACAGCGTCGGAAGCCTGGCTTACCTTCGAGCAGCTCAACAACACCGAAACCTTTGACCTGGCTGCTTTAAAGCCGAGATATGGAATAGGCGGCGCGGACCTTTCATCTACAGTGGACCTTACATGCGCGACGGTACTCTTCATGGTGCCTGACGACCCACACATATATGTCCTGCAGATGTACTGGATCCCGGAAGACATCCTCGAAGCGAGGGAGCTAGACGACAAGATACCTTATTCCACATGGAAGAACATGGGGCTTTTAAGGACATGCCCTGGCAACAAGGTGCATTACAAGCATGTAGTCGAATGGTTCAGGGAGGTGCAAGAAGAGTACGACATATACATATCGTACTTCGGATACGACAACTGGTCAGCTACATATTTCGTGGAAGAGATGAAGGATTTCCTGGGCAGCGAGGCGATGGAGGCTGTCGTGCAGGGAAAGAGAACACTCTCTTCACCGATGAAATCCCTTGGAGCCGACCTGGAATCAAAAATAATCAACTACAACAATAACCCTATCCTCAAGTGGTGCCTTTCAAACACATCTGTCGAAGTGGACAAGAACGATAATATCCAGCCGGTAAAAGGCGGCAGCCAGCGGCGGCGCATTGACGGCACAGCGTCACTGCTTGACGCGTATGTGGCGCTTGAGAGGCATTACGAAGATTACAGGGCTCTTATTTAAGGAGGTGAGCAAAACGGAGATCCGCAGCATGATAAGCAGTATCTTCGGCGGCAAAAAACCGCCGCAGACAACGACCTATTATAAGATGCTCAACGATTCTGTACCCGTATTCACTGACTCCGGAGATGAAATTTACGACTCCGATATCGGACGCACATGCATAGACGCGGTTGCAAGGAACGCCGCGAAACTGAAGCCCAAGCATATAAGGAGGATAAACGGCGATATCTTAAACACCAATTCCAACCTTGAAAGGCTGCTCCAGATACGGCCTAACCCGTATATGAACGCGTACGATTTCATTTACAAGACGGTCAGCCAGCTCTACAGCAACAACAACGCTTTTATCTACATTCAGACTGTGGGAGGCATGATCACCGGTTTTTTCCCGATAAACTTCTCCACCGTCGAGCTTGTTGAATACCAGGGCGATATGTACTGCAGGTTCTCGTTCAAGACGGGATTCAGGATGACGGTGCCGTATACGGACCTTATCCACCTCCGGAGGCACTTCTGCCGCGATGATATCTTCGGCGAGGACGGGCGGAAAGCTTACAAGCCGACACAGACGCTTATAAACACGATTAACCAGGGCATTGTAAACGCCATAAAATCCAGCGCAAGGCTTAGGGGTTTCATGAAATTCACGTCTACCCTGCGTCCGGAAGACCTGAAGAAACAGAAGGATGAGTTTGTAGCGGACTACATGGGCATAAACAACGACGGCGGCATAGCGGCACTGGATGCCAAAGCCGACTTTACGCCGCTTGAATCCAAATCAATGATGGCCGACTCCGAGCAGATGGAGATAGCGCGCCAGAACGCTTACAGATATTTCGGCGTGAATGAAAAAATTATCCAGGCAAATTACAACGAGGATGAATGGAACGCGTTCTATGAATCATCGCTTGAGCCGATAGCGATACAGCTCAGCCTTGAATTCACGTCAAAATGCTTTACGGCCCGCGAACAGGGACACGGAAACGAGATACTGTTCGAAGCGAACAGGCTGCAGTACGCGAGCGCAAAGACGAAGATAAGCCTTATCAAGGAGCTGTCTCCGCTTGGGCTGCTGAAGATAAACGAAGGCAGGGAAATATTCAACCTGGGGCCTGTCGAGGACGGTGAAAAGAGGCTGGTGTCGCTTAATTACGTCGACTCGGCCAAAGCCAACAAATACCAGGTCGGAGAGGAGGATGGGGATGCAGAAGGCGGAAATGGAAACAAGGATGGCGGAACTGAGGATGGCGGAGGCGGTGAATGAAGATCTGCTTGTTACCGGCTACCCCGTTGTCTACGATTCGCCGACGGTTATTTTTGAATATGAAGGGATAAAGTACAGCGAGATGATAAAACGCGGCGCGCTGGACGGGGCCGATATGTCGGACGTTCCTTTCAAGTATAACCACAGCAGCGACGTCATGGTAATGGCCCGAACACGCAACAGGACGCTTTCCCTGGTCATTGACGAAAAGGGCCTGCGGATGACCGCGAACCTTGCGAGGACGACCGCGGGAAGGGATCTGTATGAGCTTATCAGGCGCAAGGACATAGATAAGATGAGTTTCGCATTTGCTGTCGAGAAGGATAGTTACGACGTGCAGACCAGGACCAGGGTAATTGAGAAGATAAGGCGGATAGGCGATGTTTCGGCGGTCGATTCACCGGCATATGACAAGGCGACAATATCTGTTAGGGATTACTTCGGCGCCAGGGTTGAGATGGAAAAAAAGCTTAAAGAAGATTTTGAACTGAGAAAACGCCGGCTGCTTATAGCTACGTATCTTTAAATCAAACACCCCAAGAGGGTGTTTTTTTATTGCCGTTTCCGGACGGGACGGCGACACGCCGGATGGCGCGGTAAAAATAAAATCACAGGAGGAAAGATATTATGGAAAAAAGACTTCAGGAAATAAATGCACGTAAAATGGAAATCCGCTCTGCGCTCCAGGCGGGCGGCGAAGTAGATCTCGAGGCGATACAGAAGGAGCTTGAAACCCTGGAAAAGGAAGAGCGCTCAATTCAGGAAAAGCTCGAGATAGCAGCTAAAATCAACATAGACGAAGTGCGCGGCACTCCCGTACCGTTCAGGATACCTGAGAAACCGGAGGAACAGAAGCACGGCACTGATTCAATGGAATACCGCAAAGCTTTCATGTCCTATGTACTGGCCGGCAAGGAAATCCCGATGGAACTTCGCGACAACACCCTTACGACAGATGTCGGCGCTGTGATCCCTGAAACAATCCTCAACAAGATCATTGAGAAGATTGAAGCTACAGGCATGATCCTTTCGCGTATTACCCGCACAGCCTACAAGGGCGGCGTAGGCATACCGACTTCAAACGTAAAACCGGTTGCTACATGGGTCGGCGAAGGAGCAACAAGCCCTAAGCAGAGAAAAGGGACAGGCAGCATAACATTCGGATATTACAAGCTGCGCTGCGCTGTTTCCGTATCTCTTGAAACAGATACTATGGCACTGTCGGCCTTTGAAGCCGCCCTGCAGGCCAACGTCGCGGAGGCAATGGTCAAGGCGCTTGAACAGTCGATAATAAGCGGAGCCGGCACAGCGTCTCCCAAAGGTATTCTTTCGGAGACTGTGGTGACCGGGCAGGCCATTGACGCGACTCCGGTATACGCCAAATTCGTTGAGGCGGAAGCTGCGCTGCCGATTGAATATGAAAACGGTGCTGTCTGGGTAATGACAAAAAAGACGTTCGGCCAGCTTCTTGCTGAAGTAGGTACAGACGGGCATCCGATAGCGCGCGTGAACATGGGCATAGACGGCAAACCGTCGCGTACGCTTCTTGGGCGTGAGGTCGTGCTCTGCAATTACATTCCTACCTATGCAGCTGGGCTTACTGATGAAACGGTATGGGCGTTCCTGTTCGATTTTTCGGATTACGTCCTCAACACTAACTACAGCATGACCGTCAAAAGGTACGAGGACAACGAAACTGACGACCAGATCACAAAGGCCATTATCCTTGCTGACGGCAAGGTCGTTGATGTCAATTCCCTGGTGACCTTAAAAAAATAGGTAACACCGTAAGCCCGGCGAGCGCTGTGTTCAGCAAGGCCGCTCCTGCTGACGCAGTGTTTACGGTGTCGCCTTCGACGGCTGTGATGTCCAGTCTGTTGATCGGAGCGGCAACAGTGAATACCGGCAACTATACATACGCGTCCGGGATACTCACGATAAAGCAGGCGTATCTGTCCGGGCTGGCAAACGGGAATAAAACATTCACGGCCGTTATGCCTGACGGCGGAAACGTTGCGGTAACGGTAACAGTAGGGGCATAAGAGGAGGGTTTTTCACCCTCCTCTTTTTATGAACAGGAGTGATTGCATGCCGCTGAATACAGATGTATTAAAAAAATACCTTCGTGTCGATACGAACGATGAGGACGACCTTATAAGCGCGCAGATATCCGCGGCGGATAAATATATATCGGGCAAGGTCAGCAAGACACAGGCGCTGTTGGGAACAAGCGAGACAGGTGAAAAAACTTATGCTGCCCTCGCTGAGGATCCTTTATACCAGCAGTGCGTGAGGCTTATGGTTTCGCACTGGTACGACAACCGCGAGATAGTTGCAAAGGGCACGATAGTAACTGGCATACAGCACACTGTGGACGCGATACTGGCGCACATAGAAGGCTGCAGTGACTACATATGAACCCGGGCAAACTGAATCACCGCGTTAAGATCACTTATGTCCCGAGCATCGACGACGGGCAGGGAGGAAAGACGCAGAAAGGACAGGCTGAAACGGAGCTCTGCTCTGTATGGGCCATGTTCGAAAAACCTAGTACAAGCACGGAGGTTTATCAGGGCGCACCTGCATCAATTGTGACACAGAACGTTGTCATCCGGCGTAGGAATGATATCAGGACTGGGTATAAGCTTATCGACGGCGCAAAAATCTACAGGATAACCAATGTTTATGACATTGATTCGGAGTCCACCGGCCTTATGGTGCAGGAGGTGAGCAGACGTGCGTCTTGATGTAACCGGCGGCAATCTCAAGAGGCTGAATGGCAAGGAATCACTTATCAAGCTGGAAATAACCCCTGCAAACAGAGAACTTCAGGCAGCCCTGAGATCGATATCGATGTATGACGGCAAAAGCAGGCTTCGTATTGAAAAAGCCGTGCAGAGTGCAGTCGGCAAAATGAAGTACCAGGCTGAGAAAGTTATAAGCAATAAGAGCGGAAATTTAAAGAAGTCGCTTTTCAGTTCCTTCCACAGGGCTGAATGTACCGGCTATTTCGGAGCAAAGGCTCCGCATGCGCATCTGCTTGAGATGGGCGTCAATCCTTCAACAGCAAAGCCGAAGAAAAAGAAAACCCTGCTGCTTATCGGAATACAGGGAAACTTGATTTACCCCACGAGAGCAAAAATCCCGCGCCGTTATCCGCGTCCGTTCATCCGGCCGGCATATGAGAAGGAACGTCCCGGCTTTGTTTCTGAGCTTAAAAAAGCGGTGAAACCATGATATACAGACGGATACCGTTTAACGCGACGCATAAGGGCGTCTATGAAGCACTGTCCGGCCACCAGGATACAAAGGTATATGACCGTCAGCCGGATCCGGAAGAGGCCGAATATCCGTGTATTGTCATCGGGCCGTTTTCATTCAAGGCGAACGGGACAAAAGTAATAAACATACCGGAAGTATCTCTGCAGCTCCATGTCTGGAGTACAGACACATCAAAGGCTGAGATAGAGGAGATATGCAACGATGTTTCCATTGTCCTCAGCGCCTGTCCCATTGATCTTAGCGGTACAGGATTTGAATGTCTGGGACAGGATATAGACCAGGCTGAAATTTTCGAAGAGGACGAAGACGCATTTCATGCCGTTCTTACGTTCGTAGCGCAAATCCAGCAAAAAGCATAGGAGAGTGATAAAAGTGGCAAACAATATAACAACGCCTGAAAACCCCGCTGTTTCAGGGCTGGCAACTCTTGGAATCAAATATTTGTTTTATGTAGCAAAAGGAACATATCCGTCCATCGAATGGGTGCTTGTGGGAGCGCAGAGATCCGCTGACATGAGCTGTGAAGCGGATGATATCGACCTGTCGCATAAAATAAGCAACGGCTGGAAAAACGGCATGGCCGGACCTCGAGGATGGTCTGTGGACCTCGGCGGCCTGATGCTGCTGCAGGATGACGGAATCGCGATAATAAAACAGTGCTGGCGTAATGGCAAGGATATTTACTGCAAGTTCGAATACCCGGATAAAACCGCCGAGCTTGGCTGGGGATACGTCAAATCATGCTCGCTCAACACGCCGCATGACGGTGCCGCAGAGTTTTCAGGGACGATAACCGGCAATGGAGAGCTGGCTGAACGCGCACCAAGCATTACGCCGTCATCAGCCACCGTCAGCAAGGCTTCGCCTTCTGACAAGGTCTTTACAATAGCGCCGTCAACTACAACAGTATCGGCTGTGAAGATAGACGGCAGCTCGGTAACGATAAGCACAGGATATACATATTCATCAGGCACGCTGACCATAAAATCGGCGACCTGCGGAGCGCTGTCCGTTGGCAATCATACGGTTGAAGTTACAACCGGCGACGGAGCTGCACTTACTGTGCTGCTTACAGTCACAGCATAAGGACAGGAGGGGGCTACGGCTCCCTCTTTATTTTTCTTGAGGAGGACAACCATGAAACGCTGTATTCCTTTTAATTATTTTGAACCTGGACAAGATATCTATTTTGACATTGACCGGCTGGAACTGCTTGAGGCAATGACCGGAACAACCGTGACCAAAATGGCGGTAGACCGCGACAACACAGGCGTCGGCTTCGTAAAGAAGGCCCTTGCCATAGGACTTGCACATAACTACACAGATTTCAAGCTCACTGATGTGAAAATCAGCCGGATGATTGAAAAACACCTGGATAACGGAGGGACCCTTTCACAGCTTGAAATGGCCGTAGGAAAAGCGATCATTGCAAGCGGGATTTACGGCAAGACCGCCGCTGACCGTGCAATTGGGCTCATTCCGGAGCCGGAAGATGAAGAAGCTGAAGAAAAAAACGCACCGGCGGCGGAAGACGAATAGAGTCTTTCGCCGAATGGCTCAGATGGGCCAAGCCTTTTGCCTATGGTCCGCTGGGGCTTAACCCTCATGATCTGGGCACAATGCAGCCATATGATTTTTATGTGATGCTTGATGCTCACCGGCATGAAAAAGATGAAAACCGGCTTTTCTTGGGGCACCTTTTAATATCTGTCACAAATTACTGCCTTAAGGAAGAAAACAGATATAAGTCTGCAGGTGATTTTGTCGGAGCATTCATCTCCGAAGGTACAAAAGAGCATCTAAGAGACACTCAGGAAAAAACAAAAAAAGAACTTGAAGAAAAAATCAGACAGGCATGTCCGCATGTCAAATTTAAATAGACAAAGCCGCCTTGTATGAGGCGGCTTTATTTTGCTTTAAGGAGGAGGTGAGGCAATGTCAGTTGTAGCAGATCTTCTGGTAAAAATATCCGCAGATTCGTCAGGGCTCCGCAAGGAACTCCAGGCTACCCAGCGCAATATAAAAAACGCTTTCGGAAGTGAGGCTATCGCACAGTCGCAGAAAACATTGAACCACCTTGGCTGGCTTGCCACCGGCTTTATGGCCGCCGGAGCCGGAGCTGTGAAAATGGCCGCCGATATGGAACAGACTACAACTGCATTTGAAACTCTTCTTGGATCCGCGGCGGCGGCTAAAAGCATGGTAAAAGACCTTTCCGACTTTGCAGCCAGAACACCTTTCGAACTCAGCGGGATAAGCAAATCGACCCAGATGCTGCTCGCTTACGGTTTCGCGGCGCAGGACGTTATACCGATGCTTACAGCAGTCGGTGACGCGGTAAGCGGTTTGGGCGGCAATCCTGAAAACATGCAGTCTGTTATCCGTGCTCTCGGACAGATGCAGGCTAAGGGGAAAGTGTCGGCTGAGGAAATGATGCAGCTCTCGGAGCAGGGTATCAACGCATGGAAGTATCTCGCCGATGCAATGGGCGTAACTATAGCAAAAGCACAGGACCTTGCAAAGAAGGGTGCCATATCAAGCGCAGACGCGATAAAAACAATAGTAAACGGTATGAACACGCAGTTTGCCGGAGGCATGGACAAACAGAGCCAGACCATGAACGGCATGCTCTCGACAATGAAGGACAACATCGCCGCTTCAGGGCGTGTAATTGGCAACACGCTGGCGGATGCCTTCGACCTTAAGGATGTTCTGAAGGACACCAATAAGTTTTTGACGGAATTTGCCTCCCTTGCCGAAAAATCAGGGATCGGCAACGCTATGAAAGAACTTATACCGGACAGCGTAAAGGTAAGCCTGCTTGCTGTTTCCTCTCTGCTTACAGTAAGGCTTGTCCCGGCGCTGGCAATGGCTACGCCTAAGATACTTGCTTTTAAGGCGGCGCTTATGGGCTGGCCAGGCATAATAGGGGCCGCTGTATTCGCTCTGGGCTTCCTTGCCTCGGAGCTGACAGGCACGACACATGTAATGAGCAATGCGACGAAAGATCTTGTTAAAAGCTTTGAAGGCGTGCAGGTCGGCGGCACATCAAGACAAAGGGGCGCTGCAAAGACAAATATAAGGGCACGCGGAACGAAACAGGGTGGCACAAAAACCACGGTACCAGGCAGCAGCTCCGTCAATGAAGCGACAGCGAATTATTATAAGGAGAATGCCGCGCTCAAGGAGCAGAACCAGATTGCAGCGGACCTTGCAAAGAACAAACAGAAGCTGTCCAGAATAACACTGGACACCAGCGACGCAGATACCAAGGCATCTAAAAAAGCAGCTACTGCATTAAAAAAACTGCAGGAAGAGGCAAAGGACACCAGCAAGAGGATATCCGACCAGTGGGTAGAAATGACAGGCACCAAAATGGATGTGCTGGATCAATGGTATGCCGATGAGCTGAGCGAACTCAACAAGTCGAAAGGCGCAAATAAAAATTATCAGCGCGACTTGAACAGGCTTGAGGAAACGTACAGCGAGAAGCGTCGTCAGATAATACACGAAGAGGCACAGGAAAAACAAAAGACTTTTGAAGAAATAAAAAACGGATATACCTCTATCGTCCAGGCGCTGCAGCAGAACTCGCTCAAGGGCTCGGCATCGGATCTTTTCAGCATGACCGAAGCCGCCAGAAATGACTATAAAGGCGTGGTGGATTATTTTGACCAGATAGGCGCCGAATACGAAGCCGGAACCAAGAAACAGAAAGACAACATTATCACCGCGCTTAATGAAATGGGCATTGCTTATAAAGTTACGGCAAAGGACAGCCTGGATTTCTCTTTGGAAAAAGAAGAATATAAGCTCGCCAGGGAAAAACAGCTCATGGATGAACGCGTAGAATATCTTGCCCAGTGCAAAGATATTGAAGCGAACATACAGGAAGCTTATAACCAGATGTCTATTTCGAAGCTTCAGGAAACACTTACTGAGGAATCTGTGCTCAGGCTCAACCACATGGACGCAATGCAGGAAATGATGAACACATACGAAGAGGCGCGGCTTGCTTCGCTTATGACCACGGAACAGCTTATGGCAAATATGTACAGCGCCGGGTTCAGCGGGATTTCTAACTCGATATCAGACATCATAACCGGTACCGCTACATTGGAAGACGCCTTTAAAAGCCTTGGAAAATCTATATTAAAGGTGCTGGCCGACTGGATAGCGCAGAAAATTGCCGGGATCGTAACAACTGCGGCTATGTCTAAAACTACACTTGCAACTGAAACTGCCGCTTCGCTGGCATCAGCGGCCGCCGTTGCCGCCGCATGGGCACCCGCAGCAGCAGCCGTTTCCCTTGCTTCGTTCGGAGCAAACTCCGGCCCTGCAATGGCAGGGATATCTGCGACCCATGCGCTGTCACGTGCGTTAAGTGTTCCTCAGCTTGCGGAAGGCGGTATAACAACCGGCCCGACACTTGCACAGATAGGCGAAGGGCGTTATCGAGAGGTTGTCCTTCCACTGTCGGATAAGGTATTCAGCAAGTTGGCATCAGGTATAAAACAGGAGGGCGGCCAAACATCAGGAGCGACTGTCAATGTCTATGGCGACATAAACAGTGCATCGGACGAAGAACGCATATTCGGCAAACTCTTTAATGATACGCGCTTTGCGCTGATGGGAGCGTGATTTTATGGAGAGCCTGAGGCTTGTAAAGGGTTCGGATGACTGGGCTCTTCCCGATAACGCCTGGATAGACGGGGTACCGTTTACAGTACGCCGCAAGGAATCTGACAGGGCATGTCAGCATGGCGCTGTGGATACAGGTGACGGCAAGATAGAACCCCGCACTGTGTCACTGACAATCCTTGTTAACGAATCTTCGCAGGCTTTATATTTTGCTGCTGTGGATGCGATAAAAAGGCGGCTGTACCGGCGTAGCCAAAAACTTTATGTAACGGCCAACAGATATATAAACCTTACCTCCCTGTACAGTTTCAAGGAAGAATTTATCAAAGGATTTGCGAACCGCCGCTGCTGGATAACAGCGGAGTTCAAGTGCAATGATCCCTTTTTCTACAGCGATACCCCAGTTGTTGCAGAATTTGCAATAACTGAGTCGCCCCATGTCTTTACTGTAAACAACAGCAGCAATGTGGATACTCCCGCTGAAATAACGGTAACGGCAGCTGCAGCAGTGCCGGCTGTGCAGCTTACAAACACGACAAACGGCCGCATGAGCTATTATGCGGACCCTCAGCTGACAGGCGGGGCTTCCGTCATATTCGATACGGCAAATGCGACTGTGGAGCGGGACGGCTCAAATACGATAAACGCTTTTTCAGGTACTTTTATCGAACTGGAGACAGGCGACAATGTTTTTTCATATGAAGGTGCGCCGTGCATTATTAAGGTCCTGTATACGCCGAGGTGGTTATAAATGACCAATATGATTTTTGGACGTAAACGCTTTGGCCGTTATCGCTTTACTTCTCCTGTAAAACATATTGGGGCCGTTGTAATCGATTATCCTTACATCGACGGACATTTCGCCGTTGATTTTTACAGTTCCGAAGGTACGCGCACCGCCTCTTTAATTTCCGACAAACGTGATTCACCTGTTATATCGGCTGAATTTGAGCTCAACCAGAATGGATGTGCCCAGTTCAAACTTGTGCTGGCCAAAAAGCACGGAATAACAGTCGCATATAACCAGCGCATAGACATAAGGCTGTTCGGAGATTTGCAGCCGTGGTACAGCGGCTATATACAGGTGCGTCCTGTCGAGGGCACTACAGCCGAAACGCTTGAATATAGCGGATACGGTTTTTTTCAGCAGTGCAGCGGCGTAATAGTCAACGCGACCTACTCAAATACGGAAATATCGCAGATAGTTAAATCCATTGTCCGGACATATATAGAGCCGAATACAGGCGCGCTCTATGCTTCAGACAAAATATATTCAACAGGCTATACCGCGACAGGGCTGAAATTCGATCATGTGACGGCAAAAGAAGCGCTGTCGCAGCTGGCCGAGTTCGCCGCCAATTTCATTTATGGTGTCGACGAAACGCGAGATGTATTTTTCAAACAGCTTATTACGGAGATAAACGAGAACAGCCGCTTCTGGGTCGGGCATCATATTGAGAAGTTTATCCCTGAAGAGGACATAGAAACTGTAGTCAATTATGTATATGTCCAGAACGGGGATTCAAACGTGGTCTATGAAACAGGCGACGCCGCAAGTATTGCTGCCTACGGACTGCGCGGTGCGGTACTTACTATCCCCAGTGCCGTTGAGAATGTGGACGCGGTCCAGTGGGGCAACAGCCAGCTTGCATCGCTTAAGGATCCCAAAAGAACTGCTAAGGTGGACGGAATAAAGCCGGATATTCTGAGGCGCAAAATAAAGCCTGAAGGAATGGCGCGCATAACGACTTATGACGGCTCGTCTTATTATGACTATCCAATACAGAAGGTCAAATACAAGATAAGCAGCTCCGGGATAACTATGACGATGGAACTTGGGGAATACACCAAGGGGCTGGACCAGTTTATCCTGAAGCTTACAAGGGATGTTAAGAACGCGGAACTGCTCCAGCGCATGAGCAGTGCAGGCAGTTCTTAGAGGAGGTGATTTTATGCCGCATGATTACAGGTATGACCCTTTCAACGATGTTTCCGAAGCTATAAACATAACAGGGGAAACTCACGTTATACCGAATAATTCACCGTATACAATACGGCTTAAAGAGGTACCGAAGAAAGACACTCCTTCATCGATCAGCCTTACAATCGGAGGCTCTGCTGCAAATGAAGTAAGCGCGGCTCCTGCATCAGGCGAATTCTGGCCGGACTACTCCACCAAAGCTGACAGCGACGACAGCTGGAACACAGGCACCATACTTTTCAACGCAGCCGATGCAGGTAAAACCGTAGTAGTTTCATATACAGGTACTGGAACGCTTGTGGACATAGAAAAAACATGTAAATTGCATGGATGTAATATATTTACTTCTTCTGGGATATGGACATGCCCGGAAGAGATAGAACATGTGAACGTTCTTCTTGTCGGCGGCGGTGGCGGAGGCGGCGGAAAGAATTCAAGTAACGGCTATACAAGAGGCGGTGATGGTGGCAATAGCTCTTTTGGTGGCACACTTCTTGTTGCTAATGGTGGTCAGGGTGCTTTAATAGGAACAACCGCTGCAAAATCAGGGACAATTTCAACATCATCAACTTCTGCATTTATAGAACTGGCATTCTTTTATGCCGGTACTGGTGGTGCTGGTGGTGCCATGAATACCGATGGTGGAAATGCTACAGGTTATGGTAATAGCGGTGGTAATTCTGGACTGAATATTAGCAAAGGAGCAGATGGTACTTATTGTAATATGAACGGTACTGCTGGCAGTTCATCAGGGGTCATTGGCAGTTCTGCTGGTGGTGGTGCTTTATATGCCGTAGCAGTACCAGTTACAGCAGGGAACACATATACAATCACAATCGGGGCTGGCGGTATTGGCGGTGACAACACATATGACGGCGGGGACGGCTCACCAGGAATTTGCATCATATGGTATTAAGGAGAGTGGTTGAAAATGCCTAGATTTTACAGCTCTACAGGCAACGCTGAATTATGGTCTGAAAAACCCGAAGGATACTTCACTCAGGAAGAATGGGCTGAACTGCACCCAGATCCAGTTGTTGAAGTTAGCTTAGAAGATCTCAAAGCAGCTAAAAAAGCTGAGATAGCCAATGCCAGATATAAAGCCGAGATTGCAGGAATCTCGTTTAACGGTACAGTAGTAATGACTGACAGGGAAAGTCAGGCGCTTATTACAGGAGCGGCATTAGCGGCAATCCGTGACAGTTCATACACTGTCCGATGGAAGACCTCAGATGGTTTTGTACCTCTCAATGCTGCCCAGGTGATAGAAATTGCCCAAATGGTACGCGATCACGTGCAGGGCTGTTTCGACAGAGAGGCTGTATATGATGAGTCAATAGACGGATGCGCAACAGCTGATGAAATAAATGCAATCCAATGGGTATAAGCAGGAAGATTTTCATAATGCAAAGAATATCAAGAGAGAGCCTGAAACGGCTCTCTTTTATTTTGCCCTGTCAGTGTAGCGGCATAGAAAGGCGGCAAAACAATGAGGACAAGTGTACAGGCCTATAAGCCTATCGCAATGCATTGGTCGCGTCAGACAGGTGTCCCGGCCGGACTGATTTTAGCTGTTATAGAACAGGAAAGCGGCGGTAACCCTGCAGCTATTCGTTTTGAAAGCGATTATTTGAGGCGTTATGTTTTCGGAAACAAACGTAATTTGAAAATCGCACATGAATGCGGATTAACACCGGAACAGATGGCTACAAGCTACGGGCTTATGCAGCTCATGTTCCCTTTGGCTTACGGCTATGGCGCGCGCTCTATAGCGGACTTGCTTGACGCCAATAAGAATATACGTTTCGGTACGGCGCATCTTATGGTTCTGTTAAAGAAAAACGGCGGAAATATCAGGGAAGCCGCAGGGGCTTACAACGGCGCCGGCGATGGTTCGTCTTATGCCAGGAACGTTGAGGCACTGGCAGGTGAATATGAAAGATGGGTGACTAATGGGTGATCTTACAAAAGATTTTTCACGTGATGAGTTTAAATGCAAGTGCGGCAAATGCGGCGGCAATTATGTAGACATCAGGCTTGTCAAAGGGCTTCAGGCACTGAGAGATCTGATTGGTATGCCGATCATCATAAACTCTGCCGTGCGGTGTCCGGAATATAACAAAAAAGTCGGCGGAGTTAAGGATTCACAGCATATAAAGGGCAGGGCGGCGGACATCAGGGTCAAAGGTATGGATCCTGGCAAGGTGGCTGACTTCGCGGAACAAATAGACGTATTTAAGAACGGCGGCATAGGCAGGTATCCGACGTTTACGCATGTGGATGTCAGAGGATATAGAGCGAGGTGGAACGGATGACCCCTGAACAGATGGAAAACGCTATCATCAGGATAGATAAGAACGTGACCTCATTAGTGGAAAGAGACGCTGCCAGAGCGGTACAGGACAAGGAAATAGCGGGAGAGATAAATGATCTTGATTCCCGCGTACAGACACTTGAGCATACAGCTATGCAGAATAAATATTTTCTCCGTGGAATCATAGGGGTCATGCTGGCAATCGGAGGCTTTATAGGATGGTTCCTCAGCATAGCACAGCAGATACTTGATTTATTGTCGGCAATTGGCGTAACGAAATGAAAAAATTTTTACGAGATCTATGGAGCACATTGTACGATTTGGATGGATATATGAGTCTCCCCAGATTCATGTGCTTCGTGCTTTTTATTTCCCTGCTCATAGCGTGGCTTCTCGAACAGTGTATAAGCTGGCCGTTCGAACACTTTGGAGAATTGACGGCGGCATACGGCGTGGCTATGGGCGGATATGTCGGTAAGAAAATATCTGAGAGGGGCGCTCATGATGCTAAAGATAAATAAATGGTACTGGGTCATCTTACTTGTACTGGCTGCTGTAATAATTGCCATGGCATCTTTTTACATAGGGACTCACAGAAAAGTAAAACCTGAATGTACATCACAGTTCCCAGTAGCTGCTATGTCAGCCGATGTCAGCTCAGGCAGGATTGAAGAGATCTTCAGGGATATTAACCGCGAACGGTCGCAGAGCGAGGAGGTGGTCGCAAATGCTAAAAAGAAAGCTGTTAAAGCTATTGCCGATCTTGATAATGATGCTGTTGCTGCTGCCTGGAATGCACGCATCGGCGAATACCGCGAACAGCGGAAAAATAAAGATGGCGGAACCGGGAGGGAAACTAACTGAGACTGCTTATGTTGTACCGCTGCAAGATGGCCGGGATACCCTGGAGCTGATAGACACGCAATCAGCTGAGATCTCGGTATTAAGGCAAATAGTGGCCTCAAAGGACGCGCAGATAGACAGGCTTATAGCCGCCGTGGAAGATCTCAATAAGAACCGTCTGCAGGAACGTTCAGAATGGCAGCAACAGGTAGGAACTCTGGCGAATAAAAACACTGCTTTGGATAAAAAGCTTGCAATAGAACAGCGTAAACGCTGGGGCATCGGTCCTTTTGGCGGGTTTGCGCACACCGGTGAGGGTGTCATAGGGATCGGAATTACATATGATATTATCAGATTTTAATAATCAGCCGCCTTGATCTTTATGGACCAGGGCGGCTAAATGTAGAAACTTGAATTTGTATCAGGATTATGTTTTTGTATTTGGAATGCCGAATTTTTTAGGCCATTTAAGCGATTTAGAGCTTTTGGTAAATCTTCATTATTTTGTTGCTCGCGTATCTCTTTGCGTAAATCAAATATTTTTTTCCGTAATTTATTAGGAACACTTAAATTACCTGAAGGTTTAATAATTACACCAGTTACTAGTTTGGGACGGTAAGGCTTATATAATTTTAATTTACTGCTATTTAATTGCAATCCATAACGTTTAATTATATTTTTGATTCTATTAACAAATAGGCGAGATGGTTCTTTTTTACCAGATAAAGTAATGTCGTCAACATATAGACTCATTTTGAAATCATTTGCTTTACTGTATAAATATATTTCATTGAAACAATCATAATAAGACCAAAAAGCGAGGAGTGCGCTAACTGGAGATCCGGTAGGAATATGCCCATTATATGTTAAGATGTCTGCGAGTAATTCAGATATATCTCCTGGCAATCCATAGCCTTTTTTATCCCTAAATAAATTGAAAACATTTACCTTTTTACAACTGGGATAAAATTTTGAAATATCCATTTTTAGTAAGTAAGTAATCCCTGATTCAGCGTGAAACTTAGCATTTGCTATATATCCCTTACCTTTGGATGAAAAAAGCCAATGAGGTACATTTTTTTTTTGTAATTCATTAAAAACTAACTCATGGACTTTAAACAAGTCGGGGCATGGAACCTCGCATATCCTGAATTTTTTAGCTGATTTAATTTTAATAATGTTGTAACATTCATCAGAAGTAAGTTTTTTCAAGTCCTGAAGATTGTTGTAGTGAAAAAAATGAACAAGCCTCTTTTTAGACGAAAGGTCGAAAAGAGTAATATCTTTCATCTTGATTGTTGTGAAGCTAATCTTCCAATTAATTTAATTAAAATTGGGCGACTCATTTTTAAAATGGAATTTTTAAATTTTCCGTCATTTATTTCTTCATAGAAAAACATAATGCCAGAAGGTCGTACTCCCAAAATATCAGCATACTTATTGATAAGCTCAATGGAAGGTTGTCTTTTCCCACTTTCAATCAAAGACAAATAAGAAGGTGATATTCCTAATTTTTGTGCAAAATTATTAGCTTTTTCTCCCTCTACAGTCCTAAATAAACGGAGGACTTCTCCTATCATTTTTTTACCCTCCTATTTTTAATTAAGAAAAACCAAAATCATATATCGCTAACCAAGTAAATTCTTAAAAAAGTCAATAATAGAAATGCAAAAGTTAAAAATCTGCTGTATGGCCTTTAAAAACGTTGCAACAGCCAACACAACCTTTAGCATTTTTGACTTCCGGTTAGTCGAGCGCGGCTTTTTTTTGGTATTATTCATACCTTTCACTCCCTTCAATCAGCTTAAATTAGGCTTTTGCATTTCTACCTTGCTGATTAGTGCTCGAAAGGAGACGGGGCGCCGCTTCATAATTTTGGCAATTTTCAGTGCTCATTCTGCGATATATTATGGTAGTTTTTTAATTACCATGGATATTCGCAGGAATTGCACTATAAAAATGAGTAAATTGATACTCTGGCGAATTCCAATGCTAATCTTGCGACCCCTTATGGTCTTTTTAAATAACACTGATCACCATGGATTAACGCAAGATATACATTGGGTAATGCTCTTTTTGAGTATGCAAATACTCTATCATCATTGTGCTGGAAAGTTCCAATCACCGGGGATGACTACCCATTTTTGTAAAAGCACTTTTCTACCCGCAGTTGGTATACTAATATAATATTTTCTATTTGTCAATATAATTGACTAATATAAAATAAAACATGTTATCAGATTTTAACAATCGGCCGCCTTGATCTTTATGTGGTCAGGGCAGTCTTTTTTTCTGCCTTTTAGAGGGGGTAATTTATTAAAATGGTAGCCAGAAAATAAAAAGCTCCGCAGGCAAATACCTGCGGAGCTTGTAATAGTCTGGAGCTGCCTTCCGGAATCGGACCGGAGACCCCATCCTTACCATAGAGAATTCAAACTTATATTAACAGGCCGATCCTACCCCATTCTTAGATATAGACAAACGAATCCGGTTAGTTAACATCGGAACTTCCACCTCAAATTTAATACTTGTTTTGGCTTGTCCTCGGGCCCTCTCCGCCAAACTTAAACAAATATCCTCCCGTAGATCATTTTTATCGCTTACAGCAACGCTTAAAACTCCACCAACATGTTTTTGTAAAACTTTGTCTGGCCGACAAATGAGCCGTTTTTTTTTGCTTCCCAGTGTTAAAGCACAATCCCATTTGTAAAGCATTCCAGAAATCATCAGCTTTTTCGGCTGAGATAATGAGGACTGCTTGCTGATATGGACTTTGCTTGATCATTTAAAATCCA
>Ga0183096_1001188_pt1 | contig 24072 bp, 28 predicted proteins | sample Biomet5_FD_127791 | JGI IMG/M metagenome (GOLD analysis project Ga0183096, IMG submission 127791) | Microbial communities from bioreactor (seeded with sewage sludge) at LBNL, California, USA - Biofuel metagenome 5 (version 2) (version 3) | ecosystem: Engineered > Bioreactor > Anaerobic >... | reverse complement strand
ACGCGTCAGCCAGAACTGATGGGGATTGGAACGTCCTGAGTGGTTTACCGAGATTGATTCCATCCAAATCGTGCCAACGCCGCCTTTGGCAAGATCAAGATAGCGGCTGATGCTGCGCTGGCTTGGTGAACCATCGGCCTCGGCATCGAAGCCTTCAATCGGCTGTGCTAAAATGCGGTTTTCTATTCTCCGGCCTGTGATGGTCAAAGGTTTCGCAAGAACATCCGTATTTTGTGAATAAGGCAGTTCAATCCCGTTTGAAGTGGCGTCAGCCAGCAACTGTAAGGCGGATGAGTAATCGAATTTACGGAATTCCATGATTTATTCAACTCCTTCCGTCAGACGCCCAAATTTCTAGTAATTATAAGCTATATGGCTATCTACGGCATTCAACATGATGGAAATGGCTTCATTTCGACAAATAAAGCATATATCAAGTGTCGACATTTTTCAATACAATCTATTTACATTTATTTAACTTGATGATATATTGAATTCAGTTGAAGCCCGATCAGTTATTCATAAGGAGGAAAAAATGAAAAAACTTTTAGGGGCATTGCTGGCGATCTGTGTCGTGTTGAGCCTGTTTGGATGCGGCGGCGGGACGACTACCACCAAAGATCCTATTAAGATCGGTGTCGTCACCACGCTTTCCGGATCTAACTCCGGCCATGGTGAATATTGCAAGGAAGGCGTAGAGCTGTGGAAGAATGCCGTCAACGCAAAAGGCGGTCTATTGGGACGTCAGGTCGAGGTTGTTTATGAAGACAACGGCGAGACCGATCAGGAATATATGAATGCGACCGTCAAGATGCTTACCGATGACAACGTAAGTGCATATTACAGCAATGGTTATAGTTCTCAGGTTACGTTGGTTCTGCCGAACGTTGCAGATGCCAAGATTCCGTTCATCGCAGGCAACAGCAGCCAAGCCTGCCTGGATGCTGGCAACGAGTATTACTGGATGCTCCGTCTTTCTGACTCCATCGTCAGTCCGGCTATGGCCAGTGCTTGTGTAAACAAACTAAACATGAAGAAAGTCGCAATACTGCAAGTCAATGATAGTTATGGTGATGGCATGGCAGACTATGTCCAAAAGTCGTTGGAGGCTGATGGTGCCACTGTTGTTACCCGCATTAAGGTAGATGCCAAGGAGACGCAGTTCAATTCATATCTTGCTCAGATTCAATCCTCGAATGCCGATGGTCTAGTGGCCATTAACCATCAGGATCAAGCTGCGCTAGTAATGATGCAGGTCGCCGCCCTGGGCTTCAAGATCCCTCTGATGGGATGCTCACAGTATGCGACGGCCTTGGCTATCGATACTGCAGGTTCGACAGCGGATGGCTGGTATTCGTTGGCCGACTGGACCGTTCAGACCGATACGGACTCCGGCAAGGCGTTCGTCAAGGCATATAAGGAAGCTTATAACCGTGATCCTGACATGCAGTCGGTATGTGGTTATGATGCTATGCTTGTCATCCAGAATGCCATCGAAAGAGCTAACTCCTCTGATCCGGCTGAGATAAACAAGGCTCTGTATGGGACCAAGGATGTCGTTGGCGCCATGACCACCTATACTTGCAGCAACGCCGATGCATCAGTTGAGCATTGCCTTGGCCAGTCCATCTTCCTGGTGCAGACTCAGAATGGCGAAGGCAAGCTGTTCAACACTGTCACCCGATAATGTTGAATCGCGATTAGCCAGACATTAATGATATGATTTGATGGAAGGGCCTTTGCGACGAAGTTCAAAGGCCCTTCTATAACTCTTAAGGAGGGGTAGCTGATGTACCTTCAATTGCTGGTGACGGGCATATCGATGGGCATGATCTACGCAATGCTGGCGACAGGTGTGGTGTTGCTGGTAAGGGCGGTCGGCGTGCTCAATTTCGCTGAAGGTGAACTGTTCATGTTGGGAGCATATGTAACGTATGCTTTAACCTATCAGGCCAACCTGCCGTTGTATGCTACCATCCTGCTGGCGGTACTTGTGTTCGCCATCTTCGGGGCATTGTTCATGTTTTCCGTCTATTGGCCCTTGCGCAAATCCAAATGGCCGGCTACCATCATCATCAGCACGTTGGGGGCATCAGTCACGATCAAAGAGATTGTGAAGATGATTTGGGGCAACATCCCCCTGGTCGCCAAGCCAATCGTTGCTGGCGTCCTTGAGATTGGCGGAGCAAAGTTGGAATATCAGTATCTTTTCATCATCGTAATCGGAGCATTGCTAATCCTTGGCGTCTCGCTGTTGTTCGATAAACTTTATGTCGGCGTCATCATGCAGGCGGCGGCGCAGAACAAGTATTCAGCCGAACTGCTTGGCATAGCGACGATAGTGACCACGGCGGCCACGTATATGATCAGCGCTTCGTTGGTCGGTATCGGCGGTTGGCTGGTGTCTCCCCTGTTTCTGGTCAGTACCTCGCTTGGTTCTTTGCTGCTTAAAGGATTCGCCGGGATGGTTATCGGCGGCTTTGGTAACGTCAAAGGGGCGGTCATGGGATGCTTGTTGATAGGCATCATTGAATCATTCGCCACCTTATTCACGACCACATACAAGGATGCCATCGTATTCCTTGTTCTAATAATCGTTCTGATTATCCGCCCGACGGGATTCTTCGGGCCGAAGATCTCGGAGAAGGCGTAATATGAAAAAATTAACAAAAAACGCCCCGCTATCTTACATTAAGCTTGGTATGATGCTAGCCGTGATCATTGTCATGGCTGTCATCGTGCCTGTCACCAGTCGTGTCTATACGCTGACCGTCATCAGCGGGGCATTGATATATTTCGTGGCCTGTCTAGGCAATTACGTGATTTTGGGCATGTGTGGCATGGTCTCGTTTGCCTCGGTTACCTTCATGGGCATCGGTGGGTATGCCAGTGCATTGCTATCAAGCCGGTTGGGTATAAATTCAATCGTGGCTATGCTGCTTTCCACCATTTTAACGATGATCGTAGCATTGTTGATAGGGATGATCCTGATGAGGCTGAAAGGGACGTTCTTCACGTTCTCCACCGTCGCCCTGGTGCAGATCTCGTACAGCATCTTCAACAGCTGGAAGGAAGTCACAGGTGGTCCTAACGGTTTAGCCAACCTGCCGCCTTTCGAGATTTTCGGCATCAGCCTGTCATCATATAAGCAGAGTTATATCCTGTTGTTGGTCTTCTGCGTTATCTGCGTACTGCTGGCATTGAAACTCAGAAAGACGACCCTTGGAAGAGCTATGAACTCGGTGCGTGATAATGAGATTGCGGCCAAGACGATGGGCATCAATGTATATTGGACAAAGGTAATCGCCTTCGCAATCGCAGCGATGTTTGCCGGGCTGGCCGGGGCCTTGATGGTCCATTACAACCATTTTGTCGTCTCAACCTACTTCACATTCGACATCTCGACGAAGATGATCATAATGACAATGCTTGGCGGCGTTGACAATCCGATAGGCGTATTCCTGGGGGCGATACTGATCACGATGCTTCCCGAATGGCTTAAGCCTCTTCAGGAGTACATCCGTCTCGTCTATGGAGTTGGTGTCATGCTGCTGATGGTATTCATGCCACAGGGCATCTGGGGTGTCATCGAATCGACGGAGAAGAAACTGTCTCGCAAATTCAAATGGGGTAAAAAGACAGTAATCGGAGTGGACGACAAGAACGCCCAGGGAGGTCCCAATGTCACAGTTAGTGCTTAAACTGACTGACGTCAACAAGAGCTTCGGCGGCGTGGTGGTTGCCAAGAATGTGAGCTGCGAGGTGCAAAGCGGTAGTATATTCGGTCTTATCGGCCCCAACGGTGCTGGAAAGACCACTCTTCTGAACTTGATATCCGGTATATATGACGTTGACAGCGGAAAGATTGAGTTCTGTGGGCAGGACATCACAAAAAGCCCGGCCCATTATCGTGCTCGGTTAGGTATCGGCCGCACTTTCCAGACACCGCGTTTCCTTACGCGCGCCAATATCGAGGAAAATCTCATGCTGGCCACCGATTTGGGAGACAAGAACTCTTTCCTCGGCTCATTGACCGGCCGTGCCAAGGAACTTGACATTGGTGAATTGCAGACACTGACGCGGATTGCTGGATTCTCCTTCAACCTTGAGGATGATATCTCTTCATTGACCTTTGGCCAGCAGAAGCTATTGGAAATCATCAGAGCAATCCTGACGAAGCCCAAGCTGATGCTCGTAGACGAACCGGCTGCAGGCCTAAACAATGCGGAGATGCAGAATGCCATCGCACTATTGGAATGGGCCATCAAGCAAAGGGATATCGGCGTCATCCTCATCGAGCATTCAATGGATATGATCATGAGTGTCTGCAGCCGTATCATGGTCCTTAATTTCGGTAGCGTAATTGCCAACGGAGATCCGGAAGAGGTGGCGGCCAACGATGAGGTAATCGCCGCCTATCTAGGGAGGGACGCCGATGCTTAAGATTGAAAATCTGAAGGTTAATTATGGCTATATAGAAGCCATACACGGCATCACTATAAACGTAGATAATGATTCGATAGTCAGCCTGATAGGCAGTAATGGTGCAGGTAAGAGTTCACTGCTGAAGGCCATCTCCGGGATGGTTGACCGCAGCGGAATGATTGAGTGGAACGGTACCGATATCACGAAGTTGAATTCGGTAAAGATTGCTAAGCTTGGCATCATGCATGTTCCCGAAGGCAGACAGGTCTTCCCTGGACTTACGGTTTTGGAGAACTTAGAGACGGGATGCATCAACTGGCATGGATACTTCGGGAAGTTGGATATCGATAATGATCTGGAACTTGTATATGGTCTGTTCCCTATCCTGAAAAGTCGCAGCAAGCAGCTGGCTTGGAGCCTATCGGGTGGAGAACAGCAGATGTTGGCCATTGGGCGTGCGTTGATGGGCCGCCCGAAAATACTGTTGCTTGACGAGCCGTCAATGGGCCTTGCGCCGCTTGTCATCGATGAATTGTTCGATAAAATCATCGAGATAAATAAGAGCGGGATTCCAATACTGATGGTAGAGCAGAATGCCAGGAAAGCACTCAAGGTTTCAAAATACGCCTATATAATGAGTCAAGGGAAAATTGTTCTACAGGGGGACTCTTCAAAGCTTCTCAATGATGAGAAAGTTGTGGCTAATTATTTTGGTAATCATTGGAAACGCAAAGTTAACTAATGGGCTAGAAAACATAATCAATATAGTGATTTGTGCCAGATGAGATGTTGGCATGTCATCTGGCACTTTTCATTTGTATATCTTTTGAAGAATAAAAGTGTAGCAAGTGACCATCCCTGTTTAAAACAGTATAAAAAGGCGATGTTAATTCGTCTATTTGCAGTAAAACCATCATCCCAAAGTGAAAACAAATCACTGACCGCTTATTTGCTCTTCCGTTGTGGGGCATATTGCTAAACCGTTTAAAAAAAGTATCATTAAATCATATTAATGGATATTGTGCTATCGTCTCAAAAGAGAATCAATAAAGATATGCATCTTTTCCCGATGATGCTGTGAAAGGAAACGAACGCATCGCATCATGTTGTCAGTGAAATCGAAAATTGGTAAACAATGCTAAGGACTATCAATACGATTAGGCCGATAGCCAAGGCCGTCCTGCAGTATGCCAAAAGCTTGGGGCTCTACCTAACCCCGTCGGTGCCGAAAGCAAATATGAGATGGCCCCGATGTTCTATCGCGTCTCGGGCACCTTCAGGAAGATCGACCCGACCCTCGATGAACGGATGGTCCGCATCAACCCCAACCGGAGCGGAGCCCAGACGGTCATCCGGATCCTGTCGGATGCGGTGGCCAAGGCCCTGGCCTAGGCTGAGATGGATATAAAACGCAGCCAATCGGCATCTGGTGCCTGGCGGCTGCGTTTTTTCGTTAGCGACGGCCATGGCCGAGCGTCAATCGGAGCGCGGCTTGCGTGTTAAGCCGTATCTGGCGAAGCAGGCTGCGGTTGCTTTGTAACGGCAAGAAGATGGTCCTGACTGGACCATAGGGTGGACTGGATCCTTCTTCGGCCTGGTTGCGGCAATGGCACGGCTGCTGATGCGCCACGATTCAGGATATGACCTCCGCCCCTGATGAGAAGGAAGCACGTTTCTTCATCCAGGCGGCCGTCTTTATTGATGATTTATAGGCGGAATACAGGCCTGGCTTCTGATTACGGCTCCTCGAGGCGGCCGTCTCTCCTTCAGGGCATTCGGCATCTGTATAATTGAAGCCGGCTCTTCCTGCGGCTCAACGTGAAAAAGACCATCGTGTTGTTCATTTTGCGGCCTTAATGCCATCCAAGCCTAATGTGTTTTTTTGTTAGCTAAAAGATGATATATTGTAATCGGGAAAGAATACTCCGATATCATGAACAATCTGCTCTCAGAAGGATTCGGGCACCAGAAAATCCTATCTGAATCGACAGGCTATTCATTAGGTGCTACGGGCAAGCCCATAAAACAGCTCTCTGCCAGAGGGCTTCTTTATGGTTCCATGCAGCCGACGGATAAAACACGTGATGATCAAAAAAACCATGCCCCGGCGAATGCCATCATCCTAGCCGCCGGGTATGGCATGAGAATGGTCCCGATAAACACGGGGAAGCCAAAAGGGCGGCTGGAGATAGACGGTGTGCCTCTGATTGAACGCCAGATCAAGCAGCTTCACGCCGTCGGGATAACGGAGATATATGTCGTCGTAGGTTTCATGAAAGAACAGTATGGGTACTTAAGCGATAGGTTTGGGATAAAGATGATTGTTAATACTGAATATACAGGAAGAAATAATCTGCACTCTTTGGCCCTTGCAGCGAAGCATCTTCACGATACCTATATCGTTCCATGTGACGTGTGGAGCGCCAGCAACCCTTTCAATTGCTTTGAACGAAGCTCCTGGTACATGGTAAGCGACCTCATCGATGCCGATAGCGATGTCAGGGTCAACCGCAAGAAACAACTGGTCAAGACAAAGGGGCCGGGCAACGCCATGGTCGGCATAGCTTACCTTGCAGGGCCAGAAGCCGAGATAGTAAGGAATAGACTTAGGCGATTTGACCGGAGCAGGAAGCATGATGATGCCTTCTGGGAAGAGACGCTTTATGACGAAGACCGCATGATCGTGGCGGCGAGGATCGTCAGAGCCGCCGATGCTGTCGATATCAACACTTACCAGCAGCTGCGGGAAATCGATGGTCATTCAAAGCAATTGCAGTCCGATGCGATCAACACGATAGCCAAGGCTCTTGGCGCAAAGCCGGACGATGTCAAGGATATATCCATCCTAAAGAAGGGTATGACGAACAGGTCCTTCCTTTTTGAGTGCCTTGGGAACAGATACATTATGCGGATCCCAGGCGAAGGGACCGACAAACTGATCAATAGGGCTGAGGAGGCCGAAGTATACCGGATCATCGCCGGGAAAGGCATCTGTGATGACCCGGTATATATCAACCCCCAGAATGGTTATAAGATCATGAGATTCATTGAGGGCGTCCGTGTGTGCGACGCTTTCAGGGAATCTGACGTAAGAGCATGCATGAAGAAATTGAAAGGATTCCACCGTATGAGACTGACGGCGGGACACACTTTCAATATCTTCGAGAAAATTGAGTTCTATGAGCATCTTTGGGAAGGCAAGCCATCCGCATACCGCGATTACGCTGACACGAAGAAGAATGTCTTTTCCTTGCTTCCCTATATTACAGCTCATGCGGAGCCATATGCTCTATCGCATATCGATGCCGTATGCGACAATTTCCTGTTCAGCACCGGTGAAGGGGGCAATGAAAACCTTCAGTTGACCGATTGGGAGTATTCAGGGATGCAGGATCAGGATGTGGATCTGGCGATGTTCAGCATCTATGCCGGTTATGACCGACAGCACATCGACAGACTGGTCGATATCTACTTCGACGGAGCAGCCCCCTGCCCCCTCGAGCGTCGCATAAAGATCTACTGCTACGTGGCGGCGTGCGGCTTGCTTTGGTCCAACTGGTGCGAATACAAACGGAATCTCGGCGTTGAGTTCGGCGAGTATTCCATCGCGCAGTATCGATATGCGAAGGATTATTACAGGATGGCCGCCCGGGAGCTTGCCAAGCTGGGACACGGACGTCCGGGGGCCATCAAATGAAAGCTGACAACGCGGTTATCATGGCCGCTGGGACTTCCAGCCGGTTTGCCCCGCTTTCTTTCGAAAGACACAAGGCATTGACCGAGGTCCGGGGCGAAATCCTGATAGAAAGGCAGATCCGCCAGCTTCGGGAGGCAGGCGTAAAGGACGTCTATCTCGTTACCGGATACAAGGCGGAACAGTTCGCGTATCTGAGAAGCAAATTCGGGGTACGCCTGATTCACAACCCTGATTATCTGCTCCGGAACAACAATGGATCCATATGGGCCGCGAAGGGAATAATCAGGAACTCCTATATCTGTTCAGCGGACAATTACTTCACCGAGAATCCCTTCGAAGATAATGCCGATGGTTCATATTATGCAGCAGAGTATTCTGATGGCCATACTTCGGAGTGGTGCATGACCGAGAAGGATGGCTATATCGATTCTGTGACCGTCGGAGGAGCAGAAGCCTGGTATATGGCAGGCCATGTCTTCTGGGATGAGGAGTTCAGTCTAAAATTTATGAGTATCCTTAGTTCGGAATATGAAGCAGACAGAGTTTTATTATGGGAGGACATTTTCATCAAACATCTGCCCGAGCTCAAAATGAGGATACGTAAGTATCCGCCGGGCGTGATCCATGAGTTCGATACGTTGGATGAGCTGAGGGAGTTTGACCGCACATACATCCAAGATACGCGCTCAGAGATACTGAGGAAGATTGCGAAAGACCTCAACACCACGGAAGGACAGATGCATGGCTTCAAAGCAATTATGGGCGGCAGCAATGAAGCAATAGGATTCGCCTTCCGTGTCAACGGGCATGCTTTCATGTTTGATTACGGCCGCAGAGAGTTGAAGGTGGTGTAAATGAAGAAAACGCTTCAAAAAGGCAGAATCGACTGGATGATCACCCTCGTCCCATTCATCCTGATCATCGGCTTGGCAGCTCTGTTATTTGTCCTGCCTGAGCAGTCCAATGCAGTGATTAGCCAGGTACGATTCTTCTTTGGCGATACCTTTGGATTGTACTACCTGGCGATTGGCATTGGGGTCTTGCTGATTTCTATATATCTGTCCTTCTCAAAGTACGGTGACATCGTTTTAGGCAGTCCGGGTGAAAAACCGAGATACAGCTTCTTCGCGTGGGGCTCGATGATGTTCACGTGCGGCCTTGCGGCAGACATCCTGTTCTACTCGTTCTCGGAATGGGTGATGTACGCGACTAACCCGCATGTCGCTGCGATGGGATCCATCACAGAATGGGCGGGCGTGTTCCCGCTATTCCACTGGAGCTTCATCCCCTGGTCATTCTATCTGGTTCTTGCCGCGGCCTTCGGCTTCATGCTGCATGTGCGGAAGATAAACCGGCAGCGCTATTCCGAAGCATGCCGACCGGTGATCGGGAAACAGGCCGATGGGATTCTCGGGCGCGTGATCGATCTGTTCGCCCTGTTCGCCTTGCTTGCCGGCACCGCCACGACGTTCTCGGTGGCGACGCCGCTTATGGCCAGCATCATCATCAAATTATTTAACATCTCATTGAGCAGGACAGCAGTCACAATCATCATCCTTTTATTGACCTGTACCGTATATACATATACTGTTCTCCATGGCTTCAAGGGGATCAGCTTCCTTGCCAAGCTTTGCATCTATCTTTTCCTCGGGCTTCTGATCATTGTCCTTCTCATAGGTGGCCAGGGCCGTTTCATTATTGAGAACGGTTTCCAGTCTCTGGGCAGGATGTTCCAGAACTTCATCGGCCTTTCCACGTACGTCGATCCGGCGCGGGTGAATCATTTCCCGCAGGATTGGACCATATACTATTGGGCGTACTGGATGGTTTGGTGCATCGCGGTTCCGTTTTTCATCGGCAACATCAGCCGGGGCAGGACTATCAAGCAGACCATCTTTGGCGGATATGTTTTTGGCGTCGGCTCAACAATTATTAGTTTTGTGATCCTTGGCAATTATTCCTTAGGCCTTCAAGTTGCCGGAGTGCAGGACTTCATCGCGCAGTACCAGGCAGGCGGTGATCTATATGGCCTGATTCTGAATATCATCGGCACATTACCGGCGAGTGGCTTAATTCTCGTGCTGACGCTGCTCTGCATGATAGCATTCTATGCGACCTCTTTCGATTCGATTGCCTATACGGCCGCCTGTTACAGCTATAAGAAGCTGGGGGCGAATGAACAGCCTCATAAGCTGGTCACACTCCTATGGTGCATCCTGCTGATCGTCCTTCCGATAGGGCTCGTGTTCTCAGACAGCTCAATGAGCAATATCCAGTCCGTCAGCATCATCTCGGCTTTCCCGATAGGTATTGTCATGATCGTGATGATATGGAGTTTTCTGAAAGATGCACATAAATACATGGAGGAGCTGAAGCCCGGCACGATCCCGGCGGGCGCCTCTTTAGCAGCAGACGAGGCAGCCATTGCGAATAAACCGAAGAAGAAATGACTGAACAGCGTTTGATGTCGGGATGGGCCGCATGAGCTAGGAGATCATTTTTTACGAAGGACCGAAGTTGCCTATCAGGCATGGATGTGCCATGGCGTGTCATGACCATGCGGGCGGGACATAGTCCTTGATGATATTTCGATCGGCAGGAAAGATCCAACGAGGCTGATGCTCGGCATTCTCTGCCGCATCATCCGCAGGGCTGAGACCGGCTCAAGCACGATCGATGTTTTCCGCTGGCCGCGATGGCGGCGGGGACAGCGGAAGGATGTCTCCACAACAAAAAATGTCGGCGGCATTATAGCCGCCGACACCGAAACGGACCGCAATCGTAAGGATGCTCAGTCTTTGTTGGCGAACACCTTCATGGCGGCTTTGACGTTCTCCTTGATGCCCTTGGTGGCGACGTCGATGATGTCGTGGTAGAAGATCTTCTCATCCGGCTTCTTGCCGCTGAGGTACTCACGGACGGCGTTGGCGCCGGCCATGGTGCCATAGGTGTAATAGTTGACCTTGGTGATGCCGTTGTTGATGGCCACCTTGAAGTCGGCATCGGAGACGCCGGAGCCGCCATGCATGACCAGCGGGACGTTGATCTGCTTGCGGATCATGGCGATGCGGTTGAGATCGAGCACAGGTTTGGTGACATAGACGCCATGCACGGTGCCGAAGGCGATGGCCAGGGCATCGACGCCGGTCTGCTCGACGAATTCCCTGGCCTGCTGCGGGTTGGTGTAGCAGTCGTCCAGCGAGGCGAAGTCGCTGGCGCTGGTGGCCTCCCGGCCGCCGTTGCCCAGCGTGGAGTTGAACATGGCGCCCAGCTCCGATTCGACCGAGACGTTGACGGCATGGGAGATCTGCACGATCTGTTTGGTGATGGCCATGTTCTCCTCATAAGGCTTGGAGGAGGCGTCGATCATGACCGATGAGAAACCCAGCCTGATGGCTTTGATGATCAGGTCGAATGAGGCGCCGTGATCCAGATGGACGCAGACCGGGACCGAGGAACGTCTGGCATAGTCCAGCATGATGGGGCCGATCTCCTCGAGATGGACCATGCCTTCATGAGGCTCGGCATGCTGCAGGATGACGGGTACATCAAGCTCCTCGGCGGCGGAAATGACGGCTCTGATTGATTCCAGGTTAGGGACGTTGAAAGCACCGACGGCATATTTGCCGGCCAAGGCCTTGTCCAACATCTCCTTAAGTGTGACTAGCATTCTTCAATACCTCCGTTTTTCACATTATAGATGGCTATTCCATGTAAGTCAATTACCAGTGGTCATTTAATTGTGATTGATTGTACAAAGGCCCGATTATTCACAAACGCCCTATGTCCGCAAATCATTTTTCAGGTGAATAAACATGTAAAAATATCGAATATGTCCTTATTTAATGGCATTTTTGATGGATCGCGCCGGATGCCGCGAAGCCGATTTTGTGAATATAATATCAATGAATAATGTTGTTGACACATCAACTTGATAGCGCTTATACAGGTACCAGTGGTATTTGAAGGTGAGGAAAACTATATGGTAGGCGTACTTATCGTCACACATGCCGACCTGGGCCAGGAACTGATCAACGCCGTGGCCCTGATCGCCGGCGAGCAGGAGAAGGTAAAGGCCATCGGCCTGCATCACGGCGACGGCGTGGACAGCTTCGAGAAGGCGATCATGGATTCCATCGAAGCCCTTGACGAAGGCGACGGGGTGCTGGTCTTCACGGACTTCCTGGGCGGGACGCCGGCCAACGCCGTGATGCGGTGCATGAAGAAGAAATCATTCCCCTGCATCACCGGGGCCAACATGCCGATGGTGGTGGAGGCGCTGACCGATCGCGATGGGCTCGATGCCCGCCAGGTCGAGGCCAGCTGCCTGCAGGTCGGCATGGAGGGGATCATCAAGCTGGAGGACGTCTACGAGCAGAGCCGCACGCAGGAATATCAGGACGACACCTCGTTCTGAGCATATAAAGGGAAAGAAAAGGAAGGATTCATAAAGGTATGAAATACGAAGGCATCGTGATGGTAAGGATCGACGATCGTCTGATTCATGGACAGGTCATGACCTCCTGGCTCAACTTTCTGCAGGCCAACAAGATCATGGTCATCGATGACAACGTGGCCGTCGACCCGCTGATCAAGAACATCCTCAAATCGTGCATCCCAGCCAACATCAAGCTGGCGGTGTTCACCGAGGACAAGGCTGTCGAAAGGATCCAGCGCGGTTTTCCGGGCGACAAGGTCATCATCCTGGTGAAGTATCCCAAGACCCTGTATGAGCTGATGAAGAAGGGCATCGTGTTCGACGACGTCAACATCGGCGGCATGGGCGTCCAGGGGGAACGCAAGCAGTTCTTCCGCAACATCTCGGCCTCCGACGAGGAGAAGCGGATGTTCAGGGAGATGATCGACGCCGGATCCAAGATCAGCGTCCGCATCATCGCCGAGGACAACGCCACCGACATATCGAAGATGGTCTGAGCAGGCTGGAAATCAGGGGGCGGAACGGGAGCAGGACGTCAAGCGGAGACGGACGCATCCCGGGTCGGCTCTTGGTCTAAAGATAATTCCTGAAAAGGGAAGGAGAAAGGAAAAGACATGAGTATATCGTTCTTACAGGCATTTCTTATCGGTATAGTCTATTATCTCGGCACGATCGGGACACCGTGGCTGTCGCTACTGGGGAGCATCTCGGTAGTGTATAAGCCGCTGGTCGCCGGCACGCTGGTCGGCTGCATCCTGGGCAACCCTGTCCAGGGCTGCATCCTGGGCGCCGCGATCAACCTGCCGTACGTGGCTTTCATCTCGGCCGGCGGCACCGCCCCGGCTGACCCTGGTCTGGCTGGCACCGTCGGTACCGCCTGGGCCATGGCCGCCAACATCGATCCTTCCGCCGCCGTGACCATCGCCCTTCCGCTGGGCCTGCTGGGCACGATGATCTGGGTCACCCACATGACGCTGGACGTCACCTTCGTGCATATGGCCGATGACGCCGCCGCCAAAGGCGACCTCGACAAGATCTGCTTCCTGCACGTCGTGCCGCCGCAGATCCTGATGTTCTGCCTGTGCGTGATCCCGGCCTGCCTGGCCACCTATTATGGCGCGCAAGCCGTCTCCGGCCTGATCAGCGTTCTGACCGGCAAGCCGCTGGCCATCCTGCAGGTCATCGGCGGTCTGCTGCCGGCGCTGGGCATCGCCATGAACCTGCGCTCCATCAGCCGTCCCGGCACGCTGCTGTTCTATGTCACGGGCCTGGTCGCCGTCGAATACCTGAAGCTGCCTGTCATCGCCGTCGCCGTGCTGGGCGGAGTCATCGCCTACTTCTATACCACGCTGCTGTACAAGGGCGATGGTGAGGTCGCGACCGCCAAGGCCGGGGCTGGCAAATCTGATGAGGAGGATTTCTAACCATGACACAGGTTGTTGAAAAGAAGCTCTCGAAGCATGACGTGGTAGATGCCTTCTGGCGCTGGACGTTCTTCTCCCATGCCAACTACAACTACGAGCGTCTGGAGGCCACGGGCCTGGTCTTCGCCTTCAAGGGCGTGATCAAGAAGCTGTATGGCGATAATCCTGAGGAATACAAGAAGTGCATCCTGCGTCATATGCAGTTCTTCAACACCGAGCCGCATATCGGCGGCTGCATCCCCGGCATCGTGCTGGCCATGGAAGAGAAGCGCGCCAACGGCGCCCCGATCACCGATGAGGCCATCAACGGCATCAAGACCGGCCTGATGGGCCCGTTCGCCGGCATCGGCGACACCCTGGTGGCAGGGCACCCTGACCCCGATCCTGCTGGCCTTCGGCATCTCGATCGGCGCCACCGGTAACCTGCTGGGCCCCATCGTCTATACCGTGCTGATGTTCGGCATCATGTTCCCTGTCGCCTATGTCTGCTGGATGGAAGGCTATAAGCTTGGTGCCGAAGGCATCGAGAAGGTCCTGTCCGGCAACATGCTCCAGAAGATCATCACCGGTGCCAGTGCGCTGGGCGCGATGGTCCTGGGCGCCCTGACGGCCTCGTTCGTCAAGGTCTCCGTGCCTGTCACCATCACCATCGGCGAGATGCAGCTGAACATCCAGGAGAAGGTTTTCGACGCGCTGTTCCTGGGCATCCTGCCGCTGGCCCTGACCCTGTTCACCCTGTGGCTGCTGAAGGACCGCAAGATGAAGTCGACCACCGTCATGCTGATCCTCATCGTCATCGGCATCGTCGGCGGCGCCCTGGGCATCTTAGGCTGATTTCTGATTGACGTTTGCCGTCATCGACGCAGGATGACGTTGAGTAATGGAGAGAGCGAAAATGGCTGAAAAAATGAAAAACGTAGTGTTTACCGGCGTAGGACAGATCGTGGTGGAGGAGCATGACGTTCCGGCATGCCCATCCGATAAGATCCTGATCAAGGTCGATGCCTGCGCCATCTGCACGTGGGAACAACGTGTATACAAAGGGATAAACAAGGTCGAATTCCCGTTCATCGGCGGCCATGAGCTGGCCGGACACATCATCGCCATGGGCGAGGAAGTGGACACCAGGGCATGGCATATCGGTGACAACGTGGTCTGCGGCGTGCAGTACGCATGCGACAACTGCGTGCAGTGCAAGACCGGCAATTCCCAGGCCTGTGAGCATTTCAATCACAGCGCCCAGATGCCCGGGCTGCCGCATCACGGCATGGGGGGCTTGAGCTCGCATTTCATCATCAGCCCGACGAACTGCTTCCATTATTACAACGTGCCAGCCGAGCAGGCCGCCATCACGGAGCCTGTGTCATGCGTGGTCCATAGCGTGGAGACGGCCGACATCCAGTTCGGCGATATCGTGGTTGTGATCGGCTGCGGCATCATGGGACAGTTGAACGCGATGCTGGCGGCCAAGAAAGGCGCGATGGTCATCGTCTCCGATACCAATGAGGAGCGGACCAAGCTGGCGCTGTCGCTCGGAGCCAGGTACGCCATCAACCCGGCCACGGAGAACCTCGTCGAAAAGGTCAAGGAGCTGTCCAACGGCTCCATGGCCAACGTCGTGATCGACACGACCCCGGTCGTGGCGGTCGTCAACGACGCGATAGCCTGCTTGGCCAACTGCGGCAAACTGGTGTTCTACAGCTCGTTCCATCCTGATGTCCCGATCCCGTTCAGCCCCAACATGGTCCATGGCCACAACCTGCAGTTCCTAGGGACGGCCAATTCGAACCAGCGTGACTTCGTCAGGGCGACGCGGCTGATATCGCAGGGCAGCATCGATGTGAAGCCGTTCGTCAGTGCCGTATACCCCGTGGAAAAGATCGACGAGGCCTTTGAGCAGGCCTGCTGCGGAGATAAGTTCCGCGTAGTCGTCACTTTCTGAGTATAATTACATATGGGGGCACCTGATCATATGGGCGTCCCCATATGTTTGTAATCGGAGGGCAGGGACAATGAACAATCCGACGGGCGATAAGTTCCTCTACATGTCATTGAAGAATCGCATCAAGAGCGATTATTCAGGACAGCCATACTATACGCCGCTGCCCGGGGAGCGCGAACTGTGCACGATCTACGGTGTCAGCCGGCAGACCATAAGGAAATCGCTGCAGTGCCTGGAGAAGGAAGGGATCATCCGCTCGCTGCATGGCAAAGGGACCTTCTTCCTGGGCAACAAGGACTTCACGGAGACGACCATCTCCCAAGGCAAGCGGGAGATCGCCTTCTATCAGCAGGTCGTGTCCCGCGGCAACGTGCCGACATCCAAGGTCCTGATTCAGAACGTCGAGGCGGCCGACAAGATCATGGCCCTGAAGCTGAACATCAAGATCGGCGATCCCGTCTTCTGCCTGCAGCGTCTGCGATACATCAACGGCAAGCTGTATTCGCTGTCGACCAGCCGTATATCCTATAACCTCTGCCCGCAGCTCATGGATGTCGATTTCTCCGACGCCTCGCTTCACAGGACGCTGGAGCAGCATGGCCTGCATCCCTATCGGGCCGAGAAGATCATCGAGATCGAGAAGGCCGATGAATACGACGCCCTGCGGCTCAACCTCAAGGTCGGCGACCCGATCTCCATAACCTATACCGAGACTTACGATGCGAATGGCAACATCCTGGAGTTTGTCATCTCGAAATCCGACGCCTACATCACCCAGTTCGAGATGACGGTCTTCAACAGCAGCCCCAAGCACGAGAACAGGAAGGAATAACAATGAAAACAACGGAATTGACGATCGTCAACCCGACAGGAATCCATGCACGTCCGGCCTCGGCCGTGTGCAACAAGGCCGGACACTATAAATCGAAGATCACCTTCATCAACAAGCGCACCGGCCGCACGGCCAACGCCAAGAGCATCATGAACCTGCTGGCCCTGGGCCTGTGCAAAGGCGCGACGGTCATCATCAATGCGGAAGGCGAAGACGAGCAGGAGGCTATCGACGGCCTGACCGCGCTCATCAGCTCGCTGTCGGAGTGAACATGGAAGAAAAACAGATACTGGTCTTCGATACCAACGCCATGGAGTGGGAACAGCGCATCAACGAAGGCAACAAGAAGGTAAACTACCGCAAGAAGCTGAATGACGACCCCACCACCGGCGGCGGCTATCAGCTGCGCAAATACCCCAAGGGCTTCCATGTCCCGCGCCATTTCCACAGCGCCTCGCATGGCGTCTATGTCCTGGAGGGTCATTTCTGGTCCGATGGGAAGGTCTATGGTCCGGGCACCGTTCTGTGGTATCCGCAGGGCGTCATCGCCGAGCACGGGGCCACGGATGACGAGGATGTCGTCGTGTTCTTCTTCACCGACGGCAAGTTCGATACGTACTACGTCTGAAAAAGGGAGAAAGCCATGAACCAACAGGTCAAGAGCGTCGAAAACGAGAACGGCTCGTTTCCAGACAGCGTGAACGACATCCCCGCGGGGGCTAAGCCGCTCAAGACGGTACGCAACCGCCCTTATGCCTATGCCTCGCTGGGCCTGGGGGTCCTCGTGCTGTTTCTGATCATGGCGCCCAAATACTGGATCATGCTGACGATCACCATCGTGCTGTTCGTCGGGATCCTGTTCATGAACGGCAACCATCCCGTGATCGGTCTGTATGACGGCTTCATCGTCTGCTACAGCAACATCGATCCCCGCAACGTCAAGATTATAAAGGATTCCGATCTGATCGACTGGGACTCCAGCATCATGGGCAAGCCATACGTGGAATTCCATTATGCCCAGGACGGCATTGACAAGCATCTGTACCTGATGACGATCAACACCTTCGGAGTTGAGAACGCCTTGGAGACCAACTACGACAAGAAGTCACGTCACTATATCCAGACCGAAAAGTCCAGGGAGATCGAGCGCCAGCGTCTCAAGGAGAAGAGGGCGCAATTCAAAGGCAGGGTGAAGAAGTAGGCGCTGATTCCATCATGAAGCGATAACACGGCCGATGGGCCGTGTTGTTTTATATACTATGGTAAATTAGGCGCGGTGCCTAGACCATGGAGAAGATGAACGCCATGGCGATGAACAGCGTCGCAAACAGCGCGAAACCCCACAGGACGACGCCTAAAAGCCTGGTGCCTCGCCGTGGGCTGTCGGACAATGGCAGCGTGTGCCATACGCCGCGATAGTTGCCGAACCACAGTGTCTCAATTATCAGCAGGGTGAAGAAGAAGCAGCGCATCGCTATCAGTTGGGACTCAGTGCCGCCTTCCAGTGTGATGGCCGACGAACCTAGGCAGATGATGGCATACCAGATGATCCCCAAAAAGAAGATCAGCGGTTTGCGGCTGCGCAGGCCGGGCGGCAGCCAGCCGTTGATGCCGGGGCTGACATGGTTGGCCACGTCCTGCAAGGCCGTGTCAAGCTGGCCGACGTCTTGGTAGCGGTCATGGGGATCCATCCTTAGGCAGCGGCTGATGACGGCGCCCAGCGCACCGTCTTCATGTCTCTGGCTAGGCAGCTGGCCGGTGGCCATCTCGTTGAGCAGCACGCCGACGGCATATATGTCGGCGGCCGGGCTGGAGGCCGCAAAGCCATATTGCTCGGGGGCGGCATAGCCGTTGGTGCCAATCAGGGCGGTGTCATGAACGACCCCAGGCCGATCAAGCCGGGCAGCCCCGAAATCAATCAGGGTGATGCTGCCGTCAGGCCTGACGATGATGTTGTCTGGCTTGATGTCGCGATGGACGATGGGCGGCTGGTTGGTGTGCAGCTTGGCCAGGATGGCGCACAGCTGGCGTCCACGTTTGATGGTCAGCTGCTCATCAATCTTCCCCTGGTCGAGGATCTTGCGCAGGCAGACGCCGGTGACATACTCCTCGATGACGTATAGGGTGTCACCCTGGACGATCAGCTGCTCGATGACCGGGACCCCGGTGAAGCGTTTCTGCTTTAACTCCTCATATACTTCACGATCAACGCCCCGCCTACCTTTCATGACGAACTTGTGGCCATCCGAAAGCCGCTTGACCAGTTGGACGCCATGGTCGGCATCAAGTTCATCAAGCGGTTGATAGGCTGATAGAAGCTCTGAGGCGGTCTGGCTCATGTTTGGCATTGTCCTATCGTTCATCATGCATTATGATTCTAGCATAGATATCAAATATAGGTGGTGCGATCATGGACGAGAAGAAGACCGAGGATCTCATGGATCTGCTGAAGAAGGCTGAAGTCGTCGACCTGACCGCCATGCATAGGGACCTGACGGTCGACGCCTTCAGCTTCCCTTCGTACATGGATGGGCTGATCGCGGCTAAAGGGCTCAAGCGGCAGGACATCTTCGTCAAGGCCGACATTGACGACCGCTATGGATACAAGCTGCTGTCAGGCGAGAAACGCACCACCGACCGGGACAAGCTGCTGCGGCTGTTCTTCGCCATGGGTCTGACGCTGGACCAATGTCAGAAGGCCTTGGAGCTGTATGGCATGCTGGTGCTGTATCCCAAGGTGGAGAGGGATGCTGTCTTCATCATCGCCTTCAGCAAGGGCATCGATGACGTCGACACCGTCGACCGCTGGCTGATCCAGCGGCATCAGGCTCCGCTGTCGGTCGGCCGACAGCGCTGAGCGATTCCCCCTGCGGGGTGGAAAAATAATTATGCCGCCGGCATATACTGTCCGTGACGATAGGCGTTCGCAACCTGCAGGGGCGACGTCATCAGTCACGGACTTTTATTGTTGGGAGGCGTCGGATGGGACAGGAGATCGATACCGGCGAGCTGACCGCCATCCTGCGGCAGACGGCTGATGTACAGGCCTGGCCCGGGCCTTGGCTGCCGGCCGACTCGTTCGCGGCCTATTATGACGAGATGCTGAAGACCCATGGGCGCCGCCGGGCGGCGGCCATCGCCAACAGCGGCCTGGAGATGCACTACGCCTATCAGATCATGGCAGGCCGCAAGAAGGCCAGCCGTGACAAGCTGATATGCCTGTGCATCGGGGCCGGGATGACGGTCAAGCAGACGGACCGGGCGCTGCAGCGCGGTATGGTGAGCCCCCTGTACCCCAAAAGGAAACGGGACGCGATCATCATGAAGGCCTTGGATGGCGGCATCGATGCCGTCTGGAAGGTCAACACGCTGCTGGCCAACCAGGGCGAGGATCTGCTGCAATGATGCTACGGGCATAACAAGTCCATGATTCATGTTCATACAATATCAATAAAAGGGGGAAAAGAGCATGTATAAGAAAATGATGATGACGGTTTTAGCAGTATTAATGGTGATGTCAATGTTCGGCTGCGGTTCCAGCGGCGACGAAAAGGCAATCACCGACGCCGATGGCGGCACGACCGCCGAGACGAAAGAAGTCACCGTCGAGCAGGGCCAGGTGCTGGTCGACAAGGATGGCGTCAAGATCACGACCCAAGGCTTCGAGAAGGATTCGATGTGGGGTGCGGGTATCAAGGTGTTGGTGGAGAACGGCTCCAAGAAGAACATAAACGTCATGATCAAGACGTTGGTGGTCAATGGCTACAATATCACCAACATCTTCTCCAGCTCGGTGGCGGCCGGCAAGAAGAGCAACGAGACGATCTATCTTGGCGAGACTGATTTGCAGGCGGCCAACATCGAGACGGTGGCCGACGTGGTCGTACGGTTCACCGTATCTGACGGTGATTCGTATCAGACGCTGTTCGATACCGGCGACGTCGAGATCAAGACCTCAGCTTATGGCACCGTGACCCAGCCGGCGGTCGACGACGGCAAGGAGCTGTATAACGGCAAGAGCATCCGTATCGTAGGCAAGTACGTCGACGAGAACAGCTTCTGGGGTGCCGGCGTGCTGGTGTACATCCAGAACGACTCCGGTAAGGACGTCCTGGTGCAGTGCGACGACATGTCGGTCAACGGCTTCATGGTCACCCCGTTCTTCTCCTGCCAGGTCAACAAGGGCTGCAAAGCCTTGAGCACCATAACCATCCTGTCCAGCGACCTGGAGGCCAACGGCATCGAGTCGGTCGACGACATTGAGCTGAAGTTCAACATCATTGACCCCGAGTCCTTCCAGACCATTTCGGACACCGGGACGATCAAGTTCAGCACGAAGTAAGGCAGTGCCATATGGCCTTTGGGACGTCGGCAAGGCTGTCGGAACGAAAAATTATGGATTATCTTCATGTTTGGCGATAGCAAATGATCTGATGTAATGAATTAAGAGTGATTCATGTCGAAGGCAATGATTAAAAGTACCACTCATCTTGAAGACAAATATAACACGATGCCATGATGATTGGCACAAGGCGCTGGACATACTTGGTCAGCGCCTTGTCTTTTTACCATGGATGAGCCATATCATATTAATGTGCAGTAGAAAGCGAAGATACAGTAAATTATATACTGATGCCTATTTCCATCTGGGTAAAGATGAAGCAGTCAACTTCGATATAGAACGTCATCTTATAGCTATTTCAATCCTATGACCAATATGTATGAGCATAATGCAATCATTGGCGGAGTCGATGAAGATAACGCTGGAGCAATAAAGTTATTATTGTTACCTCGTAATGCTTGATATTCACCATGTAGTATCATAAAATGATACTACATGGTGAATATATGATAAAAACAACAGCAATGTTATTGGAGAGGCTCAAGGGATATGCCTCTCCCAAGACCAAGCTCGCCCGTATGGTCAGGCAGGGTGAGTATATACCAATCAAAAAGGGTCTCTATGAAACCGACCGTGACGTCCCGCCCTATCTGCTTGCAGGAAGTATCTACGGTCCTTCCTATATATCATTTGAGTATGCCCTGAGCCAGTATGGCCTGATCCCGGAGGCAGCATGCACGGTCACCTGTGCCACCTTTGAGAAGAAGAAGAAAAAGACATATGAGACGCCATTCGGAGCCTTCACTTACAGGGATGTCCCATCGGAGGCATTCCCCCTTGGCCTTCGCCTGGTCCGACAGGGAGATTACTTTTATCGGATAGCGGAGCCCGAGAAAGCTCTTTGCGATCAGCTTTATACACTCGCGCCTGTTGCCAATACCAAGGAGCTGCGCCGGCTTTTGATCGATGATCTGCGGATCGAAGAGGATGCGCTGGCGAAGATGGATGCCAGCAAGGTCGCCATATACAGCAGGGCCTATCATGCCACGAACATCATGAAGCTCGCATCGCTTCTGAGGAGGATCAGGAATGAACGACGCCATCGAACAGATGCTGAAGGGATATGATGTAGGGAGCCTGCAGGATAGGAAGAATGCGATGAAGGAGATCATGCAGGAGATCGTCCTTTGCGGTCTTTCGCGGGCGGGGTTCTTCAAGACGGCCGCCTTTTATGGGGGGACGGCGCTACGCATCTTCTACGGTCTGGACCGCTTCTCAGAGGATATGGATTTCTCGTTGGAGACCAAGGATCCAGGCTTCAACCTGGGGATGTACCTTCCGATACTGGAGAAGGAGGTGCGCTCCTTCGGGCTGCGCATGGAGGTCCGTGAAAAGAAGAAGGCGGAAGGCAGCAATATCCGCTCCGCTTTCCTCAAGGGCAATACCAGGGAACATCTGTTGCTTTTCTACGCCGATGACCGCCTTGCTGGGGACATAGCCGACAACGAGGCTGTGAAGATCAAGCTTGAAGTGGATGTCGATCCCCCTGAGTTCGCCACGTTTGAACATAAATACCGTCTGCAGCCGACGCCTTACGAAGTCAATATGTATGACCTGCCGTCCCTGTTCGCCGGTAAGATCCATGCCGTGATCTGCCGGGCATGGAGGAACAGGACGAAGGGCCGGGACCTGTATGACTACGTCTTCTATCTTTCCAAAGGGGCGGCTGTCAACCAAAGACATCTCCGGGCGCGACTGCTGTCTTCGGGCTTCATTGCTTCTGATGCAGGATGCTCCCTGGATGATATTAAAAAGATGTTGTGTGAACGCTTTGACGGCATCGATTATGCACAGGCCAAGGAGGACGTGATGCCTTTCATTCATGATATATCCGCCCTTGATGTATGGAATGCCGCTTTTTTCAAGCAGATCACCGAAGGACTTAAAGTTGTATAAACGGCTTGTCATGAATAGATGCCGATATCAATAATCTTGTGGAGACGAAGCCACTGCTGATGCAAAACAAACTGCGTAGGGCTTCATGTCCATTGAAAGAAAGAGCATCTAGGATGAAGCCTAAAAAATGGTGGCCACGCCTAGATGCTCTCTGATTAATACTATTAATACGATGAGAAATGTAAACTGATATCCATCGTCGGTGCTGCAACGATGGAGTGCAGTATAAGATACGGAAAGAGGCATTGTGATGATGAGGTTGGCGTTGAAATACGGTTGGTTATATATAGAATTACCGTTTTGATAAAATATGGTTTTACGATTGATATGTGCTAAAATGCAATTGAGCTCAGGTGGGGGAAATAATGGCCCCCATCATGTGAAGACCTTGTCGATCATAAGCAGCGTGCGGATCCCCGTCCCGTGCATTGCTTTTCGGCAAGGTCTTTTTTGATCGCTGAAGGATTACCCTAACAGGCGAACAGCCATCCGTCGAGAGCCGTCAGCATCTTCTTGAAGGCCCAGGCCAGTAGGGCGGTGGAGGCGGCCGACATCACGAAGTAAAGATACACGTTGCTGGACACCGCCGGCACCAGACCCCATATGATCATCGGCAGCCGCTGCAGCATGTAGATCTCGAACAGATGGTCGCCGGCCCAGCGCAAAACAGGGTTGCCGAGGCGCACCTTCATGGTTATCAGCACCACGGTCAGGGCGAAAGCCACGGCCTGGCCGATGGCGAAGACCGCATGTCCGCGCAGCTTGAATCAGACAGCCAGCACGGCCAGCACCGCCGCCATGGTCAGCCAATAGGTGGCCGGTTTTCTTTTCACGAAGCCCTCCAGCGGCTGGCGGTAGGCGGCATACCATAGGCCGGCCGTGTAGCAGGCGAAGGTGTCATACCAGTACAGCGGTTTGAGACGGGCCATGACGATGACGAAGGCGGCCGTCAGGACCGTGGCCAGGGCCAGGGCCTTGGTGCGGTCGCGGCGGAAGATGGCAAAGGCGATCCAGGT
>Ga0183096_1001184_pt1 | contig 24164 bp, 27 predicted proteins | sample Biomet5_FD_127791 | JGI IMG/M metagenome (GOLD analysis project Ga0183096, IMG submission 127791) | Microbial communities from bioreactor (seeded with sewage sludge) at LBNL, California, USA - Biofuel metagenome 5 (version 2) (version 3) | ecosystem: Engineered > Bioreactor > Anaerobic >... | reverse complement strand
GCCAAAATGATCGGGGTCGGGAGCCTCGGATCCGATTACCAATCGCCCGGCGGGAGGACCGTCGGCCTCTTGGACGGATCCGGGCTCGCGACAGCGCGCAACTGATTTCTGGAAGGACTGGCTGGGAAACCGGTTTCCGACCGGCCCGAAGCCGTATAAAAAAAAGGCGGCCGCAAGGCCGCGTCCCTATTGTTCGGAAAACAGGATTTTGGCATTGGAAAAGGGACCGTACGTTGACGATCCCTTGGGATGCTGGTGGGGGTTGCTATTGGAAGCGATCCGTTGTGGTCGAAGCCTCTTTGGCGCAGCTCTCAGGGCGCGAGCGGGCAGCGCCAGCCCGGGCTTCAAGATACAAGGCGATAGCTCGGTACGCCGCGCAATCCTCAATGGCGCGGCCCATCTCGTCGCGGAGCGATTGAAGAGTTTGCTCGGGAGACATCCCGAGCCTCTCGCGATCCCTTTGCAGTTCCAGATGATCGCCCATCATGCGCGCCAGAAGATCATCGGCGGCGCGCTCGATCCGGGCGTCTTCCTCGGCGTCATTCCAGTCGATGCTGCGGAACAGCTCCTTCAAAAAATTCTTGCCTCGCATATGGCCTCCTTGCTTTGCCAGCCAGAAGCCAACGGCTGCGGAATTCTGGCTAGAAACAAGGAGGATCAGAAAAGGACAGCCAAGACTATTTATATTAGTAAAGCATGATAAATATAAAATGTCAATGGAGATGAAATGAACTACCTGGTTAGCACCACTTTTTCCGGTCCGGAAATCTCAGAAAATTTTATCAAGCACCATTTCATGAAGCTCATTTTTCCTGACTATCTGAAAAGAGTTAACTATTCATTCAAGGCGGAGATACAGGAACTCACGATTTTAGGACGCCAATTTTATATCACATTGGACGGACTCCTGTCGTTCACTGATGCTGATATGTTCCTGAAGAAGGGGATGATGGCGCAGGAAAACAGGCACACTTTGATATGGCAGAACCTCGAGAAAGTTTACGATAAATATCTTGGCGATTACTTCTGGGTATTTGAGAACTCAATATTGGGAGGGCAGCTGTTTCCCAGCCTCTATAAATTCGTCAGGAGCCAGGACTCAATAGAGAAGGTCAACAAATGGGAGAGGCTGCCGAAGGCCATTAACGGGCCGGAAAACAAACAGGGCTGGTACGAAATCGAATATCTGCTTTTCAACGTCTGCCCGGATAACCGGTGGGCGAAGGAGAACGAGAGCATGATCACGCGGGAAGAGAGGCAACGGATCCTGAAGAAGTACAACTACTTGGAGATAGTGGAAAATTACAACATAGCAGTGCAATCGGAAATAAACAGGAGGGTCCAGAGGCAGGCATTCACGTCGAATTTGGTCGATATCGAAGCAATAACAGTCAAGGACGGCCTTCACCTGATCTGGAAGGTGAAGCAGAATGGGACATTGAAAATATTCAGAAAGGAAGGCTCGTTCAGCCAGGACAAATTCGATGAGGCGTCAAACGGAATTCTGGTGGTCGACGATTACCATGCCAACGGCGAGACGATGGATTACTCGCTGGAAAAAGGAATGGACTACTTCTATACGGTGAATATCCATCAGAATAAAATGGAAGGCGGTGTTACAGTACACAATATTGCAAGGTTCAACGTAAGACTTCCATTTCCAGAACAGATCAGCGCTGAGCAAGCGCGAGAGAAAGAGTTGGATTTGAAAGCTAAAAAACTTGAAGAATCATTAAATTTCAAGTTAATAGAAACATTATCGAGAATGCGCCATGAGATCAATAGGAAATTGCTGAGCAAGCAAGAGATATGCCGAGTCTTTAGTCCCTGGGAGTCTGAGATATTGAAAGGAGATAAACCTGACGATCTTTCCGGACAGCGCTTGGAAGACTGGGAGGACCTTCAGGACCTGAAGAAAGATTTTCTCGGAGACGTGTAGGAGGGAATAGTGGGAAGCCTCCATCTCGGCACGACGAAGCGGGGAAAGGACGTCGCCATCGACGCGAGGACCCGTTCCACGCACATGCACGTCATCGGCGCCAGCGGGGAAGGCAAGTCCAAGTTCATGGAGCACATGATCCGCGAGGACATCAAGGCCGGCAACGGCCTCTGCCTCATCGATCCCCACGGGTACCTTTACGACGACCTGGTCAGGTGGTGCGCGTCCAAGCGCATGCTCGACAGGGCCAAGCCGAAAAAGATCATACTCTTCAATCCCTCCGAACAGGGCTGGACGTTCGGCTTCAACCCGCTGGGCTTCGGCAGGGACGGGGGCTCCGTCTCCTACCACGTCGACGCCATGGTCAAGGCGGTGGCGAAGGTCTGGGGAGGCGAGGACACGGACAGGACCCCGCTGCTCAAGCGGTGCCTGCGAGTCCTGTTCCATGCCTTGGCCGAAAAGAAGCTTTCCCTTCTCGAAGCTCAATACTTGACTGACAGAGTCGATAAGACGGTCAGAACGTATCTGACCCATGATATAACAGACCAGGCCATAAGGCAGGAATGGGCCTATTTCAACAGCCTGAAGAAGCCGAAGGAATTCTACGACGAGTTCGGATCGACCATCAACCGCATGCTGGAGTTCCTGTCCTCGCCCATCATCCGGAACATCATCGGGCAGACGGAAGGCGCCATCGATTTCCGGGAGGTCATGGACGAGGGGCACATCCTTTTCGTGAACCTGGCGGCCGCCGACCGGATCTCCGACGACAACGCCAGGCTCCTCGGGACGCTGATCGTCAACGACCTCTTCATGAAGGCCAAGGGGCGCCCGAAGGGGAGCCGGTCCTTCTACCTCTACATCGACGAATGCGCCCGCTACATCAACGAGGATACCCAGCGGATCCTGGACGAAGGCCGGAAGTTCGGTCTCCACCTCATCCTCGCGCATCAGCACCTGGCCCAGCTCAGGAAGATCGGGGAGGACATCTACCACGCAGTCATGACCGACGCCAAGACCAAGGTCATTTTCGGAGGACTCAACGCCGAGGACGCCCGGACCATGGCGGAGAACGTCTTCATGGGGGAGATCGACCTGGAGGAAGCCAAGACGACGCTCAGCAAGCCGGCCGTCGTCGGCTACGTCCGGACTTGGCTCGAGAACTATTCTCGCGGCCGGAGCTCCACGCGCGGGGAGGCTTCTTCCGAAAGCCGGGGAGGAGGGGAATCGACGGGCGGATCCACGGGCAGCTCCAGCGGAAGGAGCCACGGCGCCGGAGGGGATTGCGGCGGCGGAGTCATAAGCGAGGCAGAAAGCAGCGGGACCAGCAGGAGCTTCTCGAGCTCGTGGGGAGCCGCCACGTCGAGCAGCTCATCGGAAACGGAATCGGAAAGCTACGGGAGGAGCGAAGCCTTAGAACCGATCCTGCAAGAGATGCCGTCCCAGGTGTTCAGTCTTGAGGAGCAGATCTACAAGGTTATGTCGCTCATGGTGAACCAGCCGATGCAGCATGCTATCATAAAGCTGCCGAAGAAGAAGCCGCGCGTCGTCAAGACGCCGTTCATCGAGGACGGGATCGCGAGACGGGAGAGGGTGGACGATTTCAAGAACAGGTGCTTCCAGCGTTCATCCTTCGTCCACCGGATAGGAGCAGTGGAGGACGCGATAGCGGCCCGCCACCGCATGATCGAAGCGGCGGCCGACGGCTTCGCGAGCGGCCGGCCGCAGGGCGGCGGAGAACAGGACGATAAGGAAGACTTTTACGAATAAACCATGCCTATCAGCGACCAGAAGCGGAAGCCCAAATACCGGCGCCAGAAGGACGCCTTCAACGTCCGGATCCTGCCGAGGGACGAGGAGATCGTCCGCCAGGTTATGAAGCACCGGCTCATGACCTCCGATCACATAGCGGCCCTGATCGGCGGGAGCCGCTATCCCATCCTCCGGAGGCTCCAGAAGCTCTTCCACGCCGGATACCTCGACCGGCCGCCGGAGCAGATCCTGGCGTCGCGGAAGGAGGGCAGCAGCCCCATGGTGTACGCGCCGGGGAACGAGGGACAGCGGCTCCTGGCCGGGAAGCTGGGCGTTCCGGTCGGCCGGCTCGGCTGGACCGAGAAGAACCGGCAGATCCGGGCCAGGTTCCTGGCCCACACCCTCCAGGTCACGGGATTCATGGTCGCGCTCGAGGTGGCGTGCCGGCAGGAGGCCGGGATCGATCTCATACCCCAGGAGGGCATCCTCCGGCAGATGAGCGAGGAGGCCAGGAAGGCCAGGAGGCCCCTCATCTGGCAGGTCTCCGCCAAGGTCGAGGAGAACCGCGAGAGGAAGACCTGCACCTTCTCGATGGAGCCGGACGGCGTCTTCGGGATCCGGGTCCGGGACCTTCCGGAGGGGAGGAACAGGAGGCACTTCTTCCTGGAGGCTGACCAGGGCACGATGCCGCTCCGGGCCGGGAACATGCACCGGTCGTCCATATTCAAGAAGATGGTCGGGTACTTCGCTTCTTGGGAACAGGGGCTGTTCGGGGAGCGCTACCCGTTCCGGAAGGCCAGGGCCATCTTCCTGGCTGCGTCCGACAGGCGGATCGAAAACATGATCGAGCTGCAGCGGCAACTGGATCCGAAAGGGAAGGGCTCGGGCGTCTTCCTGTTTATCAACCAGGACCTATTAAGCCTCGAAAACCCAGGAATTATGTTCGGCAAGGTCTTCATAAACGGGCGAGGGGAGAGGGTGAGCCTCGTCGATTGATGCTAGAATGTAATCGCTTCCGGCTGGGACGGCGGCTCGGGGCCGACCAGCCCCGAGCGCGGCCCGAGGCGAGCGAGGGTATCGCGCCGGACCCGGATGCCAGCAGCATCCATCAAAGCATGGCGAGAATTTCCCGGCCGGATTCGCGGCAACGATGAGGACACGGGAGCTTTCCCGCGTCCGGGAACGGGCGTCGCCCGAGGGCACGGGCCAGTATCCCGCGTACCCCCGGGATCACTCCCGGGCTGTCCGAGCTGGAAGCATTGAGAATCACATCCGCGCGATGTGATTTTTAATAATGGAACGTACGAATCTCGGAAGAGGTATGTTCGATGGATAGCAGCAGTTTGATTTCTAAAATTGATAAATTAGAAAACAAGGTCAGAAATTTCGATCAACTTGATGCAAAATGGGGAGAAGTGTGGGAAGATATCAAGTTAATTCCGGCTAGTTTTAAGGAAACTAGGTTTGAAAATGTTGACAAAAGGCAGATGCTATGGGGTAGATTCCAGTCGATCGTCGATCTTGTTAAGGAGAAGCAATCACGAGAGCGCGAACGGCGCGAGCAATTTTTCAAGAAATCAGCCAATTGCCTTGAGCAAATCGTGTCGGTGGCCGCAGACGCAGTCCCGCCAGGAGCGCTCGCTGAAGCCTTGTCGTCGATAGCGATACCTTTTTTGTCGGCAATAACTGGAGTCATCGATGCCGTACTTCCTGGAGCTGAGATTGACGACACATTAGAGTCGCTAAAATATTGCTCAAAAAGAATGAAGGAAGGCTGGGACCTGCTTTCGTCGTATAAGGAAATAATGTCTGGAAAGCATAAGCAGGAAGCGTTTCAGGCGCTGAAAAGCGCTCAAGATAGGCTGGATGACGCTTGGGGGAAATGGAAAGCACTTAAGTCAAAGGTACGCGAATCAAAGCGGCAGGCGTGGGAGGAAAAGCAGGAAAAGCACAGGCTATGGGAGGAACGAGTCCAGTCCAATATAAGAAATCTTGAAGAGCGTTTGGACAAGCTGCGCTCAGTGCTAAAGCACAAAAAAAGCCATTTGGAGACTCTTAGAGAAAATAGAGACTCGGCTTGGAATGATGATTATCGTTCCAGGGTAGAAGGGTGGATCGAGGATGAAGAGAAGGCTATTGATGATATTGAATCTAAAATAGAGAAGATAAAAGAATGGATCGCAGAGGAACAATCAAAATTGAGATGATTCAAATGATTTTGGAGCGTTTCAATGGATTACGATATATGCGAACTGGAGCCGTTGTTTCTCCAAGGTGATGACGAGAAAATTTTCTTAATCAGGAGAGGCGAGGCGGAAGCCCATATAGGAGTGGGTGTTTACAAAGGGGAAGGAGAGGTATTCATCAAGCCTTTTCCAAGGCCAGAAATTTGGGTCAATGGATATTTTTCTAACGTCGGAATCACGGATGCGATGAAATCATGCATGGACATCGGTTCCGTTCCATTTTTTTCAATAGATGGCAGGCCGATAGAAGGTTTCCGTACCAGTTGCGGAGGCGATATTCCTAAAGGGAAGATAAATATCAGATGGTGCCCAAAAACCGAACCGATTCTCGGTGTCGGAAACGATTCGACCATGATGAACAGGGTCGTGTTTCATTTGTTCAATTTCAAGAATTTTGACGGGACATGGCAGTCCGTAGACAAGAAACGCAGAAAATATGTCAAGCACGTAAGCCTTTCGTCCGAGGATGTTGACATAGAGATCAAATCCATCGCTGAAACGGATGCCAATGCAAAAAAGATCGAGGAAGAAGGATGCTGCCTGATCACGCATGTGGGAGAGATCATAAAGCCGGATTTCTCGCCATTCAGCGGTGAAGCCGCCGAAGAATTGATACGGGAGCTGGGCTCCTTCCTTTCTTTCGCGAACGGAACGCGCTGCTATCCCTGTTTCCCGGTCGGATTCGATGCAACGAACGCGCGCGTCTGGGAATTCTGGTCCTCGCCTTTTCATCCGGAAAAGGCCCCATTTTCCTGGTTCGATCCGGAACACGGCCGCCAGCTCGCCGATCTGTTCCCAGGGTTCCATACTAAATGGAAGGATGAGGGCTGGCGCGATGCGCTCATGGAGGCTATCTACTGGTATACCGTCGCGAATACTGCGTCTCGCGGCGTCGAGCCGGGCATCATCCTGGCCCAATCCGCGATAGAAAGGCTGTCATACGAATTCTGCGTAAAGCAGAAAAGGCTCATGAGCTCCGAAAGCTTCAAGAAGATTCCCGCATCCGATGACTTCAGGATGCTTTTCTCGTCGTTAAACCTGCCTTTGGATCTTCCGGCATCGGCCATCGATTTGAAAAAGCTATCGTCATCTTTTGGATGGGTTGACGCGCCTCATGCGCTAACCGAAATAAGGAATTCCTTGGTTCATCCGGAGCATAAGAACCGCAGACGGCTCGTGACAGCGATGTTCGATGCATGGAAGCTCAGCCTCTGGTATCTTGAGCTCTCCATCCTGGCCGTTTGCGGCTATTCCGGAACGTATTCTAACCGTCTGACGCTGCGCACCTCCGGCCAAGTCGAGAATGTTCCTTGGAATCCATGAAAAAACCCCGCTCTTCGGATGAAGTCGCGGGGTTTTTGGTTTCCATGAAGGGCTTCCCACTTGTTAGGGAAAAGAACAGTCGGATCCCGGAAGGGGAGGGCCTAGCCTTCCGCGAGGGCCATCTCCGTCCCGCAGGGGCAGACCGGGAATCCGGCCTCCAGCCACTTGGACGCGATCCGCGCCGTGTAGCCGCAGGCGGGGCAGGCGACCTTCAGGAGCCTGGTCCCTTGCTTCTTCCGCCCCGTCGTCAGGGCGTCGAGGGAGCCGTGGGGGTACGGCCCCAGCTCGGCGATGAGGGCGTTTAAACGTTCCCGGAGGTCCGGCCCGGGACCCGTGGCCCGCATCGGCCCCGTGAGGCCGACCGCCAGGGCCAGCTTGCGGAAGCGCGGGCCGTGTCCGGCCCGGATCCCGGCCGCCGCGTGGACGAGCTCGTGGACCAGGATGGCCCCGGCCGTCACCGAATCATCCACCAGGGGTGACACGAAGATCTCCGTGTGGCCGTCGGCCGAGAGCGTGGTCGACCAGCATTCGCCGACCACCTTGCGGCTCAGCTTGTTCCTGGCGCCGACCGACGGCCAGCCGCAGGACATGCGGAGCCTTTCCGGAAGGGGCGATCCCAGCTCGCGGAACGTGCTGCGGAACGCGTCAGACACCAGCGTCAGCCATTGCTCCCGGGTCCTGGTCGCCATGGCGTCCTCCTTCTTCGAGATAGGGGTCCAGGAGCTCCCTGAGCTCCTCCGGGCTCATGAGGTGCGGCTTCCTGGCGTAGGGCGACACGTCGAGCGCCTTCACGAAGCACGACCGGCCGAGGATCCTGAGGCACTGGTCCGCGCAGGCGCGGCCGTCCTCGTCGGCGTCGAGCATGAGGAGCGCCCGGCCCAGCGGCCCGACAAGGGAAGCCACCAGCTCCGCCTGCCGCTCCGACAGCTTGGATCCCATGAGGGAAACCGCGTTGCCGTAGCCGGCCGCATGGAGCCTCCAGACCGACAGGTAGCTTTCCGCCAGGATGACCGTTCCGGTCCCAGGCGGGATCCGGTGGAGGTTGTAGGCGACGAGCGACTTGTGGAACTTCGGGGGGAGCTTGTACTTCCCCTCGGCCTCGGCTTGGCCCTTCGAGACGGCCCGGCCGCAGTAGGCGACCAGGGCGCCCGCCTCGTCCCGGATCGGGATGGCGATCCTCCCGGCGAGCATCCCCCGGGTGCAGTACCCCAGGCCGAAAAGGCTTGCGGTCTCGGGGGAGATCCCCCGTTCCGCCAGGAACGGATGGTCGCCCGACAGGTTCTTGAGCTCGAAGGTCAGCGGAGGGTTTTCGAGCTTTTCCATCCCGCTTTCCCCGGTTTCCGAGGCTTTCGCAGGGGATTCGCAGCCCGCGTCATCGCGCCTTCCCGGCGTTTCCCGGGGGCCGGCCGAGCCGTCCGCCGGGAACCATCCCTGGATGAGCAGCGCGGCGTCGCGGACTCCCACGCCTTCCATCTTCGATACGAAATCGAAGACGTTGCCGCCGCCCTTGCAGTTGCCGAAGCAGTTGTAAACGTTCTTTCGGAGGTTGACCGAAAACTGGCGCGGGTTGGATCCCTTGTGGATGGGGCAGCAGCCGACGAGGTTCTTTCCGGAGACCGTCAGGCCCTCGAAAACGCCGTACCGGCGAAGCACCATCTCCAAGGACACCCTGGACTTCAATTCCCTGTAATCGACCCAGCTCTCCTTGCGCATGACGCCTCCTGATGCGGATCCGGGCCAATCGTTTGCCCCGCTTCCGCCGATGAAGCATGACTTTGGCACCCGCCTCTTCTTGGACAGGCATTTCCTTCCCTCGCTCTCCCATTATAGCAAAGCGGGCGGCCTGATGCTGTAAAGGTAGAATCCCGCGACGCGGGATCTCCACCTTGACAGCGGCCGCCCGCTTCGCCCCCTCCCGGCCGGGAGGGGAAAAACAACGTTTCAAACCTCCTCCGGAAGAAGGGGTCCCAAGGTCGATGGCTCCGGGCGCCGGATAAGCATTAAGAAACGCACATGGAACTCACAAAGCCGGAAGAGGCCGTCAAGGCGGCCCGGGCCAAGCTGACGGACAGGAGGAAGGAGCACTTCATCGCCTTCTACCTCGACACGCGCAACCGGGTCATCCATTCGGAGGTCGTGAGCATCGGGACGGTCGACTCCGCCCTCGTCCATCCCCGGGAGGTGTTCCGGCCGGCGATCGCCAAAAGCGCCTCGGGGGTAATCACGCTCCACAACCACCCGAGCGGGGTCGTCGAGCCGTCGGACAGCGACATCGAGATCCACCGCCGGCTCCGGGACGCCGGGCGGATCATCGGCATCCGGCTCGTGGACAGCATCGTGTTCAGCAGCAGGGGAGCGTTCCACTCGTTCGCTTCCGATAACCAGCACTAAGCAAAACGCATGGAAAGAATCGGGAAAGGGGCTTCCGCAGAGGAGGCCAAGGCGGGCTTCGTCGAAGCGACGCTCGCGGAACTCAAGGACATCATGAGGGACGATCGGGGCGATTTCGCCCGGCTCTACCGGGACGTCCCGGCCTACGCCGAGCTCAAGCTCAAGGAGTCGTTCAGGAACGGCGTGGCCGCCGGCATGAAGAGGGCGGCCGCAGCGAGGGAAAAGGGCGGACCCGCCCGGAAATTCTTCGGAAAGAGATCCTAATCCTTAACATCAAGCACGATGGGCCAGTATTTCAGGATCGTGAACTACGACAAAAGGGAGTACGTGAAGGCGCAGGACATAGGCGAGATGAAGCTCTGGGAATGGTGCGCCAATCACGAGGCCGCAGTCTTCCCCTTCCTTCTCGCCAGGTCGGACGACGGGGAGAGGAGCTGGCGGGACGAGTACCCGACCGCCGGCCGCTGGGCGGGGGACAGGGTCGCCCTCGTCGGCGATTACGACCGGAGCGGGGACTACCAGAGGGCCGAGAGGGAGTTCCGGAACATCACCGAGCAGCTCCGGGCGGACTTCAACGCCTACATCGGCCACGAGCGCCTGAAGATATAGGGGCGCCGGGAGAGGGCGGGGGAGACTCCGCCCTTTTCCCGTTCGTTTTTCTTTTCTAGCCAGTTCTGGGGTGCGAAGAGGCGGGGCGCTCCCGCCCGCCCCCAGGAAGCGCCGGCCTGCCCCGCGTCAGCGGGGTTGCCCAGGCCGGTGCTTCCTGGAAACGAGGAACCCCGGATCCCGGAGGCGTCATGCACAAGGAGAGCTGGGAATGCCGGGAATGAGGGCGTTTAAACGCCCTCCCTTGTTGAGGAGGTGTACCGCCTAATCCAAATCGGACAGGAATTCCTCGAATATCCGGGCGACTTCGGCGATCTTCTGCCCGTTGGGAAGGTTCCTTTGGCCGTTGAAGCTTCCGACCTTAGCGCCGTTGAAATCGTACCCAAGAGCGGCCAGGGTCCTTTGGATCGGCTTCCATTGGCAGACGACGTATCGCGGCTTCAGGATGGAAAGCTGCCTTTCCAGGTATTTCCCGTAGCACCGCTTCGGTATTTCCTTCCCGACGTTCTGAAAAAGGTCGGCTTTCGGCTCGAACGTCCTGCACTTCACGATGTTGACGAACGCGACGGTCTCGAGATCGTATCCCAGCAGTCGCCTGTATTCCTCGTTGCAGAGGGTCCTGGTCCAGCTCCTGCTGGCATCGTTCCTGTAATCGAGCAGCGCGTTGTAGTCCTCGAGCGATCCGCTTTTCCTCAGATTATCCATGCGGGCGTTGAACTCGAGGTCCTGGCGCTTGAAGGCCTCGGTGCTCGACGTGCCCGGATTGGCCCCGATGATGACGAGGCCGGCGTACCTTCGCCCGACGAAATCGGGGAACGGAGGGTTCTGGCTGTCCATCCTCGCCGATCCGGGGCAGATCTCGCGGCAATGCCCGTAGTCGGTGCAGTCGATCATTTCGCGCTCGATGCCCATGAACTTCTCGATGATGCCGCTACGGTCGTACATGATGTCCTCCCTTTTCGCGTTATCCGAAGCTAATACGACGTGATGACCGAGTCGCTCTCCGCGTCCACGACGAGGCACCGGTTCCTCATGCTGTCCAGGCGCTGCAGCATGCCTTTGAGGTGGCTCTCGGCCTCCGAATAGCTCTTGTTAGTGAAGCGGTACCGCATGGCTCCGCCTTTCGCCTTTTCCGGAGTCCCGAAGAGCATTATGCAATCGACCGCCGACATGGGGATTCCGCGCTGCTGGAGCCTGACGGAAGCGTGCTGGGAGATCTTCATGCGGACCCTTCCTTCTCGGCGATTTCCTTGAGCACGTCATCGAGCTTGTCGTTCGCTCTGCGCAACTCGGACCAGGCCCGGCTCAGTTCCTCATATGGACCGGTTAACATGTCGCCCCACGTGACCAAGCCTGTAGCCTCTAATATGTCGCCGATCTCCTTGGTCAGCATGTCATGTATCTCGGCAATCCTTCGTATTTCCTTGGCAAGAATCTTGTTTTCTCCCATCGAGAGTGACATCCCGACCTTTATGGAGCTGTCCAGAAGCGCATCGCGGCTTTGTCCAAATTCGGCTGAGATGTAGCTTAATACGTCGAGGCTTTCTCTAGAGAGCGAGTAGGAAACCCTGACGAACTCATCGCTTTCGTAGGATATTCCCTCGAGCATGACCTTGAAGCAGGTCATGCTGGGGTAGTAATTGTATCCTTCCCCCATATTGAACATGACATTGTCGATCACTTTCCTCTTCGTCATTCTCAGCGTTTTCGACATTTGATCCAGATCGCTGACCGCTTCCCTGGTCAGCTTGAACGTCGTTTTCACGGTTTCCATCCTGCGCATGGAACTCATGGCCTGCCTCCATTAAATCTTGTTGAATCGAAAATAGGAACCTGATTCCATTTTGTCAATCTTTTTATCAAAATGGAATCAAAAAAACTTTCGCTCGTATTTTCGGATGGATATGCCGCATTTTGTTTGCCAGGCCTGTCTTCTTCCAGTGGCGCTGACCGCGAGGAGTGGGGGAGCGAGGGGGCGGGAACGCTTGGACTTCTTCCCGTTTGCCGCGATGCGTCAAGAAATATATAATGAAATCAGCTAATAACAAGAAAACGGTATGGACAACGAAACGACGTACGTCCCGGCCGAGGACGGGCAGCCCAGCCTGAACGACCTCGCCCGCATGGTGGCGGCGGGATTCGAGGACATCGGAAGGAGGATGGATGACAGGTTCGAGAAGGTCGAGAGCGAGATCGCCGCGATGAAGGCCGACGTCGCATCCCTCAAGGCCGGCCAAGCCCGGATCGAGGATCGCCTTGAGAACGTCCCAACCAATACCCGGGTGGCGGCCGTCGAGGAACGGGCATCTTCCCTCGAGCACAAGGTCGGGCGGCTCCAGGCCGCAAGCGTTTAAACGCTCCCGTCCGTCCGCCTCGGAACCCCTTCCAAGGGGTTCCCCTTTTGCCCGAATTCATTTAACATAAAACGCATTATGTTAAATGTTGGCCGGCCGCTTCGACCGCCGATGCCGAGACTCACATGGCCCCTAAAGAGAACCTTCCGGCTCCGGTCTCCCGGACCGAGATCCTGGCGGCGGTGCCCCAGGAATCGGTCTGGCTTTCCAACTTCGTCTCGCAGCGCACCCGCGACACCTACGCGAGCGCCGTCCGGGAATTCCTGGCCTTCCTCCAAATCACGAGCGCAGATGAGATGGCCAAGGTGGACCAGGCGCATATCATCGCCTGGCGCGAGACACTTATAAAGAAAGGAGCTACCCCGAAGACGATCCACAACCGGATCTCGGCCGTGTCCTCGCTCTTCAAGCACCTGTGCGAGCACCAGGAGGCCAAGCGGAACCCGACCACCGGGGTGAAGCGCCCGCACGTGGACTCAAGCCAGGTGAAGACCCCTGTCATCACTCCGGAACAGGTCCGGCGCATCCTGGACCTCCCCCGCCCCGGCACCCTCAGGGGCCTCCGGGACCGGGCCATCCTCCATGTCCTCTTCTACACGGGCTGCCGCATCAGCGAGGTGGCCTCCCTTGAGGTTAGGGACATGCACGAGGACGGCGGGTACACGGTCATGGATTTCACGGTGAAGGGCGGCAAGCGGAACCGCCTAGCCATCTGCCAGGAGCTTCGGATCGCGGTCCTGGAATACTTGGAGGCGGCCGGGCACGGAAGCGTGCCGGACTCCCCCCTCTTCCTTCCCGTGGAGAAGCGCCTCGGGCGGCCCCCGCGCAAGCACCTGAGCAGGATACAGATGTACAACGTCTTCATGCGCTACGCGAAGATCGGCGGGCTGCCGGAGGGCGTGACGCCGCACACGGCGCGAGCCACATTCATCACCCAGGCCCTGGAGAAAAGCTGCCCCATCGAGGCCGTAAAGCGGAGCGTCGGCCACTCCCGCATCTCGACGACGCAGATGTACGACAAGCGGACGGCCAAGCACCGGGAATCCGCGAGCTTCGCGGTCGCGTACTGAATTCGTTAAGGCGTGAACCGATTTTTCCTCCTCAAAAAAATTTTGGGGCTATAGGAAGTTTTAGAATCCAGGATTACTTCTCTTGAAATTGCCCCTCTTGGGAGATACAAGTTAACCGCATCAAAAAAGGATTTTATTATGCCAAGCCACTCAACACTAGTTTTATGCCAAGAGAACATAAAATATAATTTCGAGATAGAAACAATAACTTCACCCTTAAGAAATAAAGATACCTCGCAGAACTATGCTTCAAAAACAGACAGAATAGCCGCAGGGATTATTGACATGGCTATTGTATGCTTGTTGATTTTTATCACATATTACCCCCGCGCCCGCTTGATGACCGCTTTTGGCCTAAGAAAAACGATTACCATTTTCTTGCCAAGCGCCTATCTCTTACTTAGGGATTCCGTAGGCGGAGCAAGTATCGGCAAAAGAATAATGAAAATATGCGTCTATAATACTCAGGAAATGGAAAAAGCAGGCATTTATGACAGTATTTTACGCAACTGGTATTTAGGCATACCTTTCATTGGTCCAACAATATTGTCTATGCTCGCATTTATTCAGATTTTAATAAAAAATTTTCGCAGCGGAGAAATGTTTTCAAATACAATTGTCATAAAAAACAAACATTAGATTCTCGCCTATACCACGATTAACCCCATCTCAACTACTAGTTCATAAAACAGGGGTCATCTATGAATAGTGATCTTGGATTTAAGTACTTCTTAAAAAAATATACAAAAGTCATACTTGTTGTTTGTGTTATTATATTGATTGCTATCCCCGCCTTTGAGATGATATCTATACTTGGGTTTTCAGGATTATTTAACTATTTTACTGACATAATAACGGAAAAGACTGGCACAAATAGCTATTTAGCGAAGGCTGTAATTCTAGCATCTTTGATACCTCTCTTTATTGCATTCAAATGGTCTTTTGCATTTTTGCCATCCCAAAGAAAAAAGGCATACTTACTTTTCATATTTTACATACTGTCATTTTATACTTTTATGTATATGCTAACTAAGGATAAGAACTTTAGTTTCTCGAGCGGAGAAGCAATAAGATACTACGCAATGACCCCGGAGGGAATAAAATACTATGACCATGCAGGATTCGATCCCGTCTATGGAATTAAGCTAAAACCTGTTGACAAGACAATCGCCAGGTCAGGGGCTTTGTCTCCAAAACAAATTAGCGCTCCTTCAAATTTTTTTGATATTACGACAGGCGATCCTACTGTCTGGTACTATGAAAACAATGATGGAAGCATTGAGTTGTTTAACCAACCAGGATTTCACCCGCTTTATGCACAAGAATTGAAGCCAATTACGCCAGATATTGTCAAAAAATATACAAAACAAATTTCCAACCAAAAAAAAGTTCAGGGCCAAGAGTCAATTTATTCAAATCCGTCTCCCAAAAAGGTAGACAGCCCAACCTCTTTTTTTGATCCAATATCAAACGAGCCAATCTTATGGTATTGCATTACACCGGGCAATCATTACGACTTTTTTGACAAGCCAGGATACCATCCCAAATATGGAACTAGACTCATTCACGTTACGCCAGACGTAGTCAGGCAGTACGAGCAAAGCGAGAAGGCACATAGTATCACAGAAAAAGACACCCTCGAAAAAGGCCTCGCTAAAGCAAATAAAATAGCATCCGAGAATACTCAAAATGCAAATGGCGAATTACCACACCAAACATCTCAATTTTGCAAAGATGGCTTTTATCGACATCGTGACAAGTCAGAGGTTTATAACTTATACAGCAATAAATATTTTTGTCATGTTAAAGATCCAAATCAAATGGAATATTTTGGTGGATTTGGAATCGTAAAAGTTGTTGAACAACATTTTTCATTTGAAAATGGAAGAAAATTTACCGGAGACTGCAAGCTTGACCGACAGATACAATCTGAATATCCTGCTCTTGTAGGCCAATGGAAATGGTTTACAGGTGAGTTGCATACATTTTTACCAGATGGCTCTATTAACACTTCACCTAGATTTCTCCCAAATTCGTCCTGGAGTTGTGACGATCCAAAATTTAAAAGATATATTATTACTTGGATGGGAGGAAAGTTTATTGATCGCGTTACTATCTCTCCCGATGGTTTGAGTCTATTTGGAGTGAATCAGCATGGACACCGTATAACTGGCATAAAGATCAATAGATAGATACGACTTTATTATAGTAACAAATAAAGACTATACTAAATCAATTGTCTCCGGTTGAATTCATAGATATGCGCTTCACGGTCGAAAAATTAGATAAATTGGCAAAACATTGATGGAGAACGGGCTTCGATAAACTTTTTCGAAGAATTTAAGATGTGCAGCTTTTATTATTTACATGATATATGCTGCTTGTCTTTTGGTAGACTCTTATCAATGACCTTGCCGCTCCAGCCGAGAAAAAAAATTTGATAAAAGTTGGGAACACTCATATCCGGCATGATCAGGAAGTTTGAAAATCATCCTTCGTCCATCTCGGACACATCGATCACGAGGGCCGTTATGTCGTCATAAGATCCCCTCGACCGGGCGAGACGCACGATCTCGGCCGCCGCTTGCCGGGGATCGTCAATGCCGGACAGGATCCGGCCGACGTCGTCAGTCCCGCACGCCTTGGTCACGCCGTCGGAGACGATGGCCACCCGGTACGCGCTGTCGGCGCTTTCCTCATGGACGGCAAGCCTCAGCTCCTCCCCTATCCCAAAGTAATTGGAAATCCGGCCGTCCTTCTCCTTATCCTCCGTGGTGATCAACCTGGCCTCGCCGCCGTCCGTCACGTAGCACGCGGTATCACCACAATGGATGATGCGGACGGCCTCGCCATGAATCCAGGCCAGGGTCCCGGCGCATCCGCCCTCTACTCTGCCGGTTTCCTTGTCGTATCCCCATCCATGGACGAGACGGTTCCCCTCCTCCAGGATCCGGCATAGCCCCTCCGCCGTGGCCGGGTATTCTTCCGGCTCGGAGAAGAACCGGACCAGGGCATCGCTCATGGCCTGGGCGGCCGACATCCCCTTCGGCGCCGTGCTGATCCCGTCGAAGACGGCGAAGAGCTGTCCCCTATTCGCCCTCCTGACGACGGGAGCCTCGCTCGTGAGGAGCCGGAACCTGTCCTCGTAGAACCTATGCGACGTGCCTTTCGCGTAAGCGATGGCGGCGCAGCCGCGCGTCTCGCTGTCCATTTCGGAAAAGCCTCCTTGCTGCCGGCTTGGTCATTCCTCGATGGTATCCCGCCCTTCCCGGCCGGGCAACGCCCCTTGCCTGGCGTCCACGGCCGGATAGGCTTGGCGCAGCCCGCGCTCCCAGCGCTTGCCTTTTTCGAAATACGGCGTATTGCATTGTAATACGATCGGGAGGAATCCATGCAGACTTCCATGTCCCTGCGCTTGCCCAAGGAACTGGCTCTCCGGCTCGGAGAGCTTGCCCAGGCCACGGGCAGAAGCAAGAGCTTCCTTGCCGTACAGGCCTTGCAGGACTTCATCGAGCGGGAGGCTTGGCAGGTGGCCGAGATCCAGCAGGCCATCCGCGAAGCGGACGCCGGGGATTTTGCCACGGATGAGGAGATGCGGGCGTTGGACGCGAAATGGGGACTCCGTGCGCGTTAGATGGCTGCGGACAGCGCGGCGCAACCTGGACGAGGAGATCTCGCACGTCGCGCAGGAAGACGCCGACGCGGCAGCGAGGATATACGCCTGCATCATGGAGCGCGTCGAGGCGCTGGGACAGCATCCGAATGCGGGAAGGCCGGGCCGCATATGCGGGACGCGCGAACTCGTCATGGAACGCTATCCTTATATCGTTCCTTACCGGGTCCGCGATAATGCCATCGAGATCCTTCGCGTCTTCCATACCAGCCGAAAGCCTCCCCAAAAATGGTAAGCGCATTCCGGCAGCGTGAAAAAGAAGTTCTTCGTCCATCCGGAAAGGGATTTCCAGGACCTGTTCTCGCATATCGCCGTTAAGGAAATGACGATATAAAAAAGGACCGGTGCTCTTACGAGCCCAGTCCTTTACATCTTTGATTAAGCTCAATCTATCTTAAGGTATCGGTTTTATCAATTGTCACACCTTGCAAGCTGGCCCTTCTCCCCTGCCCTGATTCGGCAGCATAACAGGCCTTCCACGGTTCGATATGCACGTTGCCAAAGCTGGCAATCCGGCCAGGAACAAGCCGTGGGCGGTCCTCAAGGTCAGCCGCCGCGCGTACGAGACGGCGCCCCCTGGAAGAAGGCCGGCCTCAGCCGGAAACAGTTCGAGGAGCTCCTGGCCATGCTGCCGGAAGGCTTCGTCGAACAGATCCACCTGGAAGCGGACGCCGAGCGCCTGATCGCGGCCGCGTTCGGAGCGGATCCGGACTGATCCCCTGCCCTTGCCTCTCCTTGATTTTTCCTTATATTTCTGGTACGATTTAGTTTAACAATCCCCGAAGGACACTCCCATGAAGCTTGCCGAAAAACTCAACCTGCCTCCCTTGGAGCTCGAGCTCATGGTCCTGCGCGCGGTCCGGGGCAGCGCCCTCATCGAGGGCATGGGCCGCTCGGCCGCCCGAATCGGCGAAAGAATCGAGGAACGGAGCCGGGAGCTGGAAAAGGAGAAGCGGGATCAGTCCGCCAGCAGCCGATAGAACAGCGCCTCCAGCCCGGAATACTCACCCGTATGCCATGCCTGCCTGATAGCGGCATGGTATTTTTGCATGAAAGCGCCGTCGTAGAAGGCCGCCTGACCACTTCCTCCTTCCCCATCCCCTCGCTGAACGGGGTCAGCGCCGCCAGGCGCTTGGAGAAGGCCTTCATGTTGTCCTCAATGTAGGCGGCATGGCAGTACCGGATGCCCGGCGAGGATATGTCCACCCGGCGGTAAGTCCCCGCCCACTCGAACACCGGGCCGAGGAACAGCCGGTGGAGGTGCCTGACGTCCTCCTCGTCGAAGCGGTGTCCCTCGTCGTACCCGGCCAAGGCCGCGCCGTAGGCCCGGATGAGGCACTCGTTCTCCGCGACGCCCAGCTCCTCGGCATCCGTGATCCCGAGCCTGTTTCTCAGGACGCCGTGCTCCTCGTCGAAGAGGTCGTCATGGCCCGAGTACTTGTCCGATCGGCTGTTCATCAGGTTTCCCAAGCGGTTTTGCAGGGTTTGATAAGAAGTTGCGACCGGCGGAACGGATCCCGCCGGCATGGTGGGAACGAAGCCGGGAGGTCAAGGGGTAGAAATCTTTCCGTTTTTCAGATGCTGCCGGACCCCTCGCGGGGGCCGGGGCGCCCTTGCGGCTCCCCTCCCCTACAATATGCCCCAGGAGCCGTAACGGTTCCCCTCATACTGCGTTTCGTACAGGCTCCAGTAGTTCTTCTTGCTCGGCTTCTGCAAGTCGCCGATGATTATGAAATCGAGGAGGACGAAGTCCATCACCACCGTCTTCCTGATGAGATCCTGCGTGATCTTCAGGTCCTCCGGGCTGGGCTTCGGATTCCCGCCCGGATGGTTATGGATGATGACGAACTTCTTCGAGCGCATCAGGATCGCCTGCTCGAGTATCTGGATCGGATCGTACGCCGTGCTGTCGCTGTTTCCCAGCGAAAGCACGCTGTATGACCGGACGCCGCCGTCCTTGTCCAGGTACACCCCGATCATCGTCTCCTGGGCCAGGTCCTTTATGTCCTTGAACGCCTCGTAGAGCTGCCTAGGGCGGACCACCCTTCCCCTGAGCGGGTTGTCGTATTCCCCATCCACCAGCTTCAATTCCACCTTCCTGAGCTTTTTCGGCTTCTTCTCCATGCGGGTATCCAAGCGGATTACCTTCGGATTATAGCACGCCCCGGACCTTCCGCCGAGAGTTCCGCCCTGCGCCATGCCGGAAGGGCGTTTAAACGCTCTCCCTCCCCTGCTCCCCCGTTCCGGCCGCATACGAAACCTAACAAACCACTTTAACAATCATATCGCCCCTTATTCGAAGGGTTTCCAATTCCGCCTTGGCATGCTACCATGCAGGCATTAACAACCTTTGGCAGGCGGCTTTAGCAGCTTAGCTGCCAAGCCTAACAAACATAAGAAACGCCTATGTCAGCCATGTTCGACATCAAGAGCCTCGCCGACCGGGTCGGCTTGGAAGTCGGTTTTGTAAGAAGAGTTGTCAAAGCCATCAACCCGCTGCTCGCCCCGCACATGACCAGGGGAGACTCGAACGCCCTGCTTTTCGACTCGAGCGCCCTGCCTATTTTCGAGCGAGTAAGCCAATTGAAGAAGGATGGACTCATCTTACCTGAGATCGAGAAGCGCTTGGCAAGCGACTTCGCAAACCCATCAAGCCAGGATAGCAAACCTTCCGAAACTCCATCCAAAAGCTCGCAAAGCGAAGAGGGGAGGGGAGTGCCGATCGACTCGCTCCTGGCCCGGGACCTTTTCGAGACGAACCGCCAGCTCCAGCGGCAGCTTCTCGAGGAGAAGGAGGCCCGGCGGCGGGAAAGCGAGGAGAAGGCGGTCAGGATCCTGGAGCTCGCGCAGCAGAACGCCACCTTCCAGACGGCCCTCAAGCTCCTGCCGGAAGGAAAGAGCCCCGAGCAGGTCCGGGCGGACTGGGAAGCGGAACGGGACCGGAAGCTCGAACGGGGCAGGATCATAATCGAGCTCCGGTCCCTGGGCTCCTTCAGCTTCCGGAAGAGGAAGCGGCTCCTGGCCAGGCTGGAGGAGCTCGAAGGGCCGGCAGGGGAGCGTACGGAAGGGCGATAGCGCTGAAACGCCCCAGAATCGATTCTGGGGCGTTTTTTTGTCTTAAATGGGACTTGTCTTATCCGGACATATCCGGGGCTCCTAGGCCCGTTTTGGAGCTCAGGGGAGCTATTCCTGTTCCGAAGGAAGAATCCGATAATCTCCCTCTGCGGTTTTCTCGAGCCTGACGCCCCTGGATTCGGCAAAAGCCGGCAGGGAGCAAAGGGCGGGGGATGCCAGCTTCGCCATCACGTAGCTCTCGAACTGGCTGCGGAAGATGGCGCTGCCCAGCCCAAGCTTCCGGTACATTCCCACCAGCCCGCTGTGGGGAAAGACCTTCTCCTCCTCGAACCCCTTGGTCAGGGCCTCCCTGTCCTCGCCGGACAGGCCGGCAAAGACCCTCTCGGCCTCCGCCTTGTAGGCCTTCCCGAACTCGACTTTGATGCCCTCAAGCTCGGCGGCGTCCTTGTCCTTCGCGGCCTTCCTCTCGTCCCTTTCCGCCTCGAAGGCGCTCTTCTTCGGCCTGAAGTCCACATCCAGCGCCTTGAGCGTGTAGGCGCCTATGCTTTCCGTTATCCTGCCTTTCACGTACTTTCTCTCGACGACCTCCAGATTTCCGGCGATGTATTCCTCGCCGTAGGCCGCCATCGCTTCGGCTGCTTCCTCCTCGCTCAGGCAGAAATGGCTCTGGAGCCTCTGGAAAAGCTCCTCGTTGCCGTGGCCGCGCTTCGCTTTTCCAGCCGGCAGCCGCTTCGCTTCGCCGCCGTTCCCGCTGATTCCCCGTATGTTGAACTTCACGGCAACGACCCTTCTTGCCTCTTTGCTGTACTCGACGTCGACGACGAACACCTTCGCCTTGTTGACCTCGTTCAAGGCAGACTTTATCACTGCCCGGTTGAAGACCTTGAAGTCGCCGTATTTCTCGCTCTCTCCGTCTTTTCCGCCCAGTCCCATCAGCTCTTTCAGCTTGCCAAGCTCTATCCACCCGGTCGTTCCGAATCCGTTTTTCGCGATGTAATAATCGGCGCAGATCTCAAACAGCGTCAATCCGTGCTTGGTTATGAACTTGTTCTGGAGGCTGAGCTTAATCTTCGCGTACCAGTTCGGGTTATGAAGGAGGCTCCGCATGGTAGGAGGGTAGGCATAGGACAGCTTCCCGTTCCTCATCTTGGCCTCGGCCAGCAGGTTCATGACCCCCCATTCGTGGTCCTTCTCCTTGTCCTTGCCCAAGATGTTCCAGGTGATCGAGGTCTTGGCCAGCGCCTCGACGGACTTCTTGATATGATCGAAATTCCTCGTTCTGACGTCCAGGACCTCCAAGAGCTCGCTCACGTCGACCTCGTGGATCTCCTTCGTCTCGAGCTCCTCGTAGGCGTTGGCGAGGAGGACGTTCCAGGTCTTCCGCTGGAAAAGATTGATATTGTTGGATATGTGGATCGCGGCGCTGTGCTTGATGATGTCCTTGTCTTCCAATCTCATAACCTTCTTGTTTTGTTATTATTATCATCATGATACCCCAATAGGTGAAAAACTTCAAAACTATTTTTTCACCTATCAGGGATAGCCGGCAGCTCGCTTTTCACCTTTCAGCACAAATCCTTTCACCTTTTCCAAGCAACAGGCGGCAATGAATGGCTTTATCCAGATGCTCCGGCTTCGGGCGCACCCTCGAAAGGTGATGGGATTTGTGAAGGGCTTTCCGCCCTCAAGCCGATTCCGCCTCGCTGCGCTTTCCTTCTTGGAACATAACTTCCGAAATAAAAGGGCTTTTTGTCTCAGCTTGGCACAAATCCTTTCACCGCAGGTTTAAGGTGAACGTCAAAAAAAGTTTTTTTCACCTTTCAGCACAAATCCTTTCACCTTTCAGCACAAATCCTTTCACCTTTCAGCACAAATCCTTTCACCTTTCAGCACAAATCCTTTCACCTTAGGCCTCGCAACACCGCATGAATACAGGGGAAAAACGCCCCTACAATTAAGAACAATTAACAATTAAAACAACAACAGGGGAGCCGCCGCTTTTTTCGAAGGATCGGAAGAGGTCAGAACCGGAGGCGGGAGCGGACCTGCTCCTCGACCTTGGCCCGGGGACGGGCGTAGCGCTCGCGGGAGCAGCGGATGATGTTCCCGGCATTGAGCGCCGTGTCGCTGACGTCGATGGGAGAGAGGGACCGGGCCGAGAAGGGCCGGGCGGCCATGCCCTCGATCGTGAGCTGGACGTAGAAGCAGTACTTGCTGAGGCCGACCAGGTCGGCCGCCGAGAATTCCGGCGCGAAGTGCCGCTCCAGGATCCGGGCGTCGTCGGCCCCTACCCGGAAAGAGACGACGGTCCCGACCGTCCCGAAGACCGCGTCCCTGACGGCGGCATCGTTCTTGTGCACCAGTTGGCCGGAATACTGGTGGGCCAGTATCAGGGCCAGCCCGTACTTCCGCACCTCGGCCAGGATGCCGGCGAAGGCGGAGCTCGCGAAATTGTGGAACTCGTCGACGTAGAGGTAGAAATCCGGCCGCAGGCGTTCCGGGGAATCCGCCCGGGCCATGGCGGCCCCCTGGATCTTGGCGATCATGAGGTTGCCGAGCAGGGCGCTGTTGTCCTCGCCGATCCGCCCCTTCGACAGGTTCATGATGAGGATCTTCCGGCCGTCCATGACGTCCCGGACGTCGAAGCGCGAGCGCGATTGCCCGACGATGTTCCGGATCAGGGGATTGGCCAGGAACTGCGAGACCTTGTTCTGGACAGGCTCGACGACCTCGGCCCGGAACCGGGCCGAGTATTCCCGGAACTGCCTGTCCCAGAAGCGCCTGAGGACCGGCTCCTTCTCGTCCCTGATGACCTTTTCCCGGAACCTCTCGTCGAGAAGGAGCGTCAGTACCTCGATCAGGGTCGATTCCGGGCGGGCCAGCAGCGAGAGCGCGGCGTGCCGGAGGGTATTCTCGAGCCTCGGCCCCCAGGAATCGGCGAAGAGCTTGCGGAAGGTGCCGATGATTCCGGAGGCCGTGAGGTCCGCGTCGGAATAGGACGGGACGTCCATCACGTTGAAGGCCACCGGGAATTCCCGGTCCGCCGGATCGAAGTAGACCACGTCGTTGGTCCGCCAGGAGGGGACCGAGGCCAGGCAGGCCTCGGCCAGGTCGCCGTGCGGGTCGATGATTCCGACCCCGCGCCCGGCCCTGATGTCCTGGACGGCCATGTTCAGGATGAGGGTGCTCTTGCCCATGCCGGTCTTCCCGAGGACGTACATGTGCCGCCGGCGATCGTCCGGCCGGATGCCGAAGACCTTCGCTTCGCCCCGGAAGTCGGTCCTGCCGAAGAAGTTCGTGCCCGGAGTATTCGCCATAACCGTTCGCAATCACTAGAAATGACTCGATATTACCACAGCAGACTTAAAATATTCATGAATTCCTTTCCCCAGCCAGTCCGAAGCCGGTAATGGCGCCGAAGGCGCCTGTACATACAACCATGCAATCTAGATATGTACGGTTTCGTTGACGCGAAGACCGGAAGGTTTCCGCCTAACCGGCGGGATAACTCGTTGCGCGCTGTCGTGAGCGGAGCTCCCGACCCCGATCATTTTCCGAACGGCTCCGCTCCGCTTCGGGCCGCGCTAGCGCTTGCCAAAATGATCGGGGTCGGGAGCCTCGGATCCGATTACCAATCGCCCGGCGGGAGGACCGTCGGCCTCTTGGACGGATCCGGGCTCGCGACAGCGCGCAACTGATTTCTGGAAGGACTGGCTGGGGAACCGGGTTCCGACC